>Ga0335069_10002300_pt1 | contig 29541 bp, 63 predicted proteins | sample Lox_Sample_11_FD_206714 | JGI IMG/M metagenome (GOLD analysis project Ga0335069, IMG submission 206714) | Soil microbial communities from Loxahatchee National Wildlife Refuge, Florida, United States - Lox_Sample_1.1 | ecosystem: Environmental > Terrestrial > Soil > Wetlands | place: USA...
CCCTAGTACATACTTGAATTGGATCCCCTCCAACAATCCGTCGTATATCACTCAGCCGTCGGGCGGGCAGCTTGCGACCGGATGGACGGCCAACGAGAGGCCTCCTTATCAATACATGAATTGGGTCATAAATCTTACCGACGCTTGGATTCAGTGGTTCGACTCGCTCACCTTCTCGTCCGTCGGCACGATCGATTCTGTCTCGCCCTCGGCGAACGGACTCGTCATCGCGGGCGGGGTCATCTACGCCCAGTCGGCCTCTACGACCTATCCCGGCATGATGAACACGACGACTCAGAGTTTCGCCGGGAACAAGACGTTTTTCGGTCAGGTCGGCGTCGGCGGCACGACCAACGCCTCCGCGATATTGAACATCGGCGCGACCAACCCGCTCTCGGGGGGAAGTCAGTACAATTCGAAGGCCTCCGCCGTATACACGGCAGCCGCCACCGCAGGGGTGGGTTTCTACTCCTCCGGCACGACGGCGGCCACGTCGTTCACGATGAGTCTTCGCGCGGGTTTTTACCACGAGAACACGACCAAAGGGGCCGGCTCCACGATCAACTACGACGTCGCCTATGTTGGTCAGCAGCCCACGCAGGGAACCCTCGGAAACGCCGTTTTTTCCGACTCGAGCATTCCGTCGGGGAGTTTCTTCCTCTTTCAAGCCGGAACTCAACCTTCCCAGTTCAACGGGCAGGTCACCTTCCCGAGCACGAACGCCGCCACGGCGGACGCCATCGGCTCGACCATGACATCGACGGGAGCAAACGCGATAGACGCCTCGAGGACGCCGATCCGAATGGCCGTCTATAGGAAGACGAGTTCGAATCCCTTCAACGACGGCATACTCACGGAAATGCCGTTCAACGCCGTCTTCGAGAACGTCGGCGGGGGATGGAACGGGACGAGCAAATTCGTCGCCCCCGTCACAGGGACTTACGCTTACGCCTACAATCTCACCATCAACATGCAAGCCACGCCCACGAATACTTTCGCGGCTTGGATCGCGTCGAGTGCCTCGTCGAGTAAATACTCCCAGAACCAATCCGGCAGTTTCGTCGGGGGACAACGATTTTCCTTCCCGGGAGCCGGGTATCTCCATCTGACGGCGGGAGATCAGATTTCTGTGCAGGGGATTTCGAACGGCCACAACACCGATTCGGATTATTCAACCGGCGACGACGATAGTTGCTACTTCAAAGTCTGGCTCGTCCAGAGGGGTTAGATCTGGGCCGTGACGTTGATCGCGCCGTTCATCGGCACGATCGTCACCGTCGTGTCGGTCCTCGTGATCGTGACCTGGAAATTCTGCGTCACCCCGAGCATCAAGGCGGCGGTCTGCGCATGGCTCAACGGAAAAAATATCAAAGAGGCATCGTTGTCCTGAACGACGCCGTCGACGCTGACGACGGAATCGTCGGAGTTCGTGAATTGCGCGGTGACTCCATGAGGGTCGACGAGATCCGAAAGATAGTAGGGCTGGAAATTCGAGGAGTTCTTCAGGCGGACTTGGATGGTGATGTCCTCGCCCTGGACGACGTTGATCGCTTGCTGGTCGGGGATCGGGGAATTGTTGACGGGTCCGACGGACTGGACCACGTAGCCGACGACCTCGACGATCTCCTTCGAGACCGGCGGGAGGTTCCCCTCGGGAAGGAATTCGAACTCCTCCTCCGAGTACTGGTAGGTCCCGTCGAGAGTCGTGTGTCCCGAGTCAGTGTAGACGAGATACTGGGCCATGACGAAGGCCGTCGACGGCATCGTCAGCGAGGTGTTCCGGTACAACCCGTTCGCGAGATGGACGAGAGCGACGGGAGAGCCGGAGATCTCGGACCCGCTCGCATCGTAGACGTGAGCGAGGGGGAATCGGTTGGTTTCTCCCCGTGAGAGTTGAAGTTGGATCGGTATGACGCCGCCGAGTGGAATTCCCATATATGACCTCCTCGAAAGAGACGGGCGGGAGGAGTAATCCCCTCCCGCACTATTCTCTTTAGACTATCGAATAGTTGGACGAAACGGTGTTCGTCGTGATTTTGAGACCGCCGTTGATTTCGTGCTGAGCGGAGCTTCCGACGTTGCCGATCTTTCCGACCGACGCCGTCGACGCCGCAATCACCGTGTTTCCGTTCAAGGTCTTGTCGCCGGCAAGGGTCTGAGAACCCGTGCTCACCATGCCAGGATGGGTGGCGTCGGCCGATTGGAACACGATGGTGTTTCCGCCGCTGATTTGTGCCCCGTTCGCCACGGCACTCAATGAATCGTAGGTGCCGACAGTGTTCACGTAGCTCAAAGACGGAATGTCCGCCGCGACGAGTGCACGGAAGGCCGGAGTGGCCGAGCCGCCGCTCGTGGGTCCCGCGAAGACGGTGTTCGCGGATTGGTTGACGAAGCTTCCGGTCAACGTTCCGCTCGACGTTACGGGAGAACCCGACACCGAGAAGACCGAGACGGGGAGCGAGAGAGCGACGCTCGTGACGGTTCCGCCGGAACTCGGGAAGACCATGATGAAGGTGATCGACGTTGTGCCGATCGTGCCGCCGGGGCCCGAGGTACAAACAAATCCCTCGCCGGCCGTGTTGACCGTGCCCTGGGTGTCGAGGATGACGGCTGCACCGGGAACCTGGCTCCAGGTGTTCATGTCGGAGGAGCGGGTCGCTGCCGAGCCGGCTCCGTTGAAAACATAGAGACCGTTCTGAGAGGCGGTCGATTGATCCTTCGCGAGGAATCGATCCCCGTTCGAAAGAGTCGTCCCGTCGACCGATGCCGGCATCGAGGACAAGTTCAAATTGCTCGTCGAAGCCGCGACGATCGGCTGCTTCCAGGAGACGTTCAACGCGTACCATGTGTCGACGTAGCCCTTCGTGGCGATGTCGGAGGCGACGAGAGGATCGCTCACCTTCGCATTGCCCGAAGCATCCCTCTTGATGATGGTGCTCGCGGTGTTCGCGTCGGTCGCGGCGTTCGCGGCGAGTTCGGCCGAGTGGATGTTGGCGGCCGAAGATCCTCCGACGGAGTTCACGGTGGCCGCGGCGGATCCAGGCCCGCTCGCCGATACGTCGCCCGTGAGCGCCGTGATCGTTCCGAGGAGCGTGTTGACCTGCGAAGCCGTCAAGTCCGACGCGTTCGCGGTTCCGCCGGTGTTGTTGCCCTTGATGGTCATCGTGGGCATCTGGGCGAGTTTCGAGTTGGTGACGGCGTTTGCCGCGATCGTGGCGGCGGCCGAACCCGGACCGGAGGCGGTGACGTCGCCGGTGAGCGCGGTGATGTAGCTTCCCGCGGGCTGCTTGTTGTTGAACGTGGTCCAGTCGGCGGATTTCAATATACCGTCCACCGATCCGGAGGCGTACTGGTAGTATTTGTTCAAGTACCAGTCGGTCCCGTCCGAGATGAGGTCGACCGAACCCCAGTTGTCGGCGATGACGAGGCTCGAACCTCCGTCGATCGTCTCGCCGGAATGAGGATTGATCGTGATGTTGTTGGTCGCGGCGCTTCCCGCCACGTCCTTGACTTTTAAGACTCGACCGTTCGTCGGCGCGGGTAGTGTGAGGACTACTGCGCCTCCGCTCGTGTCAACTAAGATTGCATTGTCGGCTGCTGCCATGATTCCCCCTTTATGAGATTGCGTAGTTCGATGAGATTAAGTTTGTGTTTATTTGCAGGCTCGAACCAAGGAGGATTGCGCCGCCGAAGGTCTTCTGTCCTGCAAAACTCTGTGTGCCGGTGCTCACCATGCCGGGGACGGTGAGAGAGGCCGATTGGAAATAGATGAAGGATCCCGTGATGACGGCGCCGTTCGCCACCGGAGATTGCGATCCGTAGGAGCCGACCGTCGTGACTCCTCCGCCGCCGCCTCCCCCTCCCGCCATCCACGTGACGCCGCCCGGAGAACCGGAGTCGGCCGTGAGGACGTAGCCGTCGGTCTTGTTCGAGACGTTGGCGAGGAAGGACGATGCGCTCTGGGTTGATCCAAGCATCAAGCACCTTCAGTCACGTAGATCGTGCCCGCTGAGGACGATTGTATGACCGCCAGTTGCCATTCCGAATCCGGAGGCACGCCGAAATACTCGATCACGCCGGCCGGAAGGAACATGCTCGACGTCGAAGCCGTCGGATTCTCTCCGAAGGCCACGTAGCAGTCGGACGTCGCGTAGAGACGGACGATGGAGGTCTGATCCTGGAACAAGGAACTCTGGACGCTCGTGCCCGCGTAGGCGACGTGCTGCTCGACTCCCGGGATGATCGATTGGAAGGCTTGTGCATTTGGAACCGTTGATGAAGTAGCTATTCCGCTCATGAGAGATTCCCCTTCTCCAAACTATTATAATAGTTCCAGAACTTTGCGATATAGGCCAGAGGAGGCGTCCCCTTTCTCCACGACCCGGTGTTCCAGGCGTCGAGAAGCCTCTCGACGCTATTGGCGCCGTTCCTGCTTATCAGGTTGAACTTCCTCACCACGAACGGACCGCAGATTTCTTTTAAAGAAAGATCTTTCGGAGGACCCGAGTATCCGAGCTCGCTCGCCACGATGAACATGATCTGCCAAGGTCCGAAGCTCGACGCGGCATCCGAACCGTAAAGGGAGTACATGTCTCGGACGTGCGCATTTTCGAAGTAGATCCCACCCGGGGAATAGGCGGGCTCGACCCTCGGTCCGAGGTTTTTCCCGAAACTGCTCTCGACGCCCGACACGGCATAGAGGAAGGAAGATTTGTTGAGTCCTTCGACCGAGAGTTCCAATCCCGCCGATAGTTCGCCGCAGAACTCGAGGAGGCTCACCTCAGGCGGAGCCTTCTTTTCGGTCCCCGAGGATTTTTCGGATGACGGTGGTGTTGGGGGGTTCTTGGAGTCCTTGTCCGACGGATTCGGAGGAGAATTCGGAGTCGGCGACGGCCGAAGCCACCCGATCAAGCACGTCCAGACGTTTCGAAGTAAGTTCAATCGCCCTCTTGTTCTTCGCCGCCACCTGGTTGATGTCGTTGGCCGCCTTGAGGATGGCGGAGCCGATCTCCTTCTTGCAGCGCTCGATCCTGTTCCATAGTACCAGTTGGAGGCTGAACATGAGAAGGTAGCATCCCCCGATGATCGAGAGGGCGAGGGCGTTGATCGTGCCGGCGGCGGTGAGGTTATCCATGTTCTAATTCTGCGACGATTTCGTGAAGACGTCTAATCTCCCTCTGGAGCGTCAAAATCTGGAGACTTATCGCCTCCCTCCAATACTCGTTCGACTCATGGTCCTTCTGGATGAAGAAGAGGACGGAGGGAGAGATGCACGCGTCAAGGCGATGACTCCGAGCCCATTGAAGATAGGAGAGGACGCCTCGTCGCTGCTCCTCGGATTCCCATCGAAAGTTCTCCACCCAGGCCGGCAAATCGCTCATACTCGCCTATGTTATAAGGTGGGGAACTGTGTCGCAAATAAAAGGTAATTTAGGTTAGACTTTTGGTATGGCGCTAGCACTTCAGATCCCGGTCAACTCAGTGGGCCTCACGGTGCCCGATATTTTCTCGGTCGCGAACTCCCCCGTCACCAGCTCCGGCACGATCGCCGTCTCCCTGGTGAGCCAGGACCAGAACCTCGTATGGGCCTCGCCCGACGGTTCCAATGGGAACCCGAGTTTTCGGGCTTTGGTTGCGGCGGACCTTCCGCCCTTGGCTTACGTGACTTCCGTCGCGCTCTCGCTTCCGGGAATATTCTCGGTCTCGGGCTCCCCCGTCACCTCGAGCGGAACCCTTTCGGCCTCGCTCGTGAACCAGAATTCAGGTCTAGTCTTCGCGGGACCCTCTAGCGGACCGGCCTCGGCCCCGACGTTCAGATCTTTAGTCTCCACGGATATACCTGCCCTCGCCTACGTGACGTCGGTGGGGCTTGGACTGCCTGCGATCTTCAACGTGTCCGGTAGTCCAGTGACGTCCAGCGGGACCCTTACGGCGACTCTCGCGACGCAATCGAGTGGACTAGTTTTCGCCGGTCCTTCGTCGGGTGGTCCGGCGGCTCCGACGTTCAGGTCTTTGGTTTCGACGGATATTCCGCCGCTTTCCTACGTGACCTCGGTCGGGTTGTCGTTGCCCGGGATTTTTTCCGTCTCGGGTTCTCCCGTGACGTCGTCGGGAACGCTCGCCGCCTCTTTCGTCAATCAGAACGCGGCCCAGGTTCTCGCAGGTCCGGTTTCCGGGCCTTCGTCGGCTCCGACATTCCGACCCCTCGTCGACACGGACATTCCCGCTCTGGCCTATGTGAGCTCGGTCGGGTTGAGCTCGGACGGCGTGGTCTACTCGGTGTCGGGTTCTCCCGTCACGAGCACCGGAACTCTTCAACTCAATTTGATTCATCAGTCGGCGAACACGATCCTTTGCGGTCCGGCGGCCGGCGGTCCGGTCTCTCCGGCCTTCCGCGCGCTCGTCGCCGACGACATCCCGTCGACTCTCAACGGAACTTCATTCACCGGCGCGTGCACTCTCGGGGCCGGATTACAGCTTTACACCACGACTGTATCGACCAATTATAGTCTTGTTTAGGGGGATTCAATGGCAGCTACCGACAACGTCATTTTCGTAAACACAAACTCCAGCTCCGTCACGCTCACGCTCCCGGTCCCCACGAACGGACGGGTCTTCGAGGTGAAGGATTCCACCGGCAACGCCTCCACCCACAACATCATCGTCCAGCAGCACGCCTCGGAGAAGATCGACGGGCAGAATTCCATCACGCTCAATGCGAACTACGCCTACCTCAGACTCATCTCGGACGGGACGAATTGGTTCACGAACGAGAACTCGTCGGGCGGGGACGCGATCACCGCGCTCACCGGCGACGCCACGGCGTCCGGTCCGGGAAGCGCCACGATCACGCTCGCCACGGTCAACTCGAACGTCGGATCCTTCGGTTCGTCGACCGCGATACCCAGTTTCACCGTCAACGCTAAAGGCCTCATCACGGCCGCCTCGACCAACGTCGTCGTTGCCCCGGCCGGCACTCTCACCGGCACCACTCTCGCCTCGAACGTCGTGAGCTCGAGCCTGACGACGGTCGGCGGGATCGCACAGAATCTTCTTCCCGACGCAAACAACACCCGCGACCTCGGAGTCACCGGCACTCGATGGGCCAATTTGTGGCTCGGCGGAAACGCCACCGTCACCGGCACCATTTCAGGATCTAACTTCTCCGGCTCCTCGTCCGGCACGAACACCGGCGACGTCACTCTTTCCGCGTTCGGCTCGAGCCCGAACTCGAACGGCGCAAGCTTAAGTGGGCAGGCATTAACGTTGCAGCCGGCGGACGCGTCGAATCCTGGAGGAGTCTCGACGACGGCCCAGACTTTCGCGGGAAACAAGCGATTCAACGGTATTCTTTCCGTCAACGGAGCCGCGACCACCGTCGCCCAGCTCGAAGTCGCCGGAAATAGCTTGAGCGGCGTGAACCAAATCGCCATCTACACGGGAGGTTTCGTCAGCACTTCGGCCGCGACGACCTCCGTTCGGGGATTCAGCGCCGACGTCTCGACGGCCTCGTCGGCTTTCACGAGTACGTTCGTCTCTGCGTTCCTAGGTGGCGTGACGGCGGGTTCGGGATCGACGATTACTCGGGCCCAGATCTTCGACGCCTTCGGCGGGATCACGGCGACGGGCACGATCACCAATTCGGCGATCTTCACAGACAACCATGTCTACAACGGAAATTTCGCGATCCATTTGACGAGCACGAATCCATCAGTCTTAAGCGGTTCGCTGAGCGCGACGGCCTTGATCCCGACGGGATCGACCGTCCCGGCGAACGGGATGTACCTGAGTGCGTCGAACACGGTCGCCTTCGCGACGAATACGACCCTAGCGGGATCGATCAGCTCTAACCAGGCTTGGGTCTTGGGAGCCTCCGGCAGCACGCAGACCCAACTCATCAACGGCGGGGTGTTTGAATTCACCGCCTCTTCGGGTTCCTACTCGGCGAAGACGAATTTAGGTTTTAAATTTTCGACGGTCGATTCGAATTCGGGAGCTTCGTTTCAATTAAGCGGGGTCGGCGATGCGACACACACCAACGCGAACTTCATACTCGCGAGCATCGCATCGGCCGCCGACACGGGCTCCACTCCCGTCATGCAGTTCGACGCGAGACAAAACGGCGACGTCGCGGTCACGACGAGGCCTCTCTTCCGATGGTCCAATAAATCCACGTCAGTGGGAGATGTTTCGGTCAATGGAGCATGGTCATGGGGATCGAGCGGCGGTTCGCAGACGCACACCGTCTACGGCAACATCATCGACGGCCAGTCCTCGGCCGACGGCACGACTCTCAAAATTCGAAACGGAAGGAGTGATGCCTGCTCGGTGGCCCTTCTCGCGGGGACGGACGCTTCATCGTCGAACGTGACGATCTATGGAATTTCCCACGCGACGAAAGCACAACAAGTCATCGTCAACGTCAACGGGGCCTCAGGGATCACAGTCGACGCAGCGAGGAACGTGGTCCTTCACAGTGCCGCGATCTCGACGAGCGCGACGGACGGGTTCCTCTATATCACGAGTTGTGCCGGAACGCCCACGGGATCTCCTTCGGCCTTCACGGGACGGGTCCCGATGGTCTACGACAGCACCAACAAGAAGTTCTACATCTACGACACGGGCAGTTCGACCTGGAAATCCGTCACGCTCACCTGACGAATTCCCTCTTCTGACTTGATCCGGAGTAAAGATATTTCGATTGCCTCGGGGAATTGGATCGAACTATCTTCAAGGTCAAGAAAAGGAGAATCCCAATGAAAATAGACATCACCCAGGTCATGACCGCCTACGACGGCACCCCCATCAAGGAAACCCTCGCCGACGGGAAGACCGCCGAGCTCACGTTGAAGGAGGTCGTCTGCCGCGCGCTGGCCCGCCCGGAGCAGGGCTTAGATTGGAAGGAGGAGATCCGAAGGGATGATCTCTGTCGCGAGATCTATCGGTCGGAGAAGACGGTCGAGCTGACCGCCGACGACGTCACCCTCATCAAGGGCCTCGTCTCGAAATTCGGCTGGTCCCCGTCGGTGAGCGGCGCGGCGCACAAGATGATCGACCCGCGGCCGAAACTCGTCGAGAAAGCGGCGAATTAAGATACCCCTAGTCTGGGGACGAAGTTCCCTTACAATAGGGGGGGAGGTATTTATGCAATCATTCATTCAATCAATCCTGGCTTTCGTCTCGCTTCACGCGGGATGGTTCTGCGCGGCGGGGATCTTCGTCGTCGACTACATCTTCGCCCTGAAGCCGAACTGGGAGGCCAGCGGCCTCGGCCACTGGATCCATCTCACGATCAAGAACCTGCTCGGCGGATCGAGCCAACCGCCGGCGGCCCCCTGACCCGTGGGGACGTTTTGGGCGTTGGTCGTCGGCGCACTCCAGGGACTCGCCGCCCTTCCGAAGATCCTCGACAAGGTCGTCGGTCTCGAGGTGGACGGTCGGATAGGACTGCTCGCGGCGAACGCGGCGAAGGTGAAGGAGGCGTTCGACGCCCTCGACAAGGCACAGACCACGGAGGAGAAGGCGAATGCTGCCGATCAGATTAGTTCATTTTGGAATTCTAGGGGTGTGTCTTAGCGGGTGCATCCCGCCGAGACCGAAGGTCGATTTTTGCGACGTGGACAAGCTCCCGCTTCAAGCCGCCGCGAAATCCATCCTCGACTCCCAGACGGCCTCCGAGAGGGAGCTGGCCTGGAACTCGTTCGTCTTCGCGCCGGTCTGCCACTGTTCGGACGGGGCGGGAAGGAAGTGGGATTTGACCCTTGACCAGTGCGACAAGTTCGTGGCCCTTTCGTCGTCGGACGAGAAGGCGGCGATGGACTACGTCGTCGAATTGGAGAGACAGATCCTCGAGGACGAGAAGCCGTGACGCCGGAGGAGTACGAGAAGAAGTATCTGACCTGCGTGAAGGCGCTCGGAATCTCGCTCGCGAAGGAGGTCGATAAATGCAACCTCGAAGCCTCCGACAAGCGCGCGATCACGCCCGTTCACGTCGGCGTCCAGGTCGCCATGAGCGAGATCTCGGCCCTGGCCGACCTTTTGATCGAGAAGAACGTCATGACGAGGGATGAGTACCGGGAGTCCGTACTCGCGCAACTCATGCTCCAGAGGGAGGTCGTCGAGGCGAGGTCGAAAGATCCTTGATTCCCGGGGGCGAAAGATGTTTTGATTCGGTCATGAACACCGAGGCTCCGCCGCTCGACCCCCTGATGAGCGCATCGCTCAAGTACAACGACACTCTCCATCGACTCGGCAATGCCCGGTTCCAGGAGAAATTGTGGAGACGAAAAGGGGACGAGGCCGAGAAGGAGCTCGAGGAACTCGAGATCATCCTCGCAAACATGCAGAAGCACGCCCCGAAACCCGAGACGAAGAAGCCTTCGAATTCGCCGGACGTCGCTAGTCCGGCTCCCTGACATACTCGTACATCTTGTTCCAGAACCAGGTGCCGTCCTTCGAGAGCATCCATTTGCATTTTCGGCAGGAGAAGAACCCTGGCGATTCCTTCCAATCCTTCAGTCTGGATTCCCATCCGCACTTGATGCATTTGCACGTTTTTTCCCAGCCGCCGTCGCGACCGATGCTCGTGGGTCTGGTGATTCCGATCATTCTTCCTCCCCGATGGAAATGCCGCGGGTCGGGTTGGTTTCCGCTCGAGTCCTTAAGTACCGAGACAGGTAATACCGACCGTTGGAAGTGCTCGAGGGTTTCCGAGGTCCCTCTCGCACGCCCGAAGCGCGCTCCGGGACGCCGCAGCTCCTAAAATCCGAACCGTATCGTGACCGCCGAGGAAATCACGCCCAAGGAATCCCACTCGAGGCCCGAGAGATTTTCCGAGAAGGTCTCCCCGTGTTCATGATCCCACACTTCCTTCCCCGCGCCCAGCAGGAGCGTCGACACCGCACAGAGGGCGAGGCTCTCGTTTCGAGAAAAATTTTTCTCCGCGATCGCCCCGCAGGCGGTCGAGATCGAGAAGGAGAGGCCGAAATGGGCGGCATGGTGGGTGAGCTCGTCGTCGCCCAAGATAAACCTCGGCCAGAGGAAGAAGATCAGGCACGCGCTAAGGAGTCGCACGATCTTCCCTTCTTCGCGCCTTTCGCCGTCGAACGTTCCTCAATGAACTTTTCAAGCGGGCCCTTTGGAGTCGGAGGGTTTTCCATTTTTTGGTCTTCTGCATGCTGGGTCCTTTCGATGAGCTTCTCGAGGTACCATCGGGCCTTCCGGAGATCCTCGAGGCCGTTCTTCCGTTTCCATCGGGTCAAGTACTTCACGACGTTTCCCTCGAGGTAGTCGAACTTCTGGTCGAGGATGTACTCGATGCATTCGATCTTTCCCTGGTTGTAGTGAGAGGGGCGATTGACGGGGTCTTCCATCGATTCATCTAAGCCGGATCGCGCTCACGGGATCAATTTTTTTTAGGCCGCGCCCGGCCCCTCGTCCCAGGGCGTGTCGACATTCTTCTCGAAGCAGGCGTCATCGAGGCGCTCGCGAAAGAGCGCGAGGCTCGATATCAATCCGGAGACGGCCTCGCCGAGGTCGGTCCCGTCGAACTCGTCCCAGTCGGAATACTCCATGGCGGCGAGGAGGCCGTCATTTCGGATCTTCGCGACAAACTCCTGGAGCTCCTTGCGTTGGAAACCTTTTCTCAAGAAAATCACCCACCTTCGACGGTGCCTCGAGGAGAAGCGCCGCCACGAGAAATATACCCACGGCCACTCCGACGACGAAAGCCAAAACTCGGCCCCAATCACGTTCGACCCTAGGTCCGGGGAGCTTGATCGGGAGGTCGGGCCTCATCGATTTCCTTCTGGATCCGCCTCAGCAGGTCGCACGCCTCGGAGAGCGCCTTTCGCGCCTCGGAATCGTCGATCTGCTCCATCTTCGTGACGAGGATGTTGCGGGCTTCGGCGATGGCTTGGGCCGCGTCCATCAAACCCCTTTGTTCTTCTCGGCCTCGATCTTTCGGGGATGGGCCGATTTCTTCCCGACGACCTTTCCCCGCGGTGTCTCGGGGATCTTCTTCGACGCGCAGGACGTAATGGCTCCGGCGACGAACATAACGAGTGCGAGTTGGATGTAACGTTTCATGGTTTCCTCCTAAATCTTGACGAGACCTTCCGACCGACAAATGAGCTGAACTTCCGCGAGAGAGCGAACGATTCCCGTAATGCAACCGTGCCGATGGGCTCGGACAATGAAGGCGGTCTGCTCGGGCGTGGCTTTTCGGCGGCCGGCCTTCGTCTCGAAGTAGAACGCCCGCCCGCTCGTCGTGTGTCCGCGGAGATCGGGACGACCTTTTCGACTGCCCGTGGGTGTGCCGATTCGACCGCGCGAGGCCCTCGATCGGTCCGTGTCCTCGACGTCGCCGACCCAAGGCTGCGCCTCGAGCCACTCGACGATCTCCTTCTTGATGACATCTTCGGGTCCGTATCCCACTCCCTCGATGCTCTCAGAACGGAATATCCGAGTCCAACGATGGATCGAACGGCTCCGCCGGGCCCGGCTCCTCGGGTATCCCCATTGGGTCCGTCTCGCGGAAGTCGACGGCGTTCCGGTACATCTTTCCCCGGTGCTCCCGGTCCTCGATCTCGACGTCGACGAATTTCCCGACGAAGAGCTTCGTGTCGATGTTTCCGAGGGAATCCTCCTCGATCCCGCAAGCGGCGGCGAATTTCGGAAGGTCGGGCAGGAAGCAGTTGAACCAGATCTCCGAGTACTCGTTCTCGAGGATGAAGCAGTGTTGGGAGGAGTGGTTCCGGCTCGGCATCTCCCGTCGTACCTTCATCGTGTGCCAGCCGGGGTCGGGCCGGGGTTTCTCGGGTCGTGTCATGCGTTCCTTGTTGTAGATGGCCATAGAATTTTTCTCCTAGAGTTTTAATCTAACGTCGTCGAGGGCCGCGACATTTCTTGCATTCTTTTCAGATAGAGATCGAGGTTTTTCAAAACAATGGGTTCGAGGAAAATGGTGTTGCTCACTCCCAGGCCGTTTTCCGTTGTGAGGATGAGGTGGAAGCCGTCGTGTTCCGCGTAGACCGAGTCGCCCAAATACGTTTTATTACCAGCGGGTTCGGCGTTCATGATGCCGCCGCCTGGGTCTCGACGGCCGAGAGTTTTTTTTCCGCCTTCGACTTGTCGTGGCGGTCCTTGATCGCCTTTTCGAGTTCGGTCGTGACGGCGTCGACGTCCGCCTCGGTCCAGAAGGTGATCGATTCCTTGCCGGTGATGTCGAGGAGGCGTTGCTTGATCCTCGGGTCGTCGTAATTCGCGTTCAATTTTGAAAGAAGCGTGAAGACGAATCGCTTCTTCTCCTCCGACGCTCGTGCGGTCCCGGGAGTGATCGGCGCCGCCGTCATCCAATTCCTCAGCGCCTCGCCCACCGACGGGCTCAACCGGTCGCGGAATCCGTCGAAGAGTTGCGTACGGTCCTTCTCGACGACGGCGATGTGGGATCGGTCGACGCGAAAGACCGTCGTGAGTTCATATTCAAATCCTTTGCGCTGGTCCGGCTTCGTCCCGATCTTCACCGGCTCGAGCTTCCCGCCCTCGTTCGCGATCATTTCCGTCTGGTCCTTCTCGCGCATCGTCACGATCAGGTGCACGGGGGCGTGGAGGAGGGCGTTGACGAAGCGGGCGTGTTTCTGCGACGGCTCGCGCCAGGCCGTGTACGAGTTCTTCGACCGGGAGGCCTCGGTCGCCTCGTCGACCTGCCCCTTCACCGCGTCCCACTCGTGCGTGATCGAGTCGACGACGACGACGTCGTAGTTCGCCTTGACGGCGTCCTTGATCTTCTCGATGTAAGCCTCGGGTTCCGTCGCGTCCAACTGGTCGACGTCGAAATCGACGAGGTTGTCGAAGAGGGTCGACGAGCCCCGCTCGGAATCGATCACGGCGATCCGTCCCCCGAGCCCCTTCGCCACGAGAAGCGCGCCGTAAGTTTTCCCGGAGCCGCTCGGGCCGTAGATGCCTATTTTCAATTTAGCTTGCGTGCGTTTTGCCTTGGTGAATGCCATTATCTCTCCTTCCATCGAAACGATTTCCACAGTTCACGAACAATAAGGCTCAAAGCCTTGAAGAACAAATCCATCGCCGCCCATCCGATCCCGAAGGCAGCGCCGAACCGCACGAGGTGCCAGAACGTCTCTCGATCGAGGCCGAGGATCATCGAAGCTGCTCCCCTACCCATTTTCTCATCCGGATCCAACGATCTTCCGGATTTTCGTTGCGGACATGCTCATCGTTCTCGAATTCAATTTCTGCGGCCATCGACCGAGAAATCCCCACGAGCTTACCGACTTCTTCTGCATCATATTCATCGATTTTTGTGACGTCGATATTCCGAGTTTTGCAAACTACGCCGATCGCACAGCATTCTCCTTCGGCATTGATAAGCTCGTCCGCGATAAGTTTTTTTTCGGGCATCGCATCGAGAGCTGCAGCAAGCTCCTTCAGAAATCGCTGTCCTCGTTTCCCGGCGAGAGATCGATCGACCGTCGCTCGGTATAAATAACAATAATTATCGTCATCGTAACCCCAATCGTTCGAATATCCACTTCGACTCATTTCTTCAACCTCCTCTTCTCGAGCGGGCGGACCGAGAACCTCTGGCCCTCGACGAGATGGGCCCCGGGGATTTGGCGACCGTCCTTCAAGGCCTGGCGAAGGGGTTCCTTGTCGATGCGACGGTGAATCTTCACGAATTCTTCGGGCACGGCGGATTCGTCGAAGACCTCGACGGAATTTTTCGCCCGTTCGATGACGAAGCCGAAATTATTTCCCGGGACGGAGTCGATCGAGTTCGCGATCATCGTCCCCTTCACGTACTCCCGGAGACGCTCGTAGGTGCCCTCGTACTTCTGGGCCTTGGCGTAGATTTTGTCGGCCTCGGATCGGAACATCTCGGCCTGACTCTCGCAGTAGTTGAGGAAGTCGATCGTGCGCTCGACCTTGTCCTTCGTCGCCCCTTGGATCGCGAGCAGCCTCGAAATGAGGTCGTCGGTGACCTCGCCCTCCGTGAGCACGAGCTCGTCCTCGAGGAGGCGTCGGTGGCCGACGAGTTCCTGCAGCGTCAGATCTTCCATTTCAGCCCTTTCAGGACGCCACGGCTCGGAATCGACCCTGATGGCAGGGCTGTGGTGAGACCTGAGGTCGCGGCGTCTTGAAATGGTTGATGGCTCACCACGGGATAGATTTAGCCCGGATGTTGACGAAGAATAAAGCTGTTTTTCGCCGATTTCAAAAAAAAACCGGAATCCCGAAGAAAAGAGTTTTCTTTTGGAAGGATTCCGGCTAAATCATTTTTTGGATGAAAACGATGTAACGCGGTTGTACCACGACATCGTCTTGATTCCAAGTAAATTTTGTATCGATTAAAACATCGCTAAGTTTTTAGGTTCCCTAGTCCTGGTTTTTGCTTGAAAAAACTCTGGGGTCAATGGGGAGGGAGAAGGGCATTTGAAGAAGAGCAGGATCACGTTAAAATTTAGCCGAACGGCCGACGTGAAATTCCGACGATACTTTTCTTTCTCCGGAAATCGAAGGAGAAGAGGGTTTCGCTGACGGCCCAGGAGATCAGTAGCTCCGGGACTTTGTTCGCTAAATTTATTTGTCTAACTCTAACGTCGAAAGACGAAGCGGGGAACAGGAGTCGGAAGCTCGACTGGCAATTCTCGCAGGGTACGGGACGAGATCCTCAACTCCTTCTAAGAAATAATTAACTCCGCTCGCTAATCGTAGCAGCAGGAATAAGGCCGATTATTGGATGAAGACGAGCAATTTAATCACGACGAGAATCAAAGGCGGAGCCACCTCAATCACATGTATTACCTTTCAGAGGGGGAAGGAAAATTTTGTCGAAAGCGGGGGTAAGGAATGGGAACATATAGAAGATAGTCGATTCAAAATTCCGCAAGATCTGAACGTCGGAGACGAGGTTAAAATCGGAGCCAAAGGCGGGGGCCGAATTATGGGCCGGTTGGTTCGCGTCGTCCGCATCGACCCCGGGCGGATTGCTTGGGAACCTGTCGAGCGATTTGAACTCGAGACGGCAGACGGGCCCACGGAAGAAGACCGCGCCGAAGAGGACCGTAGAAAAATTTTAAACGAGAGGGCACAGAAACTTCGGCGTATTAATCCGACTTCCGAAGCCTGGTTTCGCTCACTTCTCAGGGAGGTGGGATTCAGCGGCTTCGAATGGAACTATCCGGTCCTCAATAAATTCATCATCGACTTTGCATGGCCGAAAGAAAAAATAGGCGTGGAAATCGACGAACCTTACCATGATTTCGAAGAACAGGCCGAATACGATCGACGTCGCGAACACGCGCTGCGCCTCTCGGGTTGGGAAATTATTCGGGTCAAATATCCCGAGGAGCCAGAACTCCAATCTAAATTACTCATCCTAAACGATTTTTTAAGTGATCGACGAAAATTTTGGATCTTACAGCTACAAGCCTGGCGAGAGAGAAATGATACGAGATAAGCACGCTCTGAAGGCGTACAAAATCGAATTATTTTCTCACAAGACGCCCGCAGAGCAATTTTTCGAGAAGGCGCTCAGAAGAAAATTCACAGGTAAAGGGGGCGCCCTGAAGACCCAGTACGTGATCGGATTTTACATCGTGGATTTTTACTATCGATCGAAAGCTTTGATCATCGAATTGGACGGGGAAGTTCATGATCAGCCAGAGCAACGAGAGAGGGATCGAAAGCGCGATTTATTTTTTGAATCGAAGGGGTTTACGGTTTTGCGATTCAAGAATTCGGACGTCTATGATGATCTCGAAGGATGTTTTAGAAAGATCAAGGGGGTTTCGCGTATTCGTCGATCGGATCGGTCGCAATGTTTAAGGCGGGCGCATTGGGCGAGGAAGATGGCTTTAAAAACTCGGGAAGGCAGGAAAGATTGGAAACAAGGATGATCCGATGAAAAAAATAATGGAATATCTCGGACTGTTTAGTTTTGACGGATTTCCCCCGCCGTTCCACTGGTTCCATATTGAGTGGTGGAGGTATTTGTTCGAAGGAGACGTCTTCACGAGGGAGGAGGTGCATTGGTGGACGATCGTCGCCTGCCGGGCGAGGAACCATCCCCATCGGAAGTACGTCTACGACAATAATTACGAGCCGATGGAAGTCTGCTCGAATTGCGGGGAGGATTGGAGTTAGCATGGGTGCGATGATCTACTTCGTTTTCCTCCTGATGGGGGCGTGCATCGGGTTGATCTTCCTCTGCGTTTTCCTGCTCGACGAGCTGAAGAGGGAAAGGGAGAGGAACGACGTCGTTTCGAGGGATGATCGAGGCCGGTCGACGTGCAGGCACGGCAATACCGATCCCATGACCTGCCGGGAGTGCCGATGAGCAACTGGATTCGCGCTCTGACGAAAGAGCTTGAGATAGACGAGCCGTGCTACAGGCACTCTGAGGTGAATGAGTTTAAGAAAGATTCCGGTCATTTTGATTTCAAATTGAAAATTTGGCGAAGAATAAACCAACCGTTCTACCTCGTCGCCGTTCCCATGACCCTTTGGGAGAGCGAAGAATATGATTCGAATTACGAATCCGAGGAGAGAATCTACGGCGTTACGACGAGGAAGGCTCGTTACAGGAACACGGGCCGGATATTTTACGAGGCGTATTCGGGTCCGGATAAACCGTTCGCGTATGAGTACCAATTTGAAGCCGTCGAGGATGAGTGCCGATGAGCGAATTAGTCGAGAAAATTTTCGTCACGAACTTCGCGTTGATGTGTATTGGAGTTAGCGTGTGGATGCTTTGGGTGACGTGGCGATGATTGACGACACACTGAAGCGGCTTGATCAAATCGAACAAAGCGATTTCTTAGAATTTGGCGTCAGATTTATGTATCGCGATGATGGAAAGTTTTTACTCGAAACCTGCCGCCGATTGTTGAAGCAGAGAGAGATCTGCAAAAATGCCCTGGAATTGGCTGTCAAAAAATTTGATGCTTATTCAAAGGATGGCTTCTGGAATCAAGTCGAAGCAAAATATCCGGCTAGAAAGCCAATGGAGCGATGCAAAGATCGGATGATTAAGGCACTCACAGAATTGGAGCGGGAATAATTGTTGAATGGCCTGGATTTATTTAGCGGAATCGGAGGATTCGCAATCGCTTTGGATGGGATCACATATCCTATCGCCTATTGTGAAAGCGATCCCTACTGCCAAACTGTGTTACTGTCCAGAATGCGGGATGGGCTACTTCAATCGGCACCCATCTGGGACGACGTTGCCACCTTATCCAAAGATTTATTGCCCAGAAACATCGACATCATTACGGCAGGATTCCCCTGTCAGGATATTTCTATTGCGGGAACTAAACAAGGTTTGGCTGGAAAGCGAAGCGGACTTTATTTTGAACTCAAAAGACTTGTTAGCGAAATTCGACCCAAATGGGTTTTTTTGGAAAATGTCCCAGCTATCACTCTTTACGGGCTTGAGCAAATTACCCTGGACTTCACTGCGATGGGGTATGATTCGCGATGGACAATTGTTTCAGCCCAAGAAGTTGGAGCCATCCATATCCGTCAAAGGTGGTTCATGCTTGCCAACTCCAACAGCGTGCGATTACGGAAAAAATGTAGGCAGAAAAACACAAACGAATCCACATCCAAGGGAGAGATGGAGCTTGACGATTCGCGCTTCCCGCGGAGAGTTGCCGCATCACCCCAAGGGCTTGCTGAACCCAGAGTGGATAGAAATGGCGATGGGATACCCAATAAAATGGACAGAAACAAAGCACTTGGAAATTCTATTGTTCCTCAGGCGGCGCGCAAAGCTTTTAGTAAATTAATCGGCGCAGAATTGGAGCGGGAATGAAGTTTAGAAAAAAACCGGTAGTGATTGAAGCGATTCAAATGACGCTCGAAAATTTGGATAAAATCAGAGATTGGATTCCGCAGGAGATATTCATCTCTAAATTTGTCGGAGAATTGTCTACGGTCGCTGGAGCGATAAAAACGCTCGAGGGCACAATGATCGCCAGCGAAGGCGATTGGATTATTAAAGGCGTAAACGGCGAATTTTATCCATGCAAGCCCGATATTTTTGAAAAAACCTATGAATCCGTAGAATGAAATGAGAGGGCCGGAATGACCGACGACGAAGACGAAAAGGCGAACGAGAACGAGACGGTCGTGACGGAGACGGCGTGGCCGAGCCTGATAGCCCTCGCTTTGATCGTGGTGATGTGCGTCGGGATCTGGAAGATCGTCGACTGGATCCTGCGGGCGATCGGCTTGGTCGGGTGAGGACCGATTCCGTGGACAGGCCGGGAATTTTTTCGCATAATTGTCCGATGCACTCCGACCCGGAAATCCGACTTCTCGTCGTCGAGAAGGGGACCTGCTTCGAGGCCATCCGCCGAGCTCAAGACCTCGCCGCCGAACTCGCGAGACTCCTCGCCGTCGAGGGTATCTCCGAGCATCCCGAGCTGCAGTCCGACGCCGTCGCCTCCCAGGTCCTCGTCGCCACCCTCATCCGCCAGATGAAGGGCCGGATCCTGTCCATCGACCGAATCATCGGCGAGCTCCAATACCGTTTTTGACGCGGAGACAAGACTTTTCTCGGGAATCGGTGTAAAATAATATCAAGAGGTAAAAGGCCCCGCATGGGGGCATTATGTCAAGCGCATGGGAAGACATAGGCTACCGAGCCCGCAACGATCGAGAGGATCGAGAGTGGAAACCGCTTCGAATCCCCTTCTCGAACGGCCCTAAATTGTCCCACGAACCCAGAGAAAGCACCGAGGCGAGGAGACTGAGGTCGTTGAAGGCCGTGCTCGCCGTGCTGCCGGACGCCGTCGTGCAGAACGACGGGATCGTCGCCGGGTCCATCCCCGGGGCGAAGTTCGAGTTCTGGCCCGCCTCCGACACCTGGAGCGTGCACTCCTCGAAGGGCGTCAAGTACGGCAAGGACATCCAGAAGATCTGCGACCAAATCGCTTACCGACTCCTCGAGCTGAAAAAAATCATGTCCTAGACCGTCGTCCTGAACAACCTCTGCTCCGCCTCGCGATACTCTTCCGCCTTCCAGACGATCGCCTCCGTCGCCGTGTCGAAATCGTCCGCGAGTCCTGCGTCGATGTCGGCGAGGATCTCGGCCTCGATTTTTCTCACGATCGCCGAGACCAAAATCTTCTTCTCCTCCCGGCTCGTGAACCTCGGTTCGTGGGTCATGATGTTTCTCCTTGCTTTTAAGTTTTTTTCGGATCGATCCCGAATTTTTTCGAGAATTCCTCCGGCGTCACGGCGTACTGCCTCGCCGCGAAAGGAAGGAGCTCGTCCCTCCTGTATCCGACGATGCAGAGGAAGGGCACGACGGAAAAATCACAATCCTTCAGGAGCGCCGTCAACTCCTTCGAGTCCGGCTGCGACGGGATCCAGTTCTTTAAGAGATGGTGTTGCCATTTGTCGAAGACGTCCTCGGGCCTCTCGCCGAAGGACGACGTCGGCGGCAACTTGATCCAGCGCTCGCGATACGGCAGAATCCTCACCTCAACTCCTCGACGTGCTCCAGCAATTTGGAGACGAAAACGCGCTTCAAAATCCTCTTCATCCTCTTCAGTCGAATTCGCCTCTTTCCCCTCCCGACGAACTGCCGGTCGAGGCCGAGCTCGACGAACATCCGGGCCGTCCCGCCCCACCCCAGGCCGCGCGCGACGACGGCGGTCTCCTCGACGACGCTCAAAAATCCGTCGCGATGGCCCTCCTTCAGCTTCATGGTCCTAAAATGTCTCACCGCGACCCCCTTTTACCCGAAAAGGCTTGCCTCGAAAACCCGAAATATCTTTAATCGTGGTAAATACGGGAGACGACACTTGAAACCCATCGAAAACGACGACCTCAATTCCCAGGCCATGGACGCCGCCCTCGACTACGCGAAGGCGCGCCTTTCGGGCGCCCCCCTCGTCGAGAGGACGGCCGGACTGAACGCGTTCGCCGCGGGATTCTGGGCCGGGGTCGTCTGGAAGGAGAAGGCGCTTGGAATCAGGAAATGGAACCCAGGAGACACAAAAGAAATATTCGGACGAGCTCCATCGGCTCGCGAACAAGTTCGAGGCGAGGATCCGCACGGATTTCCACGCCCAGTTCGCCGAGATCCGTGACCGGCTGACGAAGGAGTTCACCTCCCTCGACCTTCAGAAGGTCTCGAACGAGGTCTTCCTGAAACTCCTCGAGCGGTTCGTCTGCCTCGGCGTCGTCGTCATCGGCGACCACCTCAACGACCCCATGCGACTTGAGAACCTCCTCGTCGAGTGGATCCGAAAACAAGTCGTCTTCACCTCGCAAGTTTTAGAGGGAGGAAGAAAGATGCGCACGCAACTCGTCCACGAGTCGACGAAGATCGACGATGTCGCCGAGGTCGTGAAGGTCGACACCACGCTCGCGAAAACTCCCACCCCCATCACCAAGGGTCGCCGCAAGAAGTTGAAATGAACGAGAAGGACCTCATCCTCGGCATCCTCTCGCAACGCACACGCGTCCTCGAGGCCTTCGCCCACGCCTACCTCGCCGAAACGGGATGCAGAATGGCGAGCGAGGTCGAGCTCGTCGAACAGAGGGGCCTCGACGATTCCGTCGTGTGGTACTTCCGAAAGAGGGCGGACGACGAGCCGATCGAACTCGTCCCGATAGGGGATTCGGCCTTCACCGAGGACACCCACACGAGGGAGGCGAGAAGGAATTGCCAGCACGAGTTCTCGACCCAGGAATCCGGACCGGTGAGATGCGCGAAGTGCGGGTTCGTGATGATATGAGCTGGGTCGACGCGATCGCGAACGAGCACGAGAAGGCCTGGATCCCGCCGCTCGTCGCCGAGAAGAATTTTTTCAAACTCGTAAGAGCGCTCCGACTCGCCCTAGGGACGCTCCGTCACATCGAGTACGACTCGGACCTTCGGGGGGGATCCCTCCGACGGGTGAAGGCGACGCTCGCCGAACTCGACAAGATGAGCCGGGAGAAATAATTTACGAAACGGAGGACCGAATGACCGAACCGAAACCCGCCACCCCGAAAACCTTCCTCTTCCTCGTCGAGAGCCGACATCCCGACGCCCCGGACATCTACGACCGGAACTTCTTCCTCGTCGGCGCGCCGAAACTCGGCGAGGTGAACTTCGACTTCTTCTCGAGGGCCTCCGACGCCCAGAAATGGGCCATGCTCGTCCACGCCTTCGAGTGCTTCCAGTCCGCCATGTCGAGGATGTCGAAGGCGACGGAGGACAAGTTCTCGGAGATGGAGAAGAGGATCTCGGCGCTCGAGAACCCGAAACGGATCGTCCGCGCCGTGAAGATTCCCGATGCCCACTAAAATCTTGAGCTACAACTGCGACCTCTGCGGTGCGGCGTTCCCGGAGGAATTCGCCGCGAGGAAGTGCGAATCGATGCACGTGCCCGTCGACCGGTTGAAGATCGTCGACGGCGAGCACTCGCCCTCGGTGCGGGGGAATTTCTGGGTCGGGTCGGAAAAACCGCTCCCTCCGGCGAGGTTGATCATCTCCTGGGGGAACGACAGCTTCGAGTTCGCCTCCTACCGCATGGATCGGATCGGGCCGGAACCGGTATGAGCAACCACTTCGACGTCCTCACCGACGGTTTCCAGACCTGCCAATCGTGCGGCTATCGGGGCCCGGCCGGCCACGCCTGCGCGGGTGCGCCGATGACGGTCGTCCGTTATCCCGTTCCCTCGTCCACTCCGCACACCTGTCCGAAGTGCGGCGGAAACGGGACCGCCGACGGCCTTCCCGCCTTCGGACGCACCGTATTTAGATGTTGGCCATGCGACGGGACGGGGATCGTTTGGTCGCCGGGAAAATAAAAGCACGGCTTATCCCTTTTCGACGGGAGGAGTACAATGGGCTCATGAGGGTTTTCGAAACGACGAAGACCTGCGAGTGCGGCGAGAGGGCCGTGTTCCGCGAGGGGGATCGCGTCGCCGACGGGAAGTCCGGCCGATATTACGTCGTCTGGTGCCGACAATGCTCCACCTCGTTCGTCATGCCGAAGGAGCAGGACCCTCGGAAGAATTTCACCGGAAAATTCCTGGACGTGAAGAGTTTCCCGTGAGGAGGACGAAGCTCGGTCGCGTGATCGACCTCGAACTCCTGAAGAAGGTCCGCGAGATGCCTTGTCGCGTCTGCGGACGGCAACCGTCGCCGGGAAACCCGAACGACCCCGACCACATCCGCACGCGAGGCTCCGGCGGCGGCGACACCGAGAACAACCTCTGGGCCCTGTGCCGGTTCCACCACATCGAGAAGGGCCGCATCGGGATCAAGACCTTCGCCGAGAAGTACAAGCTCCCCGTCTGCTTCGACAACGGCTATCCAGAGTTGATCCTGACGAAGAGGGAAGAGTGGGATTGAACCAGTCGTTAAGATTGAAAATCAGGATCTTGTGGCACGCGATCCGACGAAGACATCGGCTCGAGACCGGGATCTCGAACGGCGTGAAGATTCTCTACTGCAAGTGCGGCTATTTCAAGCCGCGCGTGAACTTTCGGTACGGGGAGAAATCGGAGACGAGGAAATTCCTCACCTCGACGGAGGTCCGACGACTCGTGCCGCGCCGGGAGGATTCTCCCGACGTTCGGAACTAGGCCGACCGGCTCCTCGTCACCTCGGACTTCGAGGGATGGTACGTGGTGCAGGCCGTCCGGACCCACTCGGAGAAATTCCCGCCGGTGTACTTACGTGCGAGCCTTCGGCAGGTCTCGATCTCGCTCGGGGTCATCTTCAGGTTGACCATCTTCTTCCTCTCCTTCAGGAGCTTCTTCAGAATCATGGGCCGAAAATACACGCCCCCTCCCCCCCGGAGCAAGCGTTATTCGGCTTTAAAACCCATCGTTACGCCCCGTAAAGCCCATCGAAATATAATGATATTTTTAGATATTTTATGATATTATTAAGGTATGGAGGTTTTTATGACGACGATGACGAAAGAATACATTCTGAAACAACTTCTCGACCCGAAATTTCGACGATTCGAGCGGAACGGGGTGGTGATTTGCGATTCGAACGAGTGCAGTGAGTTCGCCTACGAATTATATGTGAACGGGATTCGATTCGCGGGATCACAAGAACCCGACTCTCTCGTCGAGAGATTTTTGAGGATCGCGATATGAACTTCGACGGAAAAATGATCTACGACCGAAATTGGATGCGATGGGGAAGGATCGTCGAGACGGACGTCCCGTTCGTGAAGATCGAATTCGAGGAGGGACCCTTGCCGAGGATTCGGGTGCCGTTGCGAACGATTGGGAAAATTTTCTCGGTTTTCTGGTGGGATCCGAGGGATTCCGAGAACGCCCGAATCGACCGAGAATTGAGGGAGAATCCATGATCGACGAATTAAACCCGTTCCAGAAAAAAATCGTCTACACCGCCCTCACGGGTGCAAAAACCAATCTCGAGGTCGGCGGTTCGATCATGCCGATCGCCTTCGTCGTCAACTCCAAGACGCAAAAAATCGACATCGTCGGCTGCCATTTCTCATCGCAGAGCGCGAAGGAGCAGTTCCGGGAATTCCTCGGCCTTCGGATCCGCGAGAAGGGCGTGGACACCGTCGTGCTCTGTCTCGAGAGCTGGTACGTGGAGGCGAAAAATCCGGAGGAGGTCGCCGAGGTCTGCCGAGTGGGCGCTTCGAACCACCCGCGGCGAAAAGAGGCCGTCATGGTCGTCGTCGAGAGTCGGCAAGGAGCCTGGACCGCGAAAATTCCGATCGACCGAACGGGATCGATGCCCTCGATCGACATCGATCGAGCGAAGTTCGAGGTGAGCCGACAGTCGATGGGCCTGTTTTCGAATTTCATCGCCGTGAAGGCCGCCCCGAAGCCGATCGTCAACGAGGGAGAGAGCCATGATTAAACCCGCGAAAATCTCGAAGATCTACCGCATCGGAATCGACCCGATGGATCTGAAATGGGTCGCGAGGTGGATGCGGACTCGCGGTGAGGAAGAGGAATCGAAGTGCTGCCGCGAGGTTTGGAGGGAGGCGGCTCGCGCCGTCGAAGAAATGGTCAGGACCGGGGAGGTTCCACGTGAAACAAAAGATTGACCAAAAGATACCAAAGAATATCTTGGACGGGGTGGAGACGGTCATGATCCAGGCGCGCTATCCGGTACCCGTCGCGGAGCAGTTGAAATTCTACTGCCAGAGCGAGGGGCGGGTTCAGTACAAGGTCCTCGTAGAGGCGCTCATCGAATTCCTCGCGCAGAAGGGCTACAAGGCCGATGCCGATCAGAAGCGAGCGACGAAGTAAATCATAAACCGAAATGATCGTCTGAGGTTTGTTCGAGGTGATTTGCTATCAATTCGATCGCACCCACGGCCGGCCCGTCCACATCTTTTCCCAACAATTCTAACAATCGTCTGATTTGTCGTGAAAATTGATCCGCCACCTCGCCCGGTAGATGAAAGGTCAAAGTTTTAAAAACGGACGAATTCCCGACCTTAATTTTCTCTTCCATCGGTTTGAATTCATACTCGGCAAGCCCAATCAGATCTCGAATTTTTGCTTCTGTGGCGGTCAAAGATGATCGTAATCTTTCAATTCCCATTGTATTTTTTAACTCTGATAAAATTTGACCCAATTTAAGATCATCGGTCGGAAATTGAATTTCGTTTGTCTCAAGTGCAATCAATTTTGCCTCGTCTAAAGAAACCGGTCCTAAATTCTTGCACATGGCCTTCTCTATGTTCATTTGAATCAAGGCATCGAGACGGTGGTTCCCATTCACGACCTCGAAAAACCCGGACTCCATTTCCCTCACAATCAGATTCACCACAAATCCGTGGGTTTCGATCGAGGTTTTAAGCTTCTCGAGGAACTCCGGAGAGTCCGTCTTATAATTCCAAGGCGCTTTTCTGAGTTGATCCAATGAGAGTTCTTGCCAGCTCATGTCCATCCTTCCTTCCGATAAAATCGAGTTCGTCGTGCGGACATCCAAAATGAATGCCTCGATGACACCAAAGAGAGGTCATCTTTTCCTCCAGGGTTCGATAAATATGAATATCGGTCATGATTCGCTCGTGATACTTCATCGTCTCCGATCGAAATCGAGTCAGATTTTTCAAATGGCGATCAGTCACGATATTATTGAACTTCGAAGGCATCACCCAATTCGTCGAATCTCCCGAATAGGCCGGGAATTTTCGAAGCAGAGGCTCGGAAGTCTTTCCGAGAAGATGCACGCGCTTCATTCCGATCACTCCATAAACAAATTGAATGAAAGCCTCGACACTCTTCCTCTTCTTTTGGCCGACCATGCCGCCCAAGGAAACGAAAGGATAACGCTTCAAATCCTCGAGCCATCGGTGATCTTCGCCGAGCCACGACTGATAGTGATAAATCGGAATGATGTAGGCTTGAGTCTTCTCTTCGAGAGTCTTTTGGTTCTGCCAGGTCTCTTCGAGGTCGTTGGTGTCGAGATTGAAAGCAAAGCGAATCTTTTTCTCATTGATGAACTGAATATAAGAATCGATCGAAATCGGCTGCCCCGTTTTTCGGGCAGTGAATCCTCCTGAGTCCCACAGACATCGATCCCACGCCCAAGGCTCTTGGCCGACATATTTTACGTCGTAGAAAAAAGAATAAAGACGATGGCGGGTGCCGTGCTGGCGAATCATATCTTTGTCACGTTCATTGACGCCGTAGCCCGCCAAGTAAATGTACATCAGAGATATCTCGTCGGGTCTTTCACATGAGCGAGTTCGAAAGCTTCTTTCCTCTCAAAACAAGTCCCGCATCTGCCGCAGTGGACTTCTTCTCCGTTGTAACATGAATAGGTGAGTTCATAGGGAACCTGAAGCTTCGCTCCGAGAGCACAGATGTCAGCCTTACTCTTCTCACAAAAGGGCGACAGCAGTTTCACCTGAAGATAGGTCCCCTCTTTGATCGCTTCGGCGAAGGGTTCCACAAAACTCTTTCGGCAATCGGGATAGATTGCATGATCTCCGAAATGATTTCCAAGCATGATCGATGGGATCTCCAGACTTTCGGCAAAGCCCGCGGCGATTGAAAGCATGATCCCATTTCGAAACGGGACCACGGTTCTTTTCATGGAAGGATCGGCGTAATGACCTTCGGGGATTTCTCCCCCCGACTTGAGTAAATCCGATTTGAAGTAGTCCGAGATAAATGAAAGACCGATTCTTGTATTTGGGACGCCGTAATGCTTTGAGAGTTTCTCGACCGCGATCTTCTCTTGTCCGTTATGTTTCGAGCCATAGTCAAAAGTGATGGTTTCGACCTCATAACCTTCATTGAGTGCTTTCGCCAAAACCGTTGTTGAATCCATTCCTCCGCTTAAAACCACCAGTGTCTTCATTCATCCTCCTAAAAAATGTCTCATGAGTTTCCATCCGCCGACGACTGCTGCAATTCCCATCACGCCTACCCAAGTAGGGGGAGCAGGGATCGGAAGTCGAAAGAGAGCACACAGTCCCCCAAACGCTCCGCCGACTAAAATGACCCGAAGCCAATCCATCAATGTTTCCCGTTAATCAAAGTTAAAAATTCGGCTCTCACCGCAGGCTCTCGAAAGACTCCCATCAAGGAGGAAGTCACCATCTCAGGTTCTTTTTTCTGCACCCCTCGAGCGAGCATACAGAGATGCTGAGCCTTCACGACCACACCCACACCTTTCGGCTCGAGATGCTCTTCGATGGCGTTGGCGATTTGAGTAGTGAGCCTCTCTTGAATTTGAAGGCGTTTGGCAAAACATTCCGCGACCCGAGCCAATTTCGAAAGCCCTACGACCCTATCTTTCGGCACATAGCCAATCGAGATCGTCCCAAAGAAGGGAAGTAAATGATGTTCGCAGGTCGAAAAGAAATCGATCTGCTTTAAAATTACCATTTCATCATAGGGACCCGCATCGAAGGTTTTTGAGAGAATATCCGCTGGATCTTGAGAATAGCCTCGAAAAAGTTCTGAATAACTTTTAAGCACGCGCGCAGGAGTTTCGAGTAAGCCTTCTCGTTTCGGGTCATCTCCAATCAACCTCAAAAGATCTTCGAAAGTTTTTAAGGGATGTTTAAGAATTTGTGGGTTTGCAGCGAGATTTTCCACTCCGGATGCTCCTTAATATAATTGAAGATTTCAGGAAGTCGATCTTGCCAATGACTCCATTCGGGAGAGAGCGTATACCGCCTCCCATCGTGAACATCATGCCTCTCGAGAATCCCGAAATCAAAATTCTCATCGACAACATACTTAAACTCATGCGCTTTCGCCTTTGCATCGTCGTGAATGAAATAGGGAACTTTCTGAAAGCGCTTCGGTGAGACGGTGACCCAATCGATCTTGTGAGGAATGGGATAAGTACCATTGGATTCAATGGCGATTTCAAAGCCATGATTTCTCAGCAAGCGAAGAACCGTCGCTAGCTCAGCGCTCTTGGTCGGCTCACCTCCCGTCACAACCGCAAACCGGGCCTTCTCTTCGTTAAACTTCTTCACCATCTCCTCTTCGGAGACTTCTTTGAAGGTATTGAATTCGGTATCGCACCACGGGCACTGAAGATTGCAAAAAGGAAGTCGAATGAAAAGAGCCCTTCGCCCTGAATGATATCCTTCGCCTTGAAAGGTCCAAAACGAACAAACGATTTTCAAAGAGTCGCCTCCGCTACACAATTCTCTGTTTCCCAAACTGCGACCTTCATCAATTTCACTCCGGTAGTGTTTAAGACATTAGGACCCACTACTCTTAAGAGATAATTCGCCATATTCTCGGCTGTCGGGTTGAAATCGCAGACAAAAATGGGTTTTTTTCGTTCGCACGCCATCACGTTCTTGATGGTCTCCCGATCTTCCTTATAGAGAAGCATCGTGTGATCCCAATTCTCATCGATCCAACCGCCTAACCGCTCTTTCAAAACCGAGAAGTCAATGACGCGCCCTACACTATCTAGATTCTCAGCCGTCGCATGAAAGAAGACCACGTAATTATGGCCGTGAAGGGTAGCACACTTACTTTCATGACCAAAAACGCGATGTCCTGCCGCAAACTGTACTCGACGAATTGCTGATATCATATAATATCAGATCTAAACAAACGGTCATTCAATTGACCATACAAATTTGGGGAGAAACTGTGCCCGCTGGAAGACCTTCAAAATATGATCCTATCTACTGCCAACAACTCATCGAGCACATGACCACTGGCTACTCTCTCGAATCGTTTGGCGCAAAAATCAACGTACATAAGGACACTCTTTACGAATGGGTGAAAGTTCATGAAGAATTTTCCGACGCCCTAAAAAAGGGAAGGACTAAGCAGGTGCTCGCATGGGAAACAATGGGCATGGCAATGGTTCAGGGCCAAGAGTCGATGAAGAATGGGAATGTGAGTGCATTTGTGTGGATGACAAAGAACATGCTCGGCTGGAGAGATAAGCAAGACGTCGCCATTGGGGGATCAGGCGGAGCACCCATTCAACTCCAAAATATGAGTAATGAGGAAATCGCGAAGCGACTCAAGGAACTCTCCGACAAGGCGAACGGGGATGTTGAGGGATCTTGAACT
>Ga0335069_10002301_pt1 | contig 29540 bp, 31 predicted proteins | sample Lox_Sample_11_FD_206714 | JGI IMG/M metagenome (GOLD analysis project Ga0335069, IMG submission 206714) | Soil microbial communities from Loxahatchee National Wildlife Refuge, Florida, United States - Lox_Sample_1.1 | ecosystem: Environmental > Terrestrial > Soil > Wetlands | place: USA...
CCTTCGGAAAAACCATTTCCGGGGGCGAGGTCCCGGGAAAATACTTGCTCAGGTCCGGATAAAGCCAGGCATTGTAGCCATAGCTGCCGCTGAACATCGTCTTCCCGTCGGAAGTCCACCGCGCCCAAGCCTGGTCCGCCGCTCCCTGCCGGTTCCCGCTATCGGGCGGGGGCGAGCGCAGCGGGGCAGTCGGGCAGGTCAGTAATGGCCTGGTCTTCGCGTCGGTGAAGTGGGCTATCCAGGAAATCCCTGTGAGCGGAAACGCCGGGTGCATGAAAGTGGGGTACTGGTCGTTGTTGTCACCAACATAGATGAAGCTGGTTACGACCAACTGCCGAACGTTATTCAAACAATGCGCCTGGCGCGTTTTGCGCTTGGCGCTCGAAAGCACCGGCAACAGCAGCGCTGCCAATATCCCGATAATCGCGATCACCACCAGCAGCTCCACCAAAGTGAAGGCTCTTCTCGCAGTACAAGGCCGCATTCGTTTCATGATCTCCTCCTATTCTTCCAAGGTCAGCCCCACCATGAACGGCGCCGAATCAGCCATTGCTGAGACGTAGTCGATCGTTTTGATTTCCTTTTCCGGCTCCGGATTCGCAAACATTGTCTTAAAGAGACGCAGCCTTGCGTCGTGGTGGTCTGCCGGCGGGTTCCTGCCAGTCCACGCGACCACGGTATGCGGGTCAGTGATTCGCGAACGGCTTTTGGGCCAGGCCCACCAATCCAGACAATGCACCCCCTGTTGAATCGGCAGCTCTGACTGGGTGCCATCCGGGTAATGCAGAATTAACCTCGCCACGGTCGTTCCCTCCGGGTCAGGGTGGGCAGAGTTAGCGTGTAAGATATGAAGCCGATGGGCAATGCGGCCGACCGGAATTCCCTCGACCTGTTCCGGAAGCGGCCGCCCCTTTGCCTTCCAGGATGCTCCCTGGAGCTGAACCACGCCGCGAATATCGAAAGGCACGGATTTCAGAACGCGCAAGCCCAAGCTCAGTTGTTGCAAATGATTGCTGCCATAATCAGGGGTCCAACTCGCCGTAATATCCCCGTTAACGACACGCGTCAGATCAATCGTTGTGAAGCGGCCTGGTGGCGGCGGGGGCTGAGACGCATGCACGAATCCGACCACTCCTGCCGTAATCAAGAGCAAAGCTCCGCTGGCAGCGACCAACTGTCCTTGACTAGAGCTGATGTGTTCGAGCAGCCAGGTAACAAAGCCAGGAAGACCCGAGCTCGAAGCCGCCGCCAGCGAGACGCCTCCAATAGAAAACGAAAGGCCCGCCGGCGCAGCATGCACCGCGTGAGCGCTCAACGCGATGGCCAGCGCTCCCGCAGATACGGTCACTCCGCGGCGGACCAGAAGCTTCCTCAATTTTTCGAGCGCGCGTGAAACACGCTTTTGTGCGGCATCATCCGTGATGCCCAATGCCGCGCCGACACCGCGGTAGCCCTTACGCTCGAAATAATGGAGCAGGACCGCGTTGCGATCCTGGGACTTGAGTTGGCCCATCGCTTCATCGAGAATGGGGCGGATTTCTTCCCAGTCGGCTGCTGGTTCAGGCGCAGGTTCATTCATGATTATGGCTTCCTTTTCGCGCATGCGCCGGCGTTGCTCGGTGCGGACAGCCTTGGCGGCCGCACGGCGGGCAGCTTCGTAAAGCCATCCCGCGAGGACAGTGCGGCGCGGCAAAACTGCTGCCTTGCGCGCCAGATCGGCAAAGACGCTCTGAACAACGTCCTGCGCAAGGTGGGTGTCTCCATTGACTTGGCGAAGCGCCGACGAATAGACCAGGTTGAAATGAGCCTCCACCAGGCTGCGAAACGCCTCCTCGTCACCGCGCTTCGCAAACCGTTCAAGCTGCTCGGCTTCACTCAAGCCCCGCGATTGCAATCCATTGGTCGCTTCCGGATTCAAGCCTTTGTTCTCTTTCAGACAATAGCACCCGCCGTTGCGGTGTTCCGACAGAATTTCGCGTAGCGTCAGCGCGAAGGCAGGGCAACCCATCGGACTGCTCCCTTTCACGCGGCGGGCGCTGGCTCCGCAGCACCTACACGATTCGGCTCAGAGCAAGTGTCGGTCCTCAGAGAGGGGTGACACTTGCTTGAACCCGGCCAACGGCAGCGTCTTCTTTCGCCTCGTTTTCCCTTAAAACTGGTGTCCCGCCGCCGATGACTCGGCGAGCCGCCCTTGCCGAGATGCAGGCGAGAGGCTGTCCCTTGGGTTTCCGACCTTCTTTCAGGCCGAGCAAGAGCCAATCTGGCCGTACCCATGCGGTTCCCTTCGGGGAGCATACGCGCCCACGCGTGTCCCGACCGGCGCCCTCGCCGGCCGGAGCCGGGCTGGCAGCGGTCACTGAAGGGTTAGCCGCGCAAGCCCTGCCTGCAAACCGTGCCCGGCGGGCGGCGCCGGGCTACCCACCCCGTAGCCCACAATCGGGCTGCCCATTCATAACCTGCTGTGCTGCCGTAGCTTACGATGACAGGCGTCTTAAGCCAAGCAGTCGCCCGGCCGACTGGGCCGCCCGCCCCCAGACCTTCTCCCAAGTCCCTCCACTACCCCTCCACTACCCCTCCAGACCCACACCGGAGGTTCAAATTGAACCTCCGGTGTGGGTCTGGAGCGGTAGTGGAGAGGCCCGGACGGGGTTGGCTCAGCTCAAAAAACCTCCTCAGCCGCACGTTCCTGCTTCCTGTCTTTACTCTGTTGCCTCCAGTTCAACCTCGCGCCAACTTACCCCCGTCACCACACCGTCACCACACCGTATCCTCCCCGTGACCACACCGTATATTCAATTTGAATACACGGTGTGGTCACGGGGAGGATACGGCGTGGTGACGGTGTGGTGACCGTGCCGGTGCAGGCATGATGCCATAAGGGCCTGATACGCCTAGGCTCGGAAAGGCGCTGCATGACCCGAAGCCCCGTCCAATCTGCAAGTGCCTGTCCAGTGGAGTCTTACATACTACCCAGGCGAGCAGCCGGAGTGGATCGCTGAGCGGCGGTGCATGGCGTCTGCGAGGGAGTCTGAATAGTGAGCACTTGCATGAATCTATTCGGATCAACCGGCTTGGCGGTCGGCGACGACGCGCTCACCACCGAAGGCGCCACCCTCCAAAGCGGCGGCTGGGAATTGCACGCCGCCCGCGCGCCCGGTGGCCAACTCCCGCAACCCGCCAACCTCGTCGCCACCGGCGGCGACCACGAAGGCACCGTGACCCTCTCCTGGGACGCCCTCCGGCGCGGCGTCCAAACCTAAATCGCCCAGCAGGCCCTCTCGCCCAAGCGGACCCTGGACGCAGTGCTACGTCGGCAAGGCCTCGAGTTGCACCGTCTCCGGCCTGACCAGCGGCACGCAATACTGGTTCCAGGTCAGCTCCATCGGCGCCGCCGGCCCCAGCGCCTGGAGCGAACCCGCCACCAAATGCGCGACCTAAACAACGCGCAGTTTCCGGGCCGGGGCTGAAGGCTGTGCTCCGGTCCGGGCTTGCTTCTTTAGCGCCAACCTGTCAAAAAGCACCTCGCAACGAAAGACTTTGACTTTGTGCCAAATATACTGTTAGGCCATGACCATGCGCGTCTTTCATTTCCTAAATGAGCGATGGGGATTGGACGACTTGCGCAAGAGACGCCTTAAGATCTCTCTACTTCCTGAGCTTAACGATCCATTCGAGTTTCTTGCGGTCACTTCATCCAACCCGGCAATCCGCAATGCATTTCGCGTGATGAAGGCTGAATACTCGAAGATCAAAGGACTGCTTTGCTTCTCTCGTGACTGGCACAATCCTGTCCTATGGAGTCACTATGCGGATAAGCATCGCGGCGTCTGTCTCGGTTTCGATGTCCCCGATGAAGCGGTTGATCGCGTTCCCTACTCTCGAAAGCGCCTTCCGGCGAATATCGAGAAACTGGCTTCTCCGCGCCGCCTGAACATAAAAGAGGCCACCGCGCTGTTGTTCACGAAGTATTCCCATTGGCGCTATGAAAACGAAGTGAGGGGTTTCGTAACGCTCGAAGATTGCGACCCGCAAACACACCTTTATTACACGGGGTTCTCCGATCGACTGAGGCTCACGGACGTAATCGTTGGAGCTGAATCTGAGATCACCAGAGCAGCTATCGGCGACGCCTTGGGGTCTCTCGCGCCCACCGTCGCAGCGAGGAAGGCGCGCCTTGCATTCGGCTCATTTAGAGTTGTCCGACAGAAGAATGAACGCCTTTGGACCTAGCAGAAAGCGCTCCAGGCACTAGCCGCCGCGGCGTGCATGGGCATTACGTTTTGAAATCCGTTGGTCATCATTGCATGACAGACTCTGAAATGAGAAGATGAGCGAAGAAGCCAGATGCGATCGCCCGCGCCGCAATGACTGAGTATCACAAATGCACCTGTCCGCACTGCGGGCAATCCATTGAATACCCAGCGGAAGGTGTGGGGCAAACGGCGCCGTGTCCGACCTGTGAAAAACCGTTCACTCTGTTGCCCGACATTGTGATTCCAGCCGTAAACAGCACAGTTGCACCTGCACCGACTCAAAAGCCAGTGGAGCAAAACATAGTTGCGCCCGAACCGGCTCAAAAGCCAATCGAGCAAAGACGTCGCAGGTCATTACACCAAGCTGCTAGAACCGGGCAGTTCGGGGACATTCCGAGCCATCTTTTGAGCGTCGAATTGTTCACAGTGAAAAATAAGGCCGGTGAAACGCCGCTCCACGTCGCGGCACGGCGGGGGCATCTTGACCAAGTCCCGCGGCAATTCCTTACGAAAGAAACAATGACCATCAAAAAGGGTGTTGGCAGCTATTTGACTCCTTCCGGCAAAGTTGCGTACATGGACACGCCATTGCACATGGCTGTTTCTCACGGTTATGCCGATCAAATCCCGAGACAATTTCTCACGCCCGAGTTTTTGAGCCTCCGCACTACCGGTTATCAGTGGACTCTTTTGCATGAACTGGCCTATAGAAACCAATTGGATTTGGTCCCGGAGGAATATGCCCATTCTGAAATTTGGAACTTAACCGATTACAGAGGCCGAACGGCGCGCGATGTCATTCAAGAAAATGAGCGACGGGCCGCCTATGTCTCCCGGGTGCGTAGGGAACCGGCGACAGAAAAGCAAAAGGAGAAGCTTCGTTACTTTGGTTACACTGTGAACCCCGGCATGACAAAGGGCGAAGCCAGCGATGCCATTGATGAGTGCGTCCGGCTACATCCCGAAAAAGACAGGGAGTATTACGACCGTCCGGCCACCGAGGAGCAGATGGCTAAACTGAAGAGATTCGCCGAGACGGATGAGGATATGGCAATAGGCTTGCGGGAGGTTGCTGAAGAGGGTTCGCAAATAACTTATGGGCAGGCCAAAGATTGGCTCTGGCAATGTGAAATGGATGCAAGAAAAAGAAGGGAGCTTGCAGAAATCGAGTTCTTTTCTGGTCCGCCCAGCAAAGCCCAATGTGATAGAATCAGGCAGTTAGGATTCAAGTTGGACAAAACAATATTAGAGAAAGTGACGGGTGCGGATGTCGAACTGATTCTTGGCTTGAGCAATGTGCAACCTGGAGAGGCGCTCTTGCGCTTTATTAGTGACCACGGAATGACCCTTACTAGTGGCGATGCGCTTGCTGCGTTTGCCTTAACTTGTCTGATCAAGAGTTTTGGAGGGTCCGCGCGAGCTCACAATCGAAAGGATGTGGATTATGTCTCCGCATGCCAGGCGGCTTCGCGTGACCCAACTTTCAGAACCCCAACTCTGACACTCGATTGGGAAGGCGAGTTGGGTTCTGCCTGGCCAAAGGCAAGAATTCGGGAGTGGCTTCGAGGGGCCAAGTCATAATATGCCCTGTCGGTCAGTCATAGGAAAGAAAGTGCGGGCCACCCCTCCTGGCGGGGAAACCCATTCCGCAACGGCTGGCCTTCCTGGCGCGAGGAACGGATCAGACCGGGGTCAGAGCGTAGATTCGCAGCCGTGAACCACCGGCGGCTCAGTGCGACGCCTCTGGTTGCGACAAGAGCTGCTGCAAAGGGTGGAAGGCAAGACCTGCTGCCAGAGGGACTCGGTTAAACTGGCGCTTGTCTGGGAATGGAAAACGCATACGCCAAACCCCACCACCTATAGGGGCAGGGCCGGTGTGGGACCACGCCAGGGGTAGCGGTTTTCTCAAATCCGATCCTCGATCCCAGCTTGCCGGCCGAGCGCCACCTGGGGAGATGACAACTTGCTCGGAGGGTGAAATCCGCTACACTTTCCACATGAGCGTAAAAGAACAGGTGCTGCAGGCGATTCAGAGCCTTCCTAATGATATTAACTTCCGCGACGTGACGGACGAAATCGCCTTGCTGGCAGCGATTCAGGATGCGGAGCGCGACATCGAGGATGGCCGACTGATTTCAAATGACGAGATGAAATCACGCATCTCCCAGTGGAGCGCAAGATAGTCTGGACCGAGCGAGCCTCTGGTGACGTAGAGGCGATCGTGCGCTATATCGCACGGCGCGACCCGCATGCCACGGGCCGGATCGGGGTCGGCATCTATGACCGGGTTCAGATCCTCCAGGAGAACCCGGAGGCTGGCTCGATCCTGGACGAGCTGCGTGCCGGGGGTTGGCGCAAGCTCATCTTTCGGCGATGGAAAATCATCTATACCTTCCGAGACGAGACAATTATCGTTGGGAGAGTCTAGCCGGCGTCAATGGGAGAGGCAGATCTGGAGACGCCGCTATGATGGGCCTTCAAAGGGCTAACGCCCGATAGGCGCGGGCCGTTCCGCGGCTTGTGCGGGCGGGCGGGGAGGAAAGGCTAAAGGCTGAGGGCTGGGAATGGAAAGCGGCATGCGCCAAACCACACCACCTATAGGGGCAGGGCCCGTGTGGACCACGCCAGGGGTAGTGGTTTGCGAGGTGTTTTGGGCGTTTGCTGCCTCATATCGCATGTTGGGCTCGGGGATGGGTTTCCGGGCGCACGCGGCCAATCCACTCCCATGGCTGCCCCTGTGGGCCCTTAGCCGTAACGATGCCGTGAAAATCGGGGAGCACACGCGCCCCCGGGTGTGCCGACCGGCGCCCTCGCCGGTCGCACCGATGGGCGCTTCGCTCACTAAAGGGTGGCCGATTCAAAGGCTGCCCTGTCGTCGGCGAGGGCGCCGACGACTGCACGCGAGGGCGCGTGCGCTCCCCATCTCAACTGCAGGGTCAGGGCTTAGAAATGCGAGAAATTTGGCAGGAAAGGCCGGCAAACAGCGCATTGAGAAGTAAGCCCCGGTTACACGGGCGATACGACCATGCACAGCGATACGTCTTGCCTTGCGAGACCCTTGGCAGCCCAAAGTCTGCGGGCTCCAGCGGCTGCTGAAGTCCGGAGGGTATCAGGCTGCCGCAGGTCGTGAAGACGCTGGCCGCTATCCTCCTTGGAGTCTCAACGTTCGCTGCGACGCCACGGGCTGCTGCTGACACGATGACTCGGGGCGCGCCGCCTCTGAGAGTGGTTCCCGCCGCCCCGCCGCTTGCGCAGCCATTCAACTTGCACGATGTGCGGCTGCTCGACGGCGAATTCAAAGCCGGCCAGGATATCGCGGCCAAATACCTCTTGAGCATTGAGACGGACCGGCTGCTGTGCGGGTTCCGCGTGGAAGCCGGGCTTCCGCCAAAGGGAAAGAACTACGGCGGGTGGGAAAGCCAATCCATCGCCGGCCATTCGCTCGGGCACTATCTTAGCGGATGCTCCCTCGCCTGGGCTTCCACGGGCGATTCGCGTTTTCTCGAACGGGTGAACTACATCGTCGCCGAGCTGGCCGAGTGCCAGCGCGCGGGCGGTGACGGCTATCTCGCGGCATTCGCCGGCGGACGCAAGGCCTTCGCGGAAATCGCAGCCGGCAACATCCGCTCGTCGGGCTTTGATCTCAACGGTATTTGGGTGCCGAACTACACCGAGCATAAGGTCCTGGCGGGGCTGCGGGACGCGTATCGGCTTGCCGGGAATACGAACGCGTTGCGGGTCGCGCGCGGCCTGGCAGACTGGTATGAGAAGACCCTGTCCGGCTTGAACGAGGAGCAGATGCAGAAGGTCCTCGCCTGCGAGCACGGCGGCATGAACGAGGTGCTGGCGGACCTCTACGCCGACACTGGCGACCCGCGCTACCTGGTGCTGTCACGGCGCTTTCACCATAAGGCGATTCTCGATCCGCTCGCCCGCGGGGAGGACGTGCTCCCCGGCAAACACGCCAACACGCAAATCCCGAAGCTGGTGGGGCTGGCGACGCGCTACGAGTTGACCGGCGCCCAGGACGACCGCGCGGCGGCGGAGTTCTTCTGGGAGCGCGTGGTGCACCACCACACCTACGTGACGGGCGGCAACAGCGAAGCCGAGCATTTCGGACCCGCGGATCGCTTGAACAGCCGCTTGTCAGAGAAGACCGCCGAAACCTGCAACGTGAATAACATGCTCAAGCTCACGGAGCATGTGTTCGGCTGGACTCAAAGCGCCGGGGCCGCGGATTTCTACGAGCGCGCCTTGCTCAACCAGATACGTTCCACCCAACATCCCGACGGGCGCGTGATGTATTTTCTCTCGCTCAAGCCGGGGCATCAGAAAGATTACCAGCGGCCCTACGACGATTGGTCGTGCTGCGTCGGCACCGGCATGGAAAACCACGTCAAATACGGAGCGGGAATCTATTATCACAGCGACGACGCGCTTTGGCTAAACCTCTTCATCGCGTCGGAGGTCAATTGGAAGGAACGGGGGCTCGTCCTGCGGCAGGAAACCGGCTGGCCCGAAAGCGATCACTCTACGGTCGTGATTAGAACCGGCAGGCCGCAGTCCTTTACCTTACGCATCCGCCATCCGCATTGGGCGGATCGCTTGATCGTGAGGGTGAATGGCCAGCTCGCTTCGGACACCACTTCACCGTCGAGCTACGCCGTCATCCAGGGTGACTGGAAGGATGGGGACAAGATCGAGATACAGTTCCCCATGTCACTCCGCCTCGAAGCAATGCCCGACAACGCCAACCGCGTTGCGGTCTTTTACGGTCCCACCTTGCTGGCCGCCGACCTTGGTGAGGTCGAGAACCCCGCAGCCTCCCAGCCCGGCTTTGTGCCCGTCCTGGTAACGGACCGCCGGCGGGTCACTGAGTGGGTGAAGCCAGCTTCGCTCGAGAGGCAGACTTTCAGGACTGTGGGGGTTGGCAAGCCGCATGATGTTGACCTTGTTCCGCTGCATAAACTGCATGACCGCCGGTATACGGTCTTCTTCGATCAATTCACGGCCCAGGATTGGGCGCAGCGCGAGGCGGAACTTCGCGCCGATGAAGCGCGGCAGGCAGCGCTTGAGGCGCGGACTGTGGATGTGTTCCAGCCTGGGGAGATGCAGCCGGAGCGGGATCATCACGTCCTTGGAGATAAGAGCGACGCCGGCGAATACCTGGGCCGCAAGTTCCGCCACGCGTGGGATGGCGGCTGGTTCTCGTTCCAGATGAAGGTGGACGCCGCCGCCACGAACCAGTTGCTTTGCGTCTGGTGGGGGGATGAAACCGGCCCGCGGGAGTTCGATATCCTCGTGGACGATGTGAAGATCGCATCGCAGAAGCTCGCGCGGAACCAGCCGGGCCAGTTCTGGGATGCGACCTACGCGATTCCTGCCGAACTCACTCGCGGCAAGGCCAGCGTGGGGGTGAAATTGCAGGCGCAGCCCGGCAACTTTGCCGGCGGGCTCTTCGGCTGCCGCGTCCTGCGACAGGAGTGACGTCCGCCTGAAGAATCGCATGCTCGGACAACTCAAGAAGCAAGTATGCCAGGCCAACCTCGACCTGGTGAAGGAAGGCCTGGTCATTCACACCTGGGGCAACGTCAGCGGCATTGACCGCGGGCGCGGCCTCGTCGTCATCAAACCCTCCGGCGTTTCGTACGAAGGCATGAAGCCGGAACATCAGGTCGTGGTGTCGCTGGAAACCGGCAAGGTGGTCGAAGGCAAGCTGAGGCCCAGTTCCGACACCGACACGCACCTCGTCCTCTATCGCGCCTTCCCGGAACTCGGTGGGATCGTCCACACCCACAGCCTTTACGCCACGGCCTGGGCGCAAGCCCTGCGGGGCATTCCCTCGTATGGCACGACGCAGGCCGATTACTGGTATGGCGGCGTGCCTTGCACGCGATTGCTCACGGAGAAGGAAATCAAGACCGCCTACGAGACCAACACCGGCCACGTGATCGTGGAGACGTTCCGGGAGCTGAAGTTCGATCCGATGCAGCATCCGGCGGTGCTCGTGGCCAGCCACGGACCGTTCATGTGGGGCAAGGACGCTTGCGATGCTGTCCACAACGCCGTCGTGCTTGAGTTCATTGCCCGGCTTGCCAGTGAAACCCTGCTCGTCAATCCGAGAGTGAAGCCAATGCAGGCCGCACTGTTGGACAAACACTTCCTGCGGAAACACGGTCCGGGCGCTTACTACGGTCAGCCGGCGCAGGGCCGAAAGCCAAGAGCCGGCAAGACGAACCACTAACCCCAGCACTGACGAACCAACACCGATCCCATGCATAAACCTGGACCCCTACTGCTCGCTGCCGCCCTGCCCGGTGGCTCTACCCTCACCAGCCTCGACTGGCTGGCGATCGCCTTCTACTTCGGCGTCCTGCTCTGTGTCGCCTGGTGGGTTGTCTCTCGACGCAAGGATACTGCGGCAGATTATTTCCTGGCAGGACGTAACCTTGGCTGGTGGGTGATCGGCGCCTCCATTTTCGCGTCGAACATCGGTTCGGAGCACATCGTGGGCCTGGCTGGCTCCGGCGCGAAGGATGGGGTGGCCTTGGCCCACTACGAACTCCATGCGTGGTGCCTGCTGGTGCTGGCCTGGGTGTTTGTGCCGTTCTACATGCGTTCGATGGTGTTCACGATGCCCGAATTCCTCGAACGGCGATTCAGCCCCAACTCGCGCTACGTGCTCTCGATTTCCTCTCTACTCACCTTCATTGTCTCTAAGATCGCCGTCGGGATCTTTGCCGGTGGTGTGGTGTTCGGCACACTGTTGCCGGAAATGCAGTTGAACGCCGGGCCTTTCCATCTTGACAGCTTCTGGATCGGTTCCGTGCTCGTAATCGTGCTCACGGGGCTCTACACGCTGCTCGGAGGCATGCGAGCCGTGGCCTACAATGACGCCGTTCAGGTAGTCGTCCTCATTACTGGTTCGGCACTCCTGACGATTTATGGCCTTGTCCAGTTGGATGGGTGGCACGAACTCAGAGCCCTTTGCGGTTCGGATATGTTTAACCTCTGGAAGCCGCTGGTGCCGGCCGGACAGGTGGCTACTTGGGCGCCGGTGAAGGAAATGGATGCGGCCGGTGCCGTGGTTAGGCAGGCGTGGTACTTCAACGGGAACTTCCCTTGGCTGGGCATGGCCATTTGCGCGCCCGTCATCGGTCTCTGGTACTGGTGCACCGACCAATACATCGTCCAGCGCGCGCTGGGTGCGCCAAATGAGACGGTTGCGCGCCAGGGCAGTATCTTCGCTGCCTTCCTGAAACTCTTCCCGGTTTACCTGTTCATCATTCCGGGTTTGATCTGCTATGCCCTGGCCAGGAGCGGCAAGATCCCCGCCCTCACCGAGGCGTTCAACCAGCCCAATGGCGCGCAAGGCGCGTTTCCGCTCTTGGTGAAACATCTCCTGCCGCCGGGCCTGCGTGGCATCGTTGTGGCCGGCCTGCTGTCGGCACTGATGGGCTCGCTCGCCGGCGTCTTCAATGCCTGCTCGACGCTCTTCACGGTGGACATCTATCAGAAGCTCCGCCCCAGAGCCTCCCAGCACGAGATCGTGCGCATGGGCCGGTTCGCCACCGCAATCATGGTCGTCATAGCCATGGCCTGGATTCCCGTCGTCAAGGGCGCCCATGGCCTCTACAACTACCTGCAATCCATCCAGGGCTACCTCGCCCCGCCGATCTTCGTCGTGTTCTTTTTCGGGGTCTTCTGGAAACGGCTCAACGCCAAGGGCTGTCTTTGGGCGATGATTATCGGCTTTGTCGTTGGCGTCTTCCGGATGTTGGTGGACACGCCCTGCACCCTGAATCCAAACTTCCATTACCGCGAAGGCTCGCTCTTCTGGATTATCAATAACATCAACTTCCAGTACTTCAGCATCCTCATTACCATTATCTCCGCCGCCGTCATGGTGGTGTTTAGCTACCTGACGCCACCACCGGATGAGGCGCAGATCAAGGGCCTGACTTTCGCCACCGCCACGGCGGAAGACAAAGCCCGCACCCGCGCCAGTTGGGGCGCGAAGGAAGTGCTTGCCTCGCTCGTGGTCTTGGTCTTCATCTTCGGCGCCTATCTGTATTTCAGAGGCTAAGCCCGGCTTCAGTCCAATGTCCGTCAGCCCGGCTTCCTTCGCCATCCGCTCCGTCTCGCTCACCAGGACCGCGCCCGCCATGCAGCCCACCAGCGCCTCCGCCAAAGGCAGATCGCCGCAGCGCAACGCCTCAGCGGCGGCCTCAATCCCGGGCGCTTTGGCGCAAGCTCGTTTCGAGTTCCCGGCGCCGTTCTTCCCGTACGGCTTCGTCAGCTTCGCGCGGGACATGGATCGGCTCGCTGAGAATGAGCTCGCACCTGGAGAAGGGAAACGGGATTTGAAAGCCGTCCCAGCTTTTGAGGCATAGCTTGCGCCGGGCGTTGCAGGTCACCGGGATGATCGGCAACCCGCTGAGTTGTGCCAGCGCGATGACCCCCGGTTGCACGATGTAGCGGGGGCCCTTCGGACCATCGGGTGTTAGGGCCAGATTATATCCCAATCGAGCGCGGGTGGCCATTTCCAGCAGGGCCTGGGGGCCGCGTCGGCTGCTGGAGCCGCGCACGTGTTCAACTCCGAATCGGCCCAGCACGGCTGCCAGGAGCGCTCCATCCTTGCTCGCGCTCACCAGTGCCGCAATTTTCCCGCGGTGACGCCGATAGACCACCATCGCAGTAGCCAGCCGATTGTGCCACAGGCAGAAGATCACCCGTGGCGCATCTGCCGTGTCTGTTAATCCCGAATCGTCGCGCCAATGGCACCTCAGGCTGGCGGTCACGAGCCTTTCCACCAGGAATACGACCCAGGCGACAGCCCGTTGGGAACGATTGGGTTGGTGGGGAAGGACCATGCGTTTACCCGAGCGTCGTTTAAGGGCCTCGGGCGAGGGCTGAGGCGTAACCCACCATTTTTCGCGCCTGCTCGTCCCAGAGCCGGAAGCGCCTGACTACCTTCTTCCAGGGGCGCTCACCCACGAGGGGCGTGGGATTCGTTTCAAGCGGCCGGCAATAATTCACACCTCTCCCGCGGGTGGGCGCTCGTCAGCGGCGCGTTCGGAGGGCGGGGTCAGGCGCGGGTTTTTGGCGCGCCGGTCGCGTTGGAGCGGGGTAATGACCACATTCAGGTCCCGGTCCCCGAGCATCTTGGGGGGCGAATCCGCCTGGCCGTAAGGAGCGACTTCCTTGACGAACTGGTTCACCACCTGGAAGCCGAACTCTTTGTGCGCTTTCTGGCGGCCTTTGAAACGCAGCTTAACACGAACTTTCAGATCTTCGCAGAGGAACTGGATAGCGTGGTCCCGCTTCACGGCCAGGTCATGTGGGTCAATGCTGGGCGAGAGCTGCAGTTCTTTCATCCGGCTGCCGGACTGATGCGCACGGGCGTCTTTACCGCGCTTGGATTCTTCGTACAGGAATTTCCCGTAATTCACGATGCGGCAAACGGGGGGCGTGGCGTTGGGCGCAACCTCAACCAGGTCCAAACCTTTGCCCTGGGCCAGGCGCAGGGCCTCGTTGAGGGACATGACGCCGAGCTGCTGTTTCTCTTCGTCGAGGACACGGACCTCGCGAGCGCGAATCTTGCCGTTCCGGCGGTGCAGAGGTTCTCGGGGACGGAAGGAGCGAGAAGGGAATGGGCGACTCAGATAGCCCCCACGAGTTGGAGATTAATCATGCGGAAGAATAACCGACGGGACGAAAATATGTAATCGGTCGCTGATAGGGGTTCATCTTCGCACACTTCGCCCATTGGACAAGGGGAATGTCGAATCGCGCAAGCCCGCGGAGCCCACGGCTAATCGTCCCGCGCCTTCTGGTTGTCTGAGGACAGCCAGGGACGGCGGCCCCCATACCGAACTGAATGAGAGGAGGATGTGGCACTGGCTGGGATCACTTCAAGCGCCACACGATGCGCGCTTTGTCCAAATCGTAAGGAGACATCTCCATCTTGACTCGGTCGCCAACGGTGAGTCGCACCCAGCGTTTGCGCATCTTGCCCGAAATGGTGGCGAGAACGAGGTGTGCGTTTTCGAGTTGGACCCGGAACATGGTCCCCGGCAGGACGGTGTGGACCACTCCTTCGATTTCGACATGTGCTTCTTTCATAAGGTTTTATTGATCGGGGGCCAGCCCCATGCGGGGATCAAGCCTCGCCGGCCCGCCAAACAGAGAGACCTCCCAAAATCGTTGGGGGCGTTTGGACTGCGCCGCGGAGCTCGGATTGAACAGGAGACAGCAGAGAGAACGGGCGTGGCTTCTCAAGCCCCCCGTTGTCTCCTGCTCTGGTTTGTTCCCGGGTTAGTAACGGTCTCGGCGGCCGCCACCGTATCCGCGGCCACCTCCACTGCTGCCGTTGCCGGGGCGCTCTTCGCGAGGGCGGGCGACGTTCACGTTCAAGGCGCGCCCACCCAGGTCCTTGCCATTCAAGGCGTCGATGGCTTTCTGGGCCTCCTCCGGGGAACTCATAGTGACGAACGCAAACCCGCGTGGACGACCGGTGGACCGGTCAGTGACGAGATTCGCTTCTACGACGGTGCCGTGGGCGGCGAAGGCGTCCTGAAGGTCGTTTTCCGTGACTTTGAAGTCGAGGTTCCCGACGAATAATTTGGTGCTCATCTATTTTATCAACTGTCCTGGACGGTTCCGCGCTCGCCATAATGTTCCCGGGGGTCGGGTCTCAAATCCTCACTGAACCGGGTTCACTTGGGGATTTCCATGTCATGGAAGTGAAAAACGTATCAAGAGACGGGCTGAGTATGACGGGTTTCTGAGCACGAGCAAGGCACAAATGAAGGCTTGGTTCTGGGGCAGGGCGGATTCAGAACGGAGCGCCAGTTTGTAACCGGCTGACCCCATACGCGCAACACCCTGTCCCTACGACACTTCCACAATCCATCCTCTCTGCCAGCTCCCCGGGGCCTCACCGGAGCCTCACCGGAGCCCCTCCATATCCTCTCCACATGCACAAGATAGATAACATTGTTATCTATCTTGTGCATGTGGAGAGGATGTGGAGAGCATAGGGTGTGGCTCCGGAAAGTGCGCGGACCTGAGCCGTTGTGCTTGCAGCAGCCGACACCGGGGGGCGCTGCGAACCGAATCCCCGTCTTGATTTGGAGCGCAGGATAGGCCACGGTCGGGTCTGAGCCACCCGGGCCAGACGCGGTCTTGGCAGGCCACAGACTGGGCGGCGGGGCAAACGATTTTATGTCAGAAATGAATCCCGATCCGGAGGACTCGGCTGAGGACAATTCCTCGACGGTGCCGACCATTGAGGAGGAGCGCCATTTCCTGGCGCAGTGTGAGTACGTTAACCGCAGCATCACCGCCTTCGGTCGCAAACTCCGCCGGCTGCTGTTCGAGCGTGGCTGGGAATCCGAGTTTTCGCGGGTGGACCAGGAGGTGATTTGGAGCAAGACCTTCCCGGATCGCGGCGCGCAGCACCTGAGCGAATACGAGGCCTACTGCTACGAAGAAGCGCAAGCGCGCCGCTCCGGCGGCCGTAGCCCGGGGGACGTGACTCGACGCCAGGGCAGCGCTCAGGGCGGCGAGAATCAGCGGCACTTCCTGGCGCAGTGCGAGGACCTCAACCGCAATAACACGGCCATTGGCACCCTGATCCGCAAGCTCTTGTGCCAGCGTGGCTGGGAACCCGAGTGGTCCGAAAAGGAGCAGGAGGAACTCTGGAGCAAGACCTTCCCGGACGGCGCCACGGCGTGCCTGAATGCCAATGATGCCTATGGTTACGAGGTGAACTACACGCGCCAGTTCTTCCGGGACACCGGGATTGCCATGAAACCGCGCAAGCGACCCAAGCCCCCGCAGTCAGGCGAGCCGTAAGGGCGCGAAAGACGGGTTAACCGCGAAATACGCGACATACACGAATCAAAGCGAAGCGGACGCGGGGTCAGTGGCTGAGAACGAGGTTTCCCCACAGCTCAGGATCGCAAGCCGGCATGGGGCATGGGTGGCGGCATCCGGCACGTGTTCCTGCCCCGGCCATACGAGCGGGTTTAGCAATGCAGAATGGCGTAACCCAAAGCAATGCAGTCCGTAAATGACCAGTCCTTGTCCTCCCGGGCCGCATAGGTCTCGTAGCCGCGATCAAACAATGCCTCGGAAACAGACGCGGCGCGCACGCGCGGGTGCTGGCGAAGCCAAGTGTAGAACTCCACAAACCGGGAGCGCAACGCGGCACGGCTCATCGCATTGCCAACCTCCAGCAGGACAAAGCCGGTAGTGAGCCGCGGGGCCGTGGCCGGGTCAGAACGAAGTTTCTCCACGAGTCAACGTCAGAAGCGGGAGTTGGCTGGAGCGCTGGAGCTTGAGGCCGAACCCTGCGTTCGCGCGCTGCCGAAACGACCCACTTTTCTCCCGCTGCCCGGAGCGCGTCGCCTTTGAGCGATTGGCTCAGCAGGAACCCGGCCTGGTCTGCCGACCTAGCCGACCACTCGCTGGCGGTAGGGTCGAGATGGGTCCAGCGAGCCGCCGAGCGGGGTGCGCGAAATTGCGGGAAGTTGCCGCTTGTGTTCGTTGGGATGAGGGACTACGATGTGCGGGCATTCCAGGACCTTAGCGTCTTCGTGCCATTGCGAATCTTCGAGTGAGGGTTTTCATAATCGAGCCGTGCGGTGCCAGCGGGGGTGCGCTGCGATCCATAGAGCCCGAGCGACGATAAAATGCCGAACCAGAAACAGAAACACTGCAGCACGGCTGGGGCCGCCTTTTTCATGCAAATGCCAAGAAAGAGCAATCCACGGCGGGAATACCGTTTAAAGCAACGGGAGCGGATTGAGGCTTCTCCCTTGATGGCAGTGCAGTTCCCAGGGTTGAAGGCGCTGACGGTGAGGCTGGAATTTTTCGACACGGCAGGAAACACCAAGCAGAGCGAGATGAAGTGCAAGCTGTATGTGGAGCATGCGAGGTCGGCGCTGTGGTTTGCCTGTCCGGGTGTGGAATGCACTTGCGGAGACTTCGATTTGAGCGAGGCACTGGCTAAAGCGGTGGCCGAGCGAAGCAAGATGGCCTCAGGCGAACTGCGGTGCCATGGGACCCGCAAGCGAGGCGACCGGGAGCCGGTGGCATGCGGGACCCTGCTGCGCTACAAGCTCACTTTGAATTATGCCTGAAATAAAGCTGCGCGAGCGACCCGCCGGCTGAAGAAAAGGCTGGACCGCGAGCAGACGCTAAAACAGTTTCGCGAGCCGCGGCGGTTCGAGAAACCCAGCGCCAAGCGCCGGCGGAAGCAGAAAGCGGCACGCCTCGCCGCGATGCTGAAAGCGCGGGGCAGAGGTCGAGTTGAGGGCCGCCCTTTCCACTCCTGAGCCTCAACTCCCGCCATTTTTGCCCCCTCTCCCCAAAGCGCGACGGTCATTCGTTTATTCCTCCGTGATGCCATGCGCCAACCCGCTCAAGAAGGTTGGGAGCCAATTAGACTATGTGGCCCTCCATGACAATGTCCCAATACTTTGTTAGCGCGATAGCTCGAAGCTATCCGACCCGCTTCCTGGCCGATAATGCCGGAGTGGAAGGCTCAGTGGTGGTGCGGCAAGTCAAGCGCGGCACGCGGAACGAGGGGTGCAACGTCGCGACCAAGGAGCATGTTACTCTGAGTGCCTCGTCATACCTTTGACGACTTCAATGTATTGCTGCAAGCCTCGTGAATCGTTGTTTCGGTTCCAGGCAATGCAATAATCGCTCTTCAGCGTGGGAGCCAAAGGCCGGAACGTAACTCCCGGGTGAGGCAGCTTCTTGATGTGCTCCCTCGCCAGGGTGACGCCCAAGCCCTCGGCGACGAAGGTCATCAAGGCGGTTTCCAGCTCAGCGTCCTGCAGGACCCGGGGTGTAAAACCCGCCAGTTGGCAGGTGCGGTTGAGCCATTCGCGAAAACCCGGGTGAGTCCTTTCCGACATACCTACGAAAAACAAACTTTCCAATTCGCTAAGCTTGAGTTGACGCTTGCGGGCCAGGAAATGCTTCGCCGGCAGAACGACGACGGTCCGGTGCTGGGCGATGCTCTCCCATTTGATCGCGTCGGCGGTGGCGGGAGGAGGCAGCCCGACAAACCCCAAATCTATCTTCCGCGCCTCCAGGGCCCGCAACTGTTCCGCAGGCGTCATGTCGAACAGGTTCAACGCGATGTGGGGGAAGGATAGCCGGAAAGCCCTTAGGGTTTCGGGAAGCAGCTCGAAATCGAAATTAGATAAATAAGAAATGTTCAACTGGCCGACTTCTCCGCGGTTCAACCGCTGCACCGCCAGGACACTTTCCGTGGCCAGTGCCAAAATCCGCCGGGCATCCGCCAGGAAAGAACGACCTTCTTCAGTCAGGCTCACTTGGCTCTTGGAACGGTTCAGGAGCGGAACGCCGAGCTCCTCCTCCAGGTTATGGATCTGGCGCGTGAGCGAGGGTTGGGCTAAACGCAGCTTACCGGCGGCTTTGGTGAAACTCAGATCTTCGGCCACCGCCACGAAATAGCGCAGGTGACGCAGTTCCATAACGCGTGGGCAGTGTAACAAGCCCCTGTGCATTAGCAATCGGTTAACCGCCGCGCTGTGCCGAGCGCTGGCAAGAAGAGGGACGCAGAGCCATAACGGAAACAGCCGGCAGTGCTTGCGCGGCTGGTCTTGCTCGAAATCGAGCCCATAGTTCCAAGCTATTGCCAGCGCGCTTTCTAAGTATTGGCGAGGGCTGACGCATAAGTCCACAGTCTTGCGGTAATGAAAGCCTACGCCCGGCATGCCTCCGCCCGATGGCTGGGGACACGTCAGCACGGCAAGGGCGCCATCAACACTCCGTCTGCCGCGCTGAAGATGGCCCTCGACGGCGCCGACGGCGATGCTAAAGGGCGTGGCACCAATCCTGCCGAACTAGTCGCAGCCGCCATCGCTGGCAGTTTCTCGTTAACCCTCGCCGACGAATTGGGTCAGGCCGGGTATAGACCACGGGAGATTGACACCATGGCGAGCGTCACCCTGGAACGTGTGGCTGACGGATGGAGGCTAACGCAGATCGTTTTGGCCGTGAGCGCCACAGTTCCGAGGGCGGCAGAGTGTGACTTTGTGGACGCGACGCTGCGGGCGAAGGCGAATTGCCCCATCGCGCGCGCGCTTAACGCCTATACCCTAATGACCGCCAAGCTAACCCGAAACGAATGAACGCTGCCCTTGTCAAAAAAGCCTCGGAAGAGCCGCGCCTGAAGCCCTAGCCCGAATATCTCACGCTTCTGGTAGGGCGCATTACTCCGTGCACCCCGGGGCCTGCGGCGCGCACGGGGTGACGCGCCCCTACCAAGAGGGTGAATTATTCGGGCTAGGCGCGGGCCTGCCGCCCCACGGCACTGGTTCCTGCCGCTCTTATTCCATCAGCGGCGCCAGCGATTTCCGCGGAAACCTCTGCGCCTGCCCTCATGGGCGCGGCGGGGGTGTTCCCCTGTCGGCCCCGGCAGGGCTTGGGGCTGGGTGACCCGCCGTGGTCCGGGAGTTTCGCCGGCCCTGGCCGGTGCGGCGGCGGTGTGATTGAAATCCTCGGCGCGTTTGCGCGCGATGCCCCGGCCGATGAAGCGCTCCAGCGAACGCAGGGCGCTATGATCTTCCGGCGTCACGAAGCTGATGGCATCGCCCACCGCGTGGGCGCGGCCGGTGCGGCCAATGCGGTGGACGTAGTCCTCGGGGTGCATCGGGAAGTCATAATTCACCACGTGCGAGATGCCGTCCACATCAATCCCTCGGGCCGCGATATCGGTCGCGACCAGCACGCGCACGGCCCCACATTTGAAATCTTTCAACGCGCGCAGGCGCTGGTTTTGCGACCGGTTTGAATGGAGAGTTGCGGTCCGGATCCCGGTGGCTTCGAGGCCGCGCGCGATGCGGTCGGCGCCATGCTTCATGCGCGAGAAGACCAATACCATGTTGAGGCTGGGCTGGCGCAGCAAGTGGGCGAGCAGGGCGGGCTTGAGGTGCTTTGGAACTTCATAAACGAATTGCGTGACGGTATCCGCCGGGTTCGCCCGCCGGCCAATCTGGACGGTCTTGGGCGCGCGGAGAAACTCGTGTGTGATCGCTTCGATTTCTGGCGAGAGGGTCGCGGAGAAGAGAAGGGTCTGCCGCTTCGACGGCAGTGCCCTGACGATGCGCCGGATGTCGGGCAGGAAGCCCATGTCGAGCATTCGTTCGGCCTCATCGAGGACGAGGAAGTTGAGGCCGGAGAAATCGCACAAGTGCCGGCCCATCAGATCGAGCAACCGGCCAGGTGTGGCCACCAGCAGGTCCACCCCTGAGCGCAGGGCGTCGATCTGCGGCCTTTCGCTCACCCCGCCATAGACCGTGGCGGCGCGCAAGGAGAGGTGCCTGCCATAAGCGCGCACGTTCTCCTCGATCTGCGCGGCCAGCTCACGCGTCGGCGCTACGATGAGCGCGCGGACGCTCCGCGGGCGTTGGCCGCGCCCGGGTAGGGCTGACGCGAGGGCAGCTCCAGGGGCCGGCCCCGCAGGCGGGCCGCCATTGCCGTTCACCCCCGCGAGCTTCGCCAGGATCGGCAATACAAAGGCGGCGGTTTTTCCTGTGCCGGTCTGTGCGATGCCAATGAGGTCGTGCCCGGCGAGAATCTGCGGAATGGCGGCGGATTGGATGGGAGTAGGCTCAGTGTAGCCGGCGTCCTGGACGGCTTGGAGGATACCGGCGTCGAGACCAAAGTTGCGAAAGGGCATGGATTAGATTGAAGATGGGATTCGGTGCTTCTTTAGCGCGCGGAAGCCCACCAGTTTGCGGCGTTGCTCGTCCCAAAGACGAAACGTCAATGACTTGAAGCTCGAGAACAGCGTCACCGGTTTCACCGTCTGGAACAACGGCTCCGCCCGGTGGCACCTTTCCAGGTTATAATTCGGGATCCGGGGGCTCAGATGATGGATGTGATGAAATCCAATGCTCCCGGAAAACCACTGGAGCACTTTGGGCAGCCTGTAAAACGAACTGCCCTTGAGTGCCGCCGTGCAATAATCCCATTCCTCCCCGCGTTCCCAGTAAACGCCTTCAAACTGATGCTGCACGTAAAACAACCACACGCCGGCGGTCCCGGCGGCCGCCACGATCCCCAACTGGAGCACCAGGTAGGTCTTGAGGCCGAGCAGGCAGGTCAACCCTGCGGCCACTGCCAAAACCGCCAGGTTGGTCCAATACACCGACCGGTGCTCTCGTCGGCCCGCTTTAGCCGCGGGGAACCGCTCCTTGACGACGAAGAGAAACATCGGCGCCAGCACAAACAGGATGAACGGATTGCGCGCCAGGCGATAGGCGAAGCGTTTCCAGCGCGATGCCTCCAGGTATTCCTGCACCGTTAAGGTCCACACGTCGCCAGTACCTCGCCGATCCAGGTCACCCGAAGTGGCATGGTGCAAGGCATGTTCCCAGCGCCAATGGCGGTAGGGGGTGAAGCACAGCAGACCGGTGATGGAGCCCAGGAGGTCGTTCGCTCTCTGTGATTTGAAGAACGAACCATGCCCGCAGTCGTGGAAAATGATAAACACCCGCACCAGGAACCCGGCCGCCAGCAGCGCCAGCGCCCCCGTTAGCCAATAAGACACCGCCAGGCTCAAATACATCAAATACCAGAGCGCGGCATAAGGAAGGAGGGTGTTGCTGGCTTGCCAGAGGCTTCGCCGCAGCGCAGGTTGCTGGTACTTGGCCACAACTTCCTTCCACCGGGGAGTTGGTGCATTCTGTCCGCTTTTGGCGGTGTTCGAATCAACTGTCATAATATATGTGCATTAATCTGGAGGCGCGGATAACCAAAACGAGGGAAAGCCAGATCTTGGAAGATCGCCGACGGCACCAACCTACAGCGAACCCAGAAGAATGCAACGAAATCCTGTGGAAAATGAACTCGGCACTAGAGCGACGGCTGTCGGACAGACACACGTTCATTAGCTTTCATGGCGTGCCTCTGCGGTGATCGTGGCGCACGAGAACTACATGCCCGACGCCGTGTCTCCGGGGAATAACATTGTCTTTCTGCAAAAGCCGACCATGTTCCTAACCAGTGGAAACAGCTTCCGAAATCAGGAAAATCGCCTTCCTTGGCGACTACCTGCCGCGCAAATGCGGCATCGCCACTTTCACCTCTGACCTCCTGGCGGCCGTGGCCGCCGAACAGCCCAAAACCGAATGCTTTTCGGTGCCCGTTAACGACCTCGAGGGCGGCTATGAGTATCCGGCGGAAGTGCGGTTCGAAATCGAGGAGCAGGACCAGGCCTCCTATCTGCGGGCAGCGGATTTCCTCAACATCAGCAATCCCGACGTGCTTTGCTTGCAGCACGAGTTCGGGATATTCGGCGGGCCGGCCGGCAGCCACGTCCTGGCATTGCTGCGCGAGTTGCGCATGCCGGTCGTCACCACGCTGCACACCCTCCTGCGCGAGCCCAACCCGGACCAGCGGCGCGTGATGCAGGAATTGATCTCTCGCTCCACGCGGTTGGTGGTGATGACCGAGCGCGGCCGCCAAATGCTGCAAGAGATTTACCAGGCCCCCACGGCCAAGATAGATCTCATCCCTCACGGCATCCCGGATATCCCCTTCGTCGATCCGAATTTCTACAAAGATCAATTCGGCGTCGAAGGCCGGCTGGTGTTGCTCACCTTCGGCCTGCTCTCCCCCAACAAGGGAATTGAACATGCCCTCCAGGCGCTGCCGCAAATCCTGGCCGAGTTTCCCAATGTCGTTTACATCGTGCTGGGCGCCACGCACCCCAACCTGGTGCGCGAGCACGGGGAGGCTTATCGAGTCAGCCTGGAACGGCTGGCCAAGAAGAACAAAGTCCATCAGCACGTCATCTTCTACAACCGCTTCGTCGAGATCGAAGAGCTCAAGGAGTTCATCGGGGCGGCGGACCTTTATGTCACCCCGTATCTGAACGAGGCGCAGATCACCTCGGGGACGCTGGCCTATGCCTTCGGCGCCGGCAAGGCGGTGGTGTCCACACCGTATTGGCACGCGGCCGAATTGCTCGCCGAGGGCCGCGGCGTGCTGGTGCCCTTCGGCGACTCCGCGGCCATCGCCCAGGGAATAATCGGGCTGCTGCGCGACGAAACGCGCCGCACTGCGATTCGCAAGAGTGCCTACAAGCTGGGCCGCGAGATGGTCTGGAGCAATGTCGCCCGCCTCTACCTGCGGTCCTTCGAGTCCGCGCGCCGCGAGCGGGCCGTGTTAACCCGAAAAACCTTCGCGACCAAGACCCTGGACCAGCAGCCGCGCGCGCTGCCGGAGTTGAAGCTGGACCACCTGTCGCGGATGACTGACTCGACTGGCCTCTTCCAGCACGCCCTCTTCACCGTGCCCAATTTCTCCGAAGGCTACTGCACCGACGACAACGCGCGCGCCTTCATTCTCGCGGTGCTGCTGGACGAAATGGAGGAGGAGCCGGAAGGCGTGCGGTCCCTGGCGACGACCTTCGCGGCCTTCCTGCATCACGCGTTCAACGCCCGCACCCGGCGCTTCCATAACCACCTCAGCTTCGACCGGCGCTGGCTGGACGAACAGGGCTCGGAGGATTCTCATGGCCGGGCGCTCTGGGCCTTGGGCCTGGGCGTGGGCCGCTCGCCCTACCGCAGCTTCCAAGTCATGTGCGGACAGGTGTTCGCCGAGGCGCTGCCCGCCGTGGCCGATTTCACGTCCCCGCGCGCCTGGGCCTTCGCCCTGTTAGGCATCCACGAATATCTGCAGCGCCTGAGCGGGGATCGCGTCGCCCAGCAGATGCGGGAAACCCTGACGACGCGGCTCATGGGGCTGTTCGACCGCACCACACAGCCGGACTGGCCCTGGTTTGAAGACGTGCTGTCGTATGACAACGCCAAGCTCGCCCACGCCTTGATCCTGAGCGGGCGCGCCATGGGCCAGACGCCGGTCTATGAGCTAGGATTGCAGGCCCTGCGCTGGCTGGCCCAGGTGCAAACCGCCCAGAGCGGCGACTTCCGGCCCATCGGCAGCAACGGGTTCTTCCCTCGCGGCGGCCCCCGGGCGGAGTTCGACCAGCAGCCCATTGAGGCGCACTCGATGTTGTCCGCCTGCCTGGAGGCCTACCGCGCCACCTCGGATCCCGCCTGGTATGAGCAGGCGCAGCGCACCTTCGATTGGTTCCTGGGCTGGAATGACCTGGGGCTGGAACTGTACTCACCCAACACCGGCGGCTGCCGTGACGCCTTGCACGTGGACCGGGTCAACCAGAACCAGGGGGCCGAATCAACACTTGCGTTTCTGCTCTCGCTGGCGGAGTTGCAGCTCATGCAAAACGCTGTCATCGCTTTCAACCAGCCCGCTGCCTGATCCGTTCTGCGCATGAAGACTGTCGCCGTCCACCGCAGCGAACTCATGCTGCATTCCGATCGCTCGCGCGTATTGCTCCGCCCCTTTCTCGGTCCGCTGGAGCCCCGCGCCACCAGGATTTGCGCCCAGGTCATGGCCCTGCCCGAGCTCGAAGTCCACGACCTTTGGCAACAGGTAAAGATGGAATTCGGCAGCCGCCACGCCAAGACCCGGGATTTTCTCCAGGCCCGGTTCGAGCAGATCCGCTGCTGCCTGCCAACGCAGAAGGACCTATCCGAGGAACGGCAGCTTGTCCTGGGCGCTTGCTTCAGTCACGAGTACTCGCTCGAAGCCGCCGCCCTCTTCAACCCCTCCATCGTGCCGCATCCGGACCAATCCGACCTGCCCCCCGGCTCGCTGCGCTTCATCCTGAGCCTGCGCGCCACGGGCGAAGGCCACATCTCCTCCATCACCTTCCGCACCGGTTTTCTCGATGCCGCCTGCAACATCACGATCAACGCCCCCACCCGTTACTGTTTCGAGCCCGCCCAGGTGCCCAACGCCTCCTACGAGAAGAACATATTCGCGCGCAAGCTCAACGAACTTAGCCTGACAGGAGACTTCAGCCGGCAGGTGCTCCAGGACGTGGGAAACCTCTTCACCCTGGACGAACTGCGCGCCAGCCTCGACCGCTCGGAACAAAAGTTCCATGCCCGCAACCAGGAGACCGCCGCCGCCGCCAGAAAGATCCTCATGCTGGCCCAATCCAACTACGAGGTGCAATTCGCCCCCGACTCGCGCCTCTCCGAGCGCGTCCTCTTTCCCGTCACCCCCTCCCAGAGCAACGGCATCGAGGACGCCCGCTTCGTCCGGTTCCAGCACGAGGACGGCACGCACACCTACTATGCCACTTACACCGCCTACGACGGCAAGATGATCCTGCCGCAATTCATCGAGACGCAGGACTTCCTGCACTTCAAGTTCATTACCCTCAATGGCCCGGCGGTGCAGAACAAAGGCATGGCGCTCTTCCCGCGCAAAGTCAACGGCCACTACGTCATGCTCAGCCGGCAGGACTACGAGAACATCCACGTCATGTTTTCCGACCACCTGCACTTCTGGCATTCCACGCAGCTAATCGTCAGGCCGACCTTCCCTTGGGAGTTCATCCAAATGGGCAACTGCGGCTCGCCCATCGAGACCGACGCCGGCTGGCTGGTCCTGAGCCACGGCGTGGGGCCGATGCGCAAGTATTGCATCGGCGCCTTCCTGCTGGACCGGGACGACCCCACCCGAGTGATTGGCCGCCTGCGCGAGCCACTAATCAAGCCGAATGAAAACGAGCGCGAGGGCTACGTGCCCAACGTGGTCTATTCCTGCGGCAGCCTCCTGCACGGCGACCGCCTCGTCATCCCCTATGCCATGTCCGACTACGCCACCACCTTCGCCACGCTCTCTTTGGACGACGTGCTCTCCGCGATGGAATAGCAGAAGACGGGCATCCAGCTCTTATTCGCGCAAACGTCCTGGGCCCGCCGCGAGGCATCTTGAATCTGCCGCAGCGTGACCTGCGGGTCAGGCGCGCTCATAACTCGGAACTGCCTCCTTTAGCGTTTCCCAGCGCGCACGCCCATCCTGGCCTATTGATTTCCGCACTCCGCGTTCCGCCTCTCGTCTTCATGGCCCCTGCCCGAACCACCCGCGCCTTTCCGCGTGCCAAAGGGTTGACGCCGCCTTCGGGAAGGGCAAAACTGTCTGCATGAGCATCACGCTTGAGTTCGACGAGCAGGCGCTCGCCAATCTTCCCCTGGGGCCGGGTGAGCGGGAGCGCCACATGCAAATCGAACTGGCTTGCCGCTACTACGCCCGGGGGTGGCTCTCCTTTGCCCAGGCCGCCCGCTTGGCGGCTCTGGACCATTTCGCCTTTGGGGTGGAACTCGGCGAGCGGGGTATTCCTCGGCAGTATGGACTGACGGAAGCGCAGGAAGACCTTGCTCATGCGCGTCGTCAGTAACACCTCTCCCATCTCCAACCTTGCCATCATCGGACGCTTGGAATTGCTGAAGCGGCGGTATGGCGCGGTGCGAATTCCTCCCGCGGTCACATACGAACCCGGCTCTGGCCGCCGCCGCTACGAGACCGCCCCCTGCGGGACAGCGCCGCCCCCTTTATCACCCACCAACTCCCCCTTGATCCGGGCCAGGCACTCACCAGGACCGGACGCCTTCAGGGCGGTTACGAAGCGGGGGCGATTTCAGTGGAAGCGCTGCTTCCCATAGTCACATACGAACCCGACCCCGATCTGCGCGATTACGAGAATGTCCCTCTGCGCGAAGGTGTGGAGGACTACTTCCGCCGCGAGGTACTGCCCCATGTGCCCGACGCGTGGATCAACCCCGGGTTTCGCGATGAGAAGGACCAGGAGGTCGGCAAGGTTGGCTATGAGATCAACTTCAACCGCTACTTTTACGAGTACCAGCCGCCGCGCCCGCTCGCGGAGATCGATGCCGACATCAGAATCCTAGAAAAAGAGACCATGGAACTACTAAAAGGAATCACAGGATGAATACCACCGAGTACCGCATGGCGCTCGACAGCTTGCGCGCAATCCTCGCGCTACTGGACAAAGACGCCAGCCTCTCCGACATCGTTCAGGGACGCGACGCCGTCCTCGCGCGCTACCAGCCCATCTTCTCAACCGCCGAGATCAAACACCTCACACAGGAACAGTTCAAATCCTTCCTTCTATTCGAGAACAATCGCCACTGGTCTGGCTTGAACCGCAAAGGACCCCGGGCCTGTCAGGACATCGCCGCCCTGCGTGAAGCCTTGGCCCTGCTGCTCGACGATTCCAAGCCGCTGGACCAGCGCATGAGCAAAGTCGCCGATGAAGTCCCTGGCATGGGCAAGGCTCTCATCACCGCCATTCTCCTAGTCTCCTACCCTACCAAGTACGGTGTCTGGAACAATACCTCTGAGGCTGCGCTCAAGACCCTCAAAGTGTGGCCGCCGTTCGACCGCGGAGCCACCTTCGGCGCACGCTATGTCGCCGTCAACCAAACCCTGCTCCTGCTTGCAAAGGACCTCGGGATCGACCTCTGGACGCTCGACGCACTCTTTTTCCGGGTGGCCCGCCCGGACGGCCCAGTTAACCCGGAACCACAGCCTCCCATCGGACCGCCGGGTCAGGAAGAAGCGCAACGGTTCGGCCTGGAACGTCATCTCCATGAGTTTCTCAGGGATAACTGGGGCAAGATGCCGCTCGGCAGAGAATGGACTATCTACGCTGAGCAAGGGGATGAGGAGGCCGGCTACGAATATCCGACTGACATCGGCCGAATTGACCTCCTCGCCAAACACCGCACCAAGCCACGCTGGCTCGTTGTCGAGCTAAAGCGCGCCCAAACCAGTGACGAAACCGTCGGCCAGGTTTTGCGGTATATCGCCTGGGTCCGCCGCCACCTCGCCGAAAACGCCGAAGTCGTTGAGGGCCTCATCATTTGCCACGAAGCCGAGGACACCCTGCGGTACGCTGTCAGCGAGATCCCGAATGTCAGCGTCCAGCTTTACGAAGTCTCCTTCACGCTTCGTCCGGACCCCAAATCCCTTCGCAGGAGAGATTGACCATGTCCATCAGCGCCGCCAACCGCCGGCACCCTCTCCTCGCGCCAGAGGAGGTGGTGGGGTGAGCGGCCGCAGTTTCAAAAACGCTGGCGTAGACTGGATGCCGCGCCTGCTGGCCACTTGGGAATGCAAACGCCTCAAGCGGGCCAGTGTCGGTCCTCACTGTTTACGCACCCGGCGAGCATTTCCTGGCGGGATTGCTGCCGTGCGGCTCTATTGATATGGCTGCCCTTCTATGCGAATATGGGTGGCCGTATTATGAAGACGACCATTGAGATTGCTGATGATTTGTTCGCGCGCGCGCAACAGAAGGCCCGAAGGGAAAAGACGACTTTCCGCGCCTTGACCGAGCAGGGGCTCCGGCAGGTGTTGGAAGAGCCGCGGCGCAAGGCCCGGCGTTTGCCGCCGCTGGTAACCGTTCCGGGCAAGGGACTCGCGGGCGATTTCAAGCAGGGGGGCTGGGACCGCATCCGGGAGGCAATCTATCGCGAGCGCGGCGCATGATCGCCGTGGATACCAACCTGCTGGTTTATGCGCACCGGCAGGACAGCGAATTCCATGCGGCGGCCAAGGAGCGCATCGAGGATCTGCGGCAGGGAAGCGCGGTTTGGGCCGTGCCCTGGCCCTGTGTGCACGAGTTCGTTGCCATTGTGACTCACGCACGCATCTACAGCCCGCCAACCTCCCTGGAGACGGCCTTCGCCGCCGTGGACGCTTGGGGAGCCGCCGGCAACCTGGAGTTCCTGGCAGAAAGCCCCGGGTATCTCGAAAAGCTCCGCGAGCTGGCACGGGCTGCCCGGGTCAAGGGGCCGCGAATCCACGACGCCCGTGTGGCCGCGCTTTGTTTGCACCATGGCGTGACCGAGCTCTGGACGGCAGACCGGGACTTCTCCCCTTTCCCCAGGCTCAAGACGCGCAACCCGCTGGTGCGCTGAGAAACCAGCTCCAACAGACCTCGGGGGCTTTGGGCGACGTGTATCGGGCCTTGCCCTCCTACCGGTCGAAGATCCTGCCGGTTAAGCCGCGCAATCCTGCGATCATCGCCCGAGTGGCCGCTGGGTACTTCGGTAAAGAATGCCGGGGCTTATACGGGACGCTATGAACTTCGGGTCGGTAAACGGCCCGGCCTCGGGGTCCACGGCAGTGTGCACATAAGTATCTCCAAGCAATACAGCGTTTTCGAAAACCTACAGCGGCCGCGCGACGTAAGTAACTCTCCAGAAGCGCTTTACAAACATCCACCGGGTCCTCGCGCTTACCACCCCGTCACCTCGCCGTATCCTCCCCGTGACCTCGCCGTATATTCAAATTGAATACACGGCGAGGTCACGGGGAGGATACGGCGAGGTG
>Ga0335069_10002303_pt1 | contig 29516 bp, 47 predicted proteins | sample Lox_Sample_11_FD_206714 | JGI IMG/M metagenome (GOLD analysis project Ga0335069, IMG submission 206714) | Soil microbial communities from Loxahatchee National Wildlife Refuge, Florida, United States - Lox_Sample_1.1 | ecosystem: Environmental > Terrestrial > Soil > Wetlands | place: USA...
TAAAAAAGGTGCGACGTTTCCTGAGTCAGCGACCCGGAGGCTTTCGCGCCGCACCCACAGACGTTAGATCCCGTCCGGGATCGCGCCCACCAGCACCGTGGCTTTGCTGATCAACTCCGCGAGCGTCCCGTCCGAATCCTGCTTCATGAAGTCAAACAACGGGTTGAACACACTATTATCAATCTGCCCCGAAAGCTGGTTGATGTTCGTGTCAAACGCGGTCTGCGCGTTCTGCAGCAGGCCGATTGCATCGAGCAAGTTCTGTTTCATCATTTTTTCTCCTTGATGTTTTCTGCGAATCGTACAAACAGTGCATTGCAGCGCTTGCAGGATGTCATCACTGGATCTCCTTCGGATGCTACGTAGTTATAGAATCCGCGCATAGCATAGTACGGCTCGGCCATCGTTCCACAGACCGGACACTGATTATTCAGAGGCTTTTGTTCATCGGAAGCCCACTGGATCATCCGATCCTCTATAAATAGCCAGAATCCGCTTCCTCCTAGCCTTAATGAAGCCGCGCTCAGCGGCGGCGTTATGCCTTGGGATGATCCAATAGACTGCGCCCTCGCCATAGTCCCGAATCCCAATAGCGATGCAATGAACTGCCATCGTTTCATGTGCCTCCTTAAGCCGTCTTTACCCAAACCACCATGAGGCCAAGCTCGAGCGCCTCTTTCGTCCACGTCCCGGTAAACGTTCCCGCCCTGCCACTCCACGTCGCGCCCAGCGCATAGCCGTCATTCGCCACCGCGCATCGGAACACGTCGCCCACGAAATTGGGGGCCGCAGGAACCTGCGGAATGATCCTGATACCTACCGGATTTGCGGCCTGCGGCGTAGGCGGAACGACTGGCGTGTTGTCGGCCGGAACCGGATACGGAGGATAGTCGGAAATCAGCGTGCTCACCTTGATCGCTCCTGCAGGCACCGGCCCTGTATAGGTCGCCGGGGGTTCCGACGTTGCCGCAACATCTCCGAGGCCCGCGGGGACCCATGTGTTGCCGTACCATTCGCGGCAATACATGATCGTATAAGGGTCCATGCCGAGAAAATCGATCTCTTCGTCGATGATGTAGCCCTGCGCAAGCAATTGGGCGATCAGCGTATTAATCTGCGCCTGCGTCAGCGGCGCTTGCGCCACGTTCGCCGCGCCCCATCGCCCGTTATAGAGCGGCTGAAAGGCGGGAGGCTTTGAGGCATAAAAAGCCTGATTGAATTGTGCCTGATAAACGTTGCCGGGCGACGCGGTTCCCGGCGTCGGTGCAGGTGTACTCATGATTGCTCCTTTTTCTCGATTGAAATACTGATGTAAAGGTCCGCGCCAGCCGCAATGACAGCCTGCGTCAGCGCCGGAAGAATCTCGTTCTTGATCCGATCGATCAAATGATCCGCCAGTGGCGCAATCGCCGCCACATCTTTCTTCGGATCTCCTACGTCTCCTAAAAGTCCCATGTTTTAATCATCCAGTTCCGGCGACGGATCGCCTGAGTTAAGGCGCTTCCAGAGTGCCTTGAGCCATGCGAGGAGTTTACTCATATAGGACACTCTTAGAGAGATGAAAGGGCCATCGGCGGCACTTCCCTTCCTTCGGAACCGTTGGAGGCTTTGGATTACATGTCCGCGAATCCAGGGCGAAGAAAACTTTCATGCACGCGTAGCATTCCACATAGCGCCCATTGGTATAGCACTCATGTCCGCAATTCGGGCAGATCATGTGGTTCCACTTGCTCATTTCCTGCCTCCCGGCGCGAATACCACGCCCATATCGAAGTTCGGATACGCCACTCCCGATGCGGTTTTAGACATATCCACCCCAAGCAAGAATGACACGTTTTTCCATTTTCTCGTCCCGACTGTGGCGAACCCGCCCAACGCGGAAGTAAACAGGGTGGCGCTTGCCGTAGTCATGGCGCCCGCTTGTCCCAACGCGAATAGCCGCACCGGGCCGATGTCGCGCATATGGACCGCAACGCCCGTTGTCAGCGCCGGAAACGAGAGATTCAGGCCGCCATTGTGCGCCGGAAGATATCGAAAGTAGCTCAGCGAGTAGGCGCCGCTCGACTGGCTGATGAGTTGCGCATAGCCGAAGGTGCCATCGACTTTCACGCCATAGCCGACGAGAGAGAACACGGCGGATTGCGGAAGGGGAGGCTGCCCGAAGGCCAAGCCCGCGGCGAGGAATAGCGCGAGTCTCATTTCTTCGTTCCCAATCGAATCCAAATTAACGCAATCATGGCGAAGAAAAACCACGCACAAGCTACAGCGTGCCAGACCGCATCTATGATGGCCTCGGCCCTCATCACAAGTACCATATCACGACTCCACTATAGAATCAACATTGTTTTTATGAAAGACAGAAGAATTTTCGCTTCACAACTAAACGTTGTTTTGTCCTTTAGAATCAACCTATTGACACTGTTATCCGCAGACTCTATGATTCTCTTAATGGCATTGGCAGACAAGATTGGTTATTCGGGCAACTTGGTCGGCGGAAACAACGATCAAGAGAACGCGAGGGGCCAGATTGCGCCGCCGAAGATTCCCGGCATGTCCAAATCCGGGCTGTTCATCAAGAAAAATCCGGGTTCTCCGGGAAAACTTGGCAAGGCAAGTTCTCTCGCTGAGTCGCTTTCAAAGTTAAGAGGTAAAGGAGCGCTAAAGTGAAGAAACATCATGACGGCAAAGAGCACGAGAAGGGCGGCATGTCCAAGAAGGAACACGGCCATCTCGGGAAACACAAGCTGGGCAAGGAGCACAAACTCGAAGGACCCAAAGGAAAGATGAAGTACTAAGTGACCCCATCCCCCACAGCTTCGGCCGCTCTTCCACCGTTGCCTGATCTTGGTTCACAGGCAGGCACGGGAGGCGGGCAGACTGGAACCCCACCCGATGCGATGGCCGCGATGATGAGCGGCATCGCTCCGATAAAGATGGGGGTGGATGGAATTTTAGCAGCTTGCAAACAAATTGTGCAATCGGGAGCCATTCCCGGAGCGGCGCAGGTTTGCGGGCAAATTGTGGCGTTAGCGACATCTCTGCTGCCGATGGCGGCACAACAGGCAATGCAACCCGGAGCACAAGGCGGAGTTCCTCCGGTGGGCGGAGGAGGCCCTCAATAAATGGAAATCAATGAATTGATCTCGATGCTAACCGAAGGACTCGAACCGGACCAGGCGAAGATTGTGCGGGATGCGGTTTCCCGCGACTCGGTAAAAGCGAAAGCCTCAAGCCTCAAACAAGCCAAGGAGTACGAAACGTTGCAGGCGCAGTACGCCGCGGCGCAGGCTGAACTCGAAGGCGATGCAGCGCAGGGCAAACTCGGCACCAAAGCCTACAAGGATTGGTACGACAAGAACTACCCTGAGATCCAAAAGGTTCAACAGCGGATCGCGGCTTATCAGGAAAAGTACGGAACCCTGGAGGCTCCGAAAGTGGAAGAAACCAAACCGACGACTCCCAAGAACCTATCCGACGAAGACATTCAGCGCATCGTCGATTCTCGTTTTCAGGCGACATTCGCCCCGAACGTTGCTGGCGTGGTCAAGAACCTCATGAAAACGTTCGACCAGCATCGGCTCTCGGGTCGCAAGACCGCCTTCGACGTGGACGCCATTGAGAAACTGATGGCGGAAAAAGGATTGCCCATCGAAAAAGCCTACGAGGAATGGGACAAGCCCGAGCGCGAGAAGGAAGCGAAAGCCGCGCAGGACAAGGAAGTCGAGCGCCGGGTTCAGGAAGCCTTGCAGAAGCGCGGCGTCGTGGAACATTTCCCGGCTGGAGCGGATGCGACTCCGGGGGCATTGTCCTCCTCGAAGGCGGCCGATGCTGCGAAATTCGATAAGGCGGCGATGGAAGCCGACCTCATAAACACTTACATGAGTGGGAAGTATCCTGGCGAGGGTGACTCGACGGGAAAGAAGGCGACAGGATTTTTTGGACCGCCTAATTAAATAGAAAAGGAGTTACCGTGCCTGACACCGCTGACCAACTAACAGTAACGACTCGCCGATACATCGATACCAATCCGCTTCTGCGTGATCTCGTGTTCAACCACGATCCCACGATGTCGATGATCGGGGAAGAGTGCCACGAGGAAGTAGAAGGTGGCTTGAACTGGAATGACAACATCGAGTACGACGTGCAGGATGGCGGTCCTTACTCGAAGGGCCAGGATCTTCCGGCCGACCAGCGCCAAATCGAACAGGCGCTCCAGTTCCTTCCGAAATTCAATACCATCATGATTCCGTTCTACAAGGAAGATATCAAAGTCTTCAACAACGGGCCTCTCGCGGTAGTGAAACTCGTTGAGGAGCGCGTGGACGCTGCCTTCATCCAACTAGGAGCGCAAGCTGCCTTGCAGCGCTACCTTCAAGGGCAGTCGGGCAACTACATCAAGTTCCCCAACGGTCTTCTCGAAGCATCCTCGGACGGCGTTAACAACGGATGGGACGGCAATACTTATCCCATTTATGGAACGCTGACGCGATCCAATTACGGTGGCCGTATGTTGAGTCCGAAGCCCTATAACTTTGCTGGCGCTTCAATCTCGCTCCCGATCATGGAGCAGTTGTACCAGTCGGTGAACTTCGGCTCCGGCAAGTACGAGTGCAACGTCATCACGACCACTCCAATCGGGTACGGATACATCCGGAACAACTATCAGACGCAGCAGAGATTCCAGAACACTACCATCGGCAAGGCCGGCTTTCGAGGACTGGAATACAACGGCGCGACCATTCTCGCCAGCCGTTACGCACCCGGCTCCTACCTGATGAATCCGTCGGGTGGCGGCGCTTCGACCAATCCGGCGACTACGCCTAACACAAACGGCACCAATGACCGCGTAGCCGTCCGCATGTTCTCCTATGCGACTTCCGGCGCCGTGACTGCTTATCCAGCTCCCGCTGCGATGTGGGGCAACGGATCGGGTGCGACGGGTCCGAACGGATCGATCTTCGGCGAGTCCATCTGGTTTGAGAACATCCGGAAACCGATGGTCAAGTACCGTACCTCGAAATCGAAGCCGTTCGACGGCTCGCTCGACGACGACGGGTTCATTCCGGCCGCGGGCAACACGAAACTCGTCGGCAAGGTTCTGCTGGCGCATAACTTCAGCATCTTACCCGGCTATGTATGCTACGGGTTCAATTTCGCGGGCTAAAAGGAGACACCCATCATGGCACAAGTCTATAAAAGAATTGCAAATCCTTTCATGCCGCAAGGCACCCCGGACAAGACCAACGCTCCGTCTCCCTACTACGCTCCAGGAGAGTTGGGCTGCATCTTCAACGATCAGAATACCGGCAACGAGTATCTCCGCGTGCAGGTCGATTCGGGCGCAACGAGTTCGACTCCTTCGGGCGCGATCGCCGCAGGCCAAGTGGCCTACTGGAAGAACTTCGCTCTCTCGCTCGTGACCAACGATTCGCGTTTCTGCGATGCCGGCCCGACCGCTTACATCAACCGCATCGCTGGCGTGTTCCAGTTGGTTCCAACCAACTACGCCGGCACGAACGGCACGGACGGCCAGCCGAAACTCTCGATGGTCGATTTGATCGTCAAGGGGCAGAACGTCTCAGTGCTGTGCTCGACGACTCCGGCGACCGGACAATTGGCGACGGGCGTGAATACGACCACGACCCCGACCTGTACCGCTACGGCGGTAGGCACGGCCGCTCCCTCGCAGATCGTTGGCGTCTGGACCTCGGCTACGGCGGTTTCCGGTTCGCTTTATCCCTGTGATGTGAACGTACAGTTCATCGACTAAGGAGCCACTTATGGCGATTACGGTAAACTCAAGTTTCACCAGCGGACAGCGGCACGTCATCGGGGACCTGTCCACAAGATTCTATAACCTGACGGGAACGGGAACCGCCGATACGTTTACGGTTCCTTTTCCCGCAGGAGATGTTCTCTCCGTTGATTGCCAGCCGACGACCAATGTAAGCATCGGAGCTACTTGGGCCGCTGGTACAGCCCCGAATACGACGCTGGTTACATTTGTCGCATCGGGGGCTTGGACCGCAGTTATTCAGGTCATCGCCCGCGCTGGCTAGGAGGTTCTCATGGCTGAGAAGTGGATTCAGGGCGCTATCAAGCATCCCGGTGCCTTGCATAAAGAACTTGGCGTGCCGGCGGGGAAGAAAATTCCCGAAGGCAAGTTAAAGAAAGCGGAACACGCGGGAGGGAAGTTGGGGAAAAGAGCGCGGCTGGCAGAGACACTCAAGGGCTTTCACCATAAATAATTTTCCTCCGCCGTCCGCCTAAGAGGTCAGTGCCTCCCCTCCGGGGTGCTGGCCTCTTTTTTTGGATATGGATGATTTTGTATCACTCTCGAATCGCCTGCTCAATCGAGCGCCGCAGGTAGGGATTACCCTCGCGCAGCAGTTCGTCAACGACGCCTGGCGCACGCTACAGGCCCGCAAGGAATGGTCCTGGCGCCGACGCTCAGGATGCTTCGCTCCTCCCAATATCTACATCGCCGGAACCGCTTCAACAAACGTAGCGGCGGGCAACCCAACGTTGATTACCGGAAGCGGAACGACATGGACGCCCTCGATGATCGGGCAGCAGATCCGCATCGGCGGCTTGCTGTTTCCCTACTATACGATTGTCGGCTGGCTCTCTCCGACCTCGTTGATTATCGATCAGCCCTGGAACGGCGCGGACCAAACAAATCAGGTCTATCAGATTCTTCAGTGCTACTACCCGGTTCCTCAGGACTTCGGCTACTTCCTGTGGGCGGTTTCGATCAAGGACGCCTACCGTCTCTATACGCAGATCACGGAATCGGAACTGGCGATGATGGACCCGCAGCGGGCGAATCAAGGGCAGACGTACGCAATCTGCTATCGGGATTTCTACGGAGCCTACGGGGGAATCATCGGGCCGGTTATCCCCGTCACGTCTCCCACTGATCCTGCTCCGATCTCGACGACTTCTGTGGGCTATTCCTATCCCGCAAATGCGACCTATATCGTGCAGGTTGTCTCTTCGGGACCCGCGAATACGGCAACATTTCAGTGGATGAGGGCGGGACAAACAATCTTCCAGCCGGCGCAGGTTTGTTCCGATTTCGCGCAAGACCTTTCCGATGGAGTGCAGATTTATTGGCCTGATGGAGTGAATTACGTGGGAGGAGATATCTTCGTCATCAATTGCCAGTCGTTGATTACGGGCGCAACGCCGCGCTTTGAGCTGTGGCCCGCTCCCACATTCAACGGCTACCTTTATCCGTATCAGTACTTTGCCAAGGAATACGATTTAACACCGGTCAATCCGACGCTGCCTCCTCCCCTTGCGAACCGCGGGGAAGTGCTATTGGAACTTGCTCTCGAAAAATGCGCCACCTTCCCCGGAGCCGATGCGGACCATCGGAACCCTTATTTCGATTTGAAATTATCCGGATGGCATCACGCCAAATCGGAAGAAATGTTGATCGATCTACTTGCTAACGACGAAAATATCGGCGTTAATAACATTAGTTATCAGGAGTGGCCATTCGCTGGACCTTGGGGCGACGGCTTCTGGAGACAAACGCACGCACCGTTCCTCTATGCGTAGAAGGAAGCAATATGAGCTTACTCGGTATTTCGAGACTGAAATGGGATGCTTGGCTGCGGGGACTGATTTCCGCAGTCATCAGTGGCGGGACTAGCGCCATTACCGGATCGCTGGTGGTAGGCGGGACGGACCCTGAGCATTATAACTTCACGACAGGAAAGTTCTGGGTGCTGACGGGAAGCCTCTTCGGAGCAAGCGCCTTAGTTTCCCTGGCTAAGTTTCTCCAGACACAGCCGCTTCCCGCTGCCGACGATGCCACCAAATAAAGACATGCCGATACTCGAAGAGTTACTCACTCGTGAGATTCAGGGGATTGGTAAACTCGTGGAGAGCATAGAGAGACTTGTTGAAAACAATCAGGTTACTATTGAACAGTTGAGCGCGATTACGCAGGATCACGAGGAACGTCTGCGGAATCTCAGCACGACGACGGCAACGGCCGAAGAACATAAAGACCATGAACGTAGGCTCCGCACCATCGAAAAGGTCCTGGCTTACGGAACGGGCGTTGCCGGCACTCTCTACGGTCTGGTGAAATACTTCGGGCATTGACGCCCCTTGTTAACCGCAGCGTCCACGATTAGAATAAAACGAGAGGTAAGAACATGGCACATCATCACCACAGCGAACCGAAAGACAACTCCAAGCACGGACTCGAAGGACCGAACTCCTACCATACCGTGACGCCGCCTTCTTCAAAGGAACTCGGGGCGCCGCATCATGATTATCCGGCTTCCTCAAAGATGGGTCACGACCGCGGGCCGAAGAATCTGATTGAAGGTCCGTGCGACGAAACTGGACACAGCGGCTTGTACCACAAGTGAAGCAAAATGCCAGACATGACCGAAGTTCTGCGCCAAGCACTTCCTCAGTCCTCCTATGAGGAGCCGCTGAAGGAAATCGGCGGGTGGCGCTTTTTCTCCGATGAAGATGGATGGATTCCCTCTGCTGAAAGTCTCGCCGTTGTCCATCGCATACTAGCATGGAAACCAGGAGTAGATCATTCTTATGCGACTTGCATCGGCAATGACGGATCAGAGGGAACGATTCGGGTGGAGAGAGGCGCTGACCTGCCGAAAGGATTTTCCACAACCCGCACTACACGCCATCGATTGTTCGAGATTGTGAATAGCAAAGATTTTGCTCCTCTCAGAGAGGACTTCGACAAAGCCCTTAACAAACTTGTTGATCTGGTCGTCGAGTCCGAACATTTGACTATCTAACAATGTGTCCTATCAGCAGATCACGCTCGACCAACTCGCATCCCAATTGGGTGTGTTGCTGGAGGACCCATCTGCTCTGTTCTGGACCACTCCTGAGAAATATCTAGCCATTCAGGAAGGGCTACTTGAATGGGGAGCACTATCTAACTACTGGAGATCACGCGGGCAATTTCAGGTAGAACCGAATGCCACAACCGCTTGGGTCGATTTATCCGTAGCCCTTCCGACTCTAAGGGCACGGACCTGGACTCTCGGACAACTCGTTCAGGAGATTCAATTCTCTCTGAATGAAGCCGCCAACGGCATCTCCGGAGCCGGAATGTCCGGACAGGTCACCATCGCAGACATCCTGAATGCCATCAAGATCGCCCGCAACCGCTTTGTGATCGATTGCCACATTCCCTTTTCGATTCATCCGGTCTTTGTTTCCCCTCCTCCTCCCGATGGTATGACGACGTTCGATCAATCCTGTGTCTACTGTCATCGGGCCGCATGGCAGGATACCTATTCCGGCATCTGGACGAATCTCTGGCGCGAAGACGCTTGGGCTTACGATAAGGGCAATACACAGTGGACTTTACAGCCGGGAAATCCCACGCAGTTCTCTGAAGCCGAACTCGCTCCATTGCAATTGCAGCTCGTTCCGGCACCTCAGAACACGGGAACGCTCGAAGCAGTGACAGTTGATTCATTGCAGATGGATCTTACGAATCCCGCTTCGACGTTCAACATCCCCGATGAATGGGTTCATGCCGTCAAGTACGCGGCCCTGGCGCAATTGTTATCTGGGGGAAGCCAGATCATAGACCCCCTGCGAGCGCAATACTGCCAGCAGCGCTACAGCGGCCTTACGGCCAATGCGATGGCCGCTGGCTCAGTGATTCGCATTCTAGTGAACAACGTTCCCTGTCCCTTGGATAGCGTCGTTAACCTAGATGCTGGCGTTCGGAACTGGAGGAATAATCCAGTGGATCTGACGCGGCAGGGAACGGCGGTCGGAACGATCTACGATATGCTGGCGTTTCCCCCGGTGGTTTATGAAGTCGGCGTATCGGTTGACGTGGTGGCTTCCTGCCCCATCCCGATCAAACCTGGCGACTTCATTCCGATGGGAACGGAAGACATTCAGATTCTTATCGATTACTGCATTCACCTACTGATGTTCAAATGCGGCGGTAACGAGTTCAAAGCCACCTTCGCGCAACACGATAGATTCGTATCGGCGGCGGCGGCGCGAAACAGAATCAATCAGGTCAAGATCCATTATCTCGAACCGCTTTTAGGACAACCGCAACGGGAATGGGCGATGCGTCCAGACAGGGAGGAAGTGGGTGCCTAACATCGCGCGTGTTCCTCTTCGCATGAACTGTAGCGGCTTGAATCTCGTCGAAGCCATCGACCGAATGACGCCCGGCAACTTCCCGTATCTGTTTAATGTTCGTGTCCTCGAAGAAGGAAGAATCGACGGACGCCCCGGCTACACAGAGTACCTTAATCTTCAAGGCGGAGATTTCCCCAATTCGATTCGCAGGTTTAACGATCCGGATTTTACGCAGGTCACGTCTGGCTACACTTTTATCGGTGGAGGAAGTTCGCGGCTTTACGCGGGAACTCCTGGTCACTATAACCCAATCGATACGGGCTACTCCGGAAGTCCTCTTTCGCTCTTGGCTTTCCGTCCCGATCAATCGCCCGAATCGTGGATGTACGTCTACGATCAGAACAAACTGGTGAAAGTATCCGCCAACGGGACCGTTCAACAGATTGGCGTAAGACCACCAGGGGGAGCGCCTTCATTGGCTTATGGTCCTCCTGCGATGGCGACGATCACGGACGGGGCAACAGGATCATGGACTCCTACCTCGGGATCTGCTTCCTCTGGCAATGACCGTACAAACGGTTCCGGTCCCACTGTCGCTTCGATTCTGTATGATTCGGGAACCACGGGATGGGCCTGCGTCAATCCGACTGTCGCTTCCCAATCTACCTGGTGGGCCGGCGAAAGAATGAGAATCACAATGGGAGGCGAGACAGAGGTTCTCATTCGTGAAATCAATCCCGCCATTACGAACACGACCATTTCAGGCATCTACTACGATGCCGGGAACACTGGTTTATGTTCCATTGTGCTCACGGGATCTCCAGCGGGACTTGTCCGAAATTCCTTGATCCAGTTGAACACAGAGATTGTTCGCGTGCTGAACGTGATTCCCTCGGCCGATGGGATCAACTATTCTGTTCGGTGCTCCACTACGGGAACCCATGCAGCGACGGAAACAGTCATAGGACTTCTTTCCTGGTACGTCTATACGAACCTTACCCATGCCGCAGGAGAGACGATCACCGTTCCTTATGTCGCCGTCAACGGAACGACCAGTACAGGAGACTCAGCGGTACAAACCATCTCGCTCAATGCTTCGCAAGCGAATGGGAGGCCGATTGATCCTGCGAACGACTGGCTTCATATTTCGATCTTCGTCCAGAACCCGCAGTTCGTGACAAGTGTAGTCCTGACCATCGATATCAGCGATGGGACGTTCAAAAAAAACTACTGGACTTGGACCATCCCTGGAACGGAACTGAATCAGTCCGGAGGTATCACGGGCGGAGATACTTGGACTGATCTCTCGATTCCAATCTCGAGCGGAGTACAGAACGGCAACAGCGCCGCGAGTTTCGCCACGATCGCCGCATTGAAAGTTGGCGTTGTTACGACCTCTACCTCAACATTTGGTTTTGGATGCTGGTACTTATTCGGAACTTACGGCCCAGAGATCCAGCCGAACTCTCCCGTTGGATATCAGTATCAGTACCGCTATCGCCAGACAGGAACGGGCGCCTACTCGATTCCCGGACCTGAAACGATCGTGCAGATGTTCCCGCTAAGGGAGGAAGTCATCGTCACAGTCGCGGACTCAACGCAGGCTGGCGTCGATACGATCGACCTCTATAGGTTCGGCGGAACCATAGGAGTCACGTTCCTTTACATTGGTTCGCTTTCAAATACGCAGACGGTTTTCTACGATACCTATCCGGATTCCGTCGTGCTTGGAATCGATCAGCCGCCGGATCTAACTGCGATTCAGCCGTGGCCCATCCTTGCGCTCCCTCTCACGGGACAAGTCAATGTGACCGGGAACTCCGTTCAATGGGTATCGGGCAGCACATTTCCGCTAGACCTTTTGAACAATACAGTCATTCAGATCGCGGGAACCGCTTATGAGATTCAAGGCCAGCCGACTTCAACGACGACGCTAAAGTTATTCAAGAGTGCGGGCCTTCAAGCCAACGTTCCGTACTCGATTGCCAGTCCTACTCTTTTCGGACAGCCGCTTCCGTTTGCTTTCGGACCGCTGCAGGGACCGTTCGCGCCCGTGGCCTTTGCTTTGGGAGATCCCATCAACGCGGGCACGTTGTACTTCTCAAATACAGCGAACCTGGATGCGGCGTCCGACCAGAATACGCTTGAACTCTGCGGTCCAAGCGAGCCTTTGATCTCAGGAGATGTATGGAACGGAGTGGTATTCGTGGGAAGCCGGGACCACATTTTCCTCGTTCGTTATAGTTTCCTGAGTTCAACCCCGTTCCAGTATCAGACGATCCCCAGTCCTTCCGGGATGTGGTGCAGATGGTGTTGCTGCGCGACTCCTTTGGGGGTCGCCTTCCTGGGACGGGACGGAATCTACATCGCAACAGAGAACGGTGCCGCTTCGATCACTGATGGACCGCTCTATCCTCTCTTCCCACATGACGGCCAACCGGCCGCAGTGATCTACTTCGGCTCCAATACCATCTATCCGGTGGACATGACGAAGCTGACGGACATGCGGCTGAACTACTGCGATAGCGATCTGTACTTTTCCTACATCGATACGGCTGGAAACTCCGTTGTCCTGCGATTCGAGATTCCCCATAAGCGATGGTTCATGCACGTCTACCATGACGGTATGAGCGCCCATTACAACGAGGAGGGAGATCTGAATGGACCAAATCCTTCCCAGATGCTATTGCTCTCGCGTGCTCTGCCGATTGTCTGGCTGGCGGGTGGGGACACCGATAATGGAATGGGGATCAATTCCCTCGTGTTGACTCCATCGGCGGATTTCGGGGATGAGCGTGGACAGAAACTTTATATCGATGCCATTGTGCAAGCCGATGGCATTGGTACGCTCCAGGTCGCGGCGGCGTATAACAATGGACAGCAGTTCTCGGCGATCTCCAGCATCAATTGTGGCGGCAGCATTCAGCAGAGCATCATCAATCTATCGAGTTTGAACGGAACTTCCAATGCACCAAATACGAATCTCGGCTTGTATCGGAACATCGGCGCCAAGTTCTACTGGACGGGAGGACCTAGCGGTCCACGGATCTACGCCTGGGAACCTTCTGGCTATTTACAGCCCTATCTGTCCACGTTCCTCATGACGCAGTTCTTTGGCTTGGACTTCCCCGGATGGAAGCATACCCGCAGACTATTCCCTGGATTGATCTCGAACGCTCCCGTTCTGTTCACGATCTTTACCCAGGACGGCAGGACTTACGGGCCTTACACGATTCCTTCCACAAATGCTAGGTTCCGTATCCTGCCTCAGATGATGGACTCGACGATCAAGGATCTGGCGTTCTCGTTTCAGTTGGACGGGCAGGGAGTTCCCTTTGCTTTTTTCCCTGAAGAATTTTCCGTTGAGTTGAAGGGATGGACGGAGCCTTCGTACATTCCCTTGGCGATCTTCAAAGCCTAGGTTCCAGCGGATTTAGAGAGGGTCTTGCTTTCTCGTCGAAGGACGCGGCGAAGCCACCAATTGGTTAGCTTTAACCGTTGCAGTTCTTCGAGCTGGTACTGCTCGACGCAGGCGCGGATAGCTTCATTCTTGGCGCTGTCGAGTTCGGAGCGCTCCCGCAATTTCCCATCGCTATACCGCACGAGGGGCATTCCTAAGTATATCCGATTTGTGTTACAATGCGCCCATGAAGTACCTTCGTTGGCTGACTCTTTCGATTGCGGTGATCTTGGTTCCGTTGCGCGGCGCGAATCCCAATTCTGGTTCAAAGGCGTGCCCATCTTCGGGTAACGTCGCTCTCTCGACAACCTCATTGAAGTTTGCAACGGGGGCGGTTCAGGGAGCGCAGGGTGCCAGTGGTAGAATCTACATCGGTTCTTCGGCTGTGACAACCAGCAGCGGCATCTACGTTACCGCAGGCACCGTCTTCCAGTTCGAGCCTCTCGGGAACAGTCCTTCCTATGACCTCGCAAACACCTACATCGCTTGCACCAATTCTGCCGATACGCTGACGTGGACCGTCTGGTAGATGGCTCAGACCCCCTCACGATATGCGGTCACTGATCCGGCGACAAACCAAGCCATTCAGGACATTTACAATAAACTGGCGCAGGTGCAATCAACGTTAAGTTCTCCGCTCATCAAGGCCGGAACGTACACGATGGCTGTGGGCACGAAGATTACCGTAAACGCCCAAGGCCAGATCACGGCCATTTCCTGATCCCCTTGTTTTGATGGAAGCGCAGTCCCATAATAAACTCATGGTGCGCCCGCTTACCCCCGAGGAGATTCAGGAGTTCGTCGCTCCTATCTACGAGCAAACAGGGAACTCCCTCCCTCATCCAAACGAATCCGTCTTTCTCGGCGTCATTGAAGGAGGGGCGTGCCTGGGGTTCCTGTGCCTTCAGATACGTTTGCACGCGGAACCCCTCTGGATATCCCCCGGACATTCCCAGATCGTTACCAGCCTCGTTTCCGCGGCAGAGAAGTACATTCTGGAGAACTCCGCTTCCCAATGGGTCTACCTGTTCGCGCCGGCCGGTCGCATCGGTCAGTTGGCGTCTTCCCTTGGAATGCAACTTGAGCCTTGGAACGTATACTCCAAACTCGTGCAGCGGGAGACCCCGCAGGCAGTCATTGAATTGCCGGCGCTTAAAACTGTCGGAGGCATACAATGAGCTTCGGACCGAGCAATCAAACCAAGACCGCTGAGAACCAATTGAGCGGCTTGTCGGGTCAAGCAGTCGGCCAGTCCGGACTTGAAACGGGAGTCGCACAGAACCTTTTCTCCCAAGGCGCACCCAGTATCACGAGCGGAACAAACTTCCTCAATACGATTCTGAACGGCAACCGAGCTAACACGACTGCGCTATTGCAGCCTTCGATCAACCAGATCCAGCAGGGTACGCAAGGGAACCTGCAAGCCATCAATACGCTGATGCCACGCGGCGGCGGTAGAAGCGCCGCAAACTACGGGGCGTCATTCGCGCCGCAGGCGCAGATTCAAAGCCTTTTCAATCCGATGAGAACGACGGCAGCAACGGCTTTGCCTCAGATCGGACTGGCGGAGCAGGGCCTCGGAGCGAATTTATTCTCCACGGCGAACCAGCCTTTGAGCACGGCGGCGGGAGCGAGTTCCAATTTAGCGAACGTCGCAACGCAGCAGCAGCAGATACAAAACGGTCTATGGGGTGGAATCGGAAATCTTCTGATGGGTGCCGCTCTTGCTCCCATAGGTGGTAATACCTTGATAGGAAAAGGGCTAGGATCATTGTTCGGATAGGAGTTCTATGGCAGGATTTGCAGCAGCAATCGGTGGGGCGGGAAATGCGCTCAATGAATACGGTCAACAGGTCCGCGCTCAGAATTACCAGGCGCATCAGAATGACCTCAACCGTTGGATGCTCCAGCATGAGCAACTCAGCCAGGCTCTCGAACGGGCTTCGCGCACCTATGCGGGTCCGGAAGGTGAACGCCTTCGGGACTTGCAATTGCAAGTCAGCGCCGCGCCTCCATTGAGTGATCTGACTCCGTTCTACAGCAAATACGCACAGCATACGCAGAATGCTCAGAAAGTGGTGGAAGCTAGAGCCGCACAGCAGGCGAGCGCATTGCCCGCTCCCGCCCCTCCTCCTCAGGCCGGAGCACCAGGAACGGTGACCGCGAATCCGAATGTAGGAACAGCGGCGCAGCCGATTGGAGGCTTAACATCTCAGATTGCAGCCGTTCCGCCAGCGGCACAGGTTTCTAGCAATCCGGTTCAACCGAGCGCACAAGGAGGGGGCAGTAGCTCTCCTGCCGCCTTTCCCAAATCTGAGCCTGTTCCAACTACCGCCGTACCTCCGGTAGCCGCTCCTCAAGCGATGTCAGCAGGGCCTCTGCCATCGGTAGGAGATTTTCTCAATCGCTCACTGCAAGCGTTTCAGAACACGGGATACATTGATCCGGTTATTGAACAGTTCTTGCCGGAGCAGACAAAGATCGCACTGGCGCAACAGAAACTCGGACTGCTAGAGCCGAACCTTAAGAAGATGGAAGCGAACGGCCAAGGGGATCTCGCCAACTTTATCCGCATGAACGTCATCTCAGGCGGCAGCGGCATCATGCCGGGATTGATCGGTGCATTGGAGCCGAGACGCGAGACGAACGTAGTAGCGGGGAATCTTTCTCCAGATCAACTGGAACAACTCGGCTTACCTAAAGACATTGATCCAAATACTCCTTTGGCTATCGAAGTCAACAAGATGAATCCTAGCCAGATCATCGCGGCGAGAGTTTTGGGAGTTCCCCTTCAGACAAGACAAACCGAAGGAGGCGGACTAACCACTTTCAATCCGCGCACGGGAGCGGTAGGAGGCGGAACACTCCCGAATCTTGTCGCTCCGGGGATGACCACACCGATAAATACGGGCGTCGATCCGACCACAGGACAGTCAGTATGGAGAAGCAAAGGAGATGTTCTCCAAGACCTTAGATCAGGTCATCCTTTAGGTGTTATCCCACAATCGGAGATGGGCCGAAACACCAGTGTCTCCAGTTATACTGATCCTTTTGGTAGACATACGCAACAGACCATTACGAAGAGAACCCTTCCTGGCATTCCCGGCGCTCCAGCCACGGCTGGAACTACTCCGGTTCCCGCTGCACCAGGGCGACCTACCACGCCCACTACAGGACTTCCAGTATCAACTCCGGTTCGTCCTCTCGATCCGTCGAATGAACTTGACGCCAAAGCACTAGGTATGGCTAAGGATGCCGCAGCCGAAGCACATCTCATTACAAACTCCGCAGACAAGGCAAGAGTAGCAAGCCGCATGGCCGAATTGGGACTCAGCCCCGGCATGATTACTTCTTCGATGCGTGATCGTGCGAAGAATGCCAGACTGATCTTGGATCATCTGAAAGACATCCAAGGAATCATCGAACAAGCAGATAAAGATGGAGACCTCGGTGTAGTGGCTAGTCGTTGGAATGACTTTCTTACAAACAAACTTGGTTCTGATCCTACAAAGACTCAGGTATTCGCACGTTTGTCCTCAGAACTAGGGTTTCTCTCTACCGCTGTTTCTATGGCTCACGGAGGATTACGCGGAGGTTCTTCTCCGACGATGGTAGAGCATTGGGAAAAAGCGCTCGATGCTAAGGACGCTCGAACTCTTCGAGCTAAACTCGGAGAAGCTACGAAGTGGATGCAAGGCTATGCTCAACTCGACAATGGATTAGGACAAGGTGGAACTTCTGGAACAGTTACCGGAGTTACTGGTAACAAACCCGACGTAAACGATCTTCGTAAAAAGTATAATTACTGATGACTCCCTCGCTCACTCTCGCTCCTGAACATCGGGCGAAACTCGATGGCATCGTTCAGCAGATGACCGCGAACAATGAACCGGACGAGAACATCCAGGCCGTCGTCGAGGACTTCAAGCATAAATATGCTGGTGCTCCTACCGCTGCTGCTCCTCCATCATGGGGCCAGCAGTTCGGCAATGCCTTCATCGAAGGCTGGAAAAATAGTATTCCAAACCTGCTTGACCCGATCACGGGAAGTCCTCAGCATCTACTGGATACTCTCGGAGAGATTCCAGGAAACATCGCAAGGACCGTGGGAGGGGTTTTCTCTGGAAATCCTGAGGACATTGGAGGACTCGTATCACAGGCTCCCTTAGCTGCGCTCCCCGCAGCGAAACTTGCGGAGCCAGCCGCACGAGTGGCTTCCGCTACTGGGAAGGCTGTTTCGCGTGGCATCAAAGGAGCGATCGCAGAGCCTCCAGCGTCTTACACTTCTATTCTTGGACTGGGTAGTCTTGGAGAACTTCCTGCTCTCTTCGGCCATACTCCCTATATCGGCCCGGCATTAGCTGGTATGCGCTATGCTTATCCCCCCGTCAAAGGATTTTTCAAAGGAGTGATTGGAAAAGACATCGGGCCAGTTGGTCCAATAGAAGAAACCGGATTTGAGCCGGGACTGAAGGGCTCTCCGCATCTCAAGTACACGCCGGGAGAGACCGGCGGCGGAATGCCGTCTGGATTGAATACGTCCAAGGTTCCAGTCAAGCCTGTTTCTGAAGTGCCGATGGCAATTAAGGACTGGACGGCTTCTCCTTTCGATACGACAACGGGACAGGAACTCCAACTGATCCAGCCGGAAGGCCATTTCCGCACTGCTCCTGAACTGATTAAACCAATAGGAAACAAGATGACGGCAGAAGAAACAGCGCGTCAGGAGGCTTATGGGAACCAAGTTCGTGGGAACAAAGACGCCGCGCTTCTCGATTACTTCAAATCAAAAGGCATCACGCCAGAGCAGATTGATCCAGCCAAGGGAATGAGTCAAGCGGAGTACGATGCTCATGTCCGCGCGGCCGGATTCCGTCCATCAACCGGACGAGGCTATGAGCGGACGCCCGCACAGCAGCGGACGCACATGGTCAACCTGATGAGGGGCCAATGAGTTTCAAGCACGGACAAAAGTACACGGACCTTCTAAGGCAGTTTCATTCGATCCATCCCAAGGGAACATCGCTAAGGAAAATCTCCTCGCAGGTTTACGGCTACGCGCCTGATCTGATGCCGAGCTACGAAGAAGCGCTCAAGATCCACGAGTGGATGCTAAACAACAAAGGCAAGATCCCTACTGCGAAGGACCTTCGCTGAACAGAGCCTCATACTCAGGCGTACCTGGATAGCATCCGTACTTGGCACGGAACATTTCACGGTTCGATTGAGCTCCACGCTTTATTCTTTCCGCTTCTCCCGGTCCTGCGCATTTAAGCGTTCCTGCCGCGTAGTGAAAGAACGGCACATCCACACAAACAGGCCGAATGCCAGCACGAACACATGCGACGTGGTGAAAACTATCCTCGCAATACGCGGGATAACAATCTTCATTGAACCAGATCCCCTTATCCGTGACGCTCTTGCGGATCAGCCAGCAGCTATAGTCTGGATGCTCCCGCTGCGTCTTCTTCAATTCCTCTATGTCTCTATCTCCCGCGACTCCCAGACGCTCCTTGGAGTCCACACTTACGCAGGTTACGAACTCGCCGCCATGCGCGAGGAGCAACCGCAACGTATCGGGCCGGATCTCAACGTCGTTGTTCAGGACAAGTACCGTCTCGTGGCCTGAAGTCCAGAGCGTTTTCAGTCCAAGATTCCAGCAGTGAGCCAGGGACTTTTGATGCGACAGATGCACGAACGTCCACGCTTTCGTAAGCGCCCATTGAATTGTTCCATCAGTGGACTGGTTATCGATGACAACCAGATCGAAGGGAATGTCCTGCGCCATGACAGAGGCTACGGTTTTCTTCGTCAGCGCCAGGTTGTTTCGAGTGATGATCAGGACACCGGGGCGATTCCCATGCTCCTCAACCATTCCTCCACCTTCTTGGTGATCTGCGTTTGGGCTTTCTCGGATGGCTTCTTGTTCCACGGTGCCTCCTTTTTCTTCTTGGCTGCTCGTCTCTTGTAGCGGCTTTTCATTCCTTCTCCCATCGAAAGCATACAATGAAAGACGGCTCAGAGTGAAGAGACAAGCCTGTCTCATTGAGATACACCGCGCGTCGGACAAGCAGAACGCCATCGGGTAGCAACCCATCTTCAACTTTGGTATCAAACTCCGCATGAGCGGACTGGTTCACGTCTAGCTGAAGGTAAAGCAGACAACCTGAAGCGGAATATGTGGCATGAGAGGAAGGCCCGGTCGTTGTTTTGAGCAATCCGAATAGGGCGCCGGCGTAGGAACCTGCCGCGGCGTGTCCTTCCAGCCGAGCGGTAAAGTTTCCGTAGACCCGCAGAATGCGAACCTTGGTTCCTGAAGGATTGTTGAACGTGATCCTACCATCATCGTAGCCCGCCGTTCCCCATGTCCCAGGCCGTGTGTCCGCAGTCCCCGTCGCATCGTAGGGATAGTTCACGGTGATCGTGCAAAGGACAAAGCAGAGCGCGGCAATCATTTCATTGCTTCCTTATAGCCGCTCTCAAAGTAGCCCCACGCTTCCTTCGCCCTTTCATAATATTCCGTTGCTCTTTGCAGATGAATCAGGTCGTGCGATTTGGCGTAACAGCGAGCATAGACGATACAGGCAGATATTAGATGAGCGAAATTGGTTTCCGTGTAAATCTCTTTCATTTTCATTTGACTGCCTCTAGTCCCAGTATCCAACGATCGCGCCCAATGTCGGCTCCGGGAATCTTACGCCAATCGAACTTCAGAACCTTGGAGAAACCAAGGGCCTTCAGGTTTCCTTGAAGGGACTGCTGCGAGAAACCCCATTTATGGCGATCGGCTTCGTCGCTCATGTAGGCCCCATAGATATTGGTCATGTAGATTTGATCGGAGATCCGTCCCTCAATCCACATGTGCGCCAGTTCAAGCATGTCGGGAACGAACACGAGCAACGAACCTCCAGTACTCAGAACACGCAAAGACTCCTGTAGTAAACCATCTCCTTCTCCGCAACCGAAATGTTCCAAGACGTGATGCAGGCAGATCATGTCAGCGCAGTTGTCGGGAAGACTCTTCAGATATTCGTGCGCGTCCATGCAGACATCGGGTTCCCACTTGGCCTGCGAGTCTACATTCAACCAAGGCGCAGAGAATGGCCGCTGTCCACTCCCAAGATTCAGCAGGAGGTTCACATGATCCTCCGCCAAATACCCAACGTTCCTACGGTGGGTAGTTCGATCCATGCTGGTTTCAGTTTCGCCATGTACGCTTGGACTGTCTTATAAACCTCGGGAAACGAATGCCGTCCGTAATCATGAAAGCATACCCTTCCTCCGCAGACGATCTTAGGAAGAATGATGCGGCAGTCGGTGGCGACTCCGAGTTCTGAATGGTCGCCGTCGATCAAAGCGAAGTCGATCATCTGCGGCAGCTTTGCGAAGGCTGACTCCATGAAATGAACCGTCATCAGCGCCCGCGTTTTCAGCGCCATCTCAAGCCACTTCATTGCGACCGTGGGATCGTCAAAGGGATCGATGCCGTGATACTCCAGGGTGTTTTGGCGCGTTGCTTGGAGAGCGAGCGAAGAGGAGCGGCCGTACTCCAATCCGATCTCTACGATGACGGAGCCTTTACGGAGACTCATGAGCAATTCCCAATAGGCTTCGCACTCGGAATCCTCGAAGGCTGTCGATGAGGAAATAGTTCTCGTCAATTCCATTGCTTCCCTGAAGGTCATTCCGCAAGCACTCCTTTAGGGATCATCGCTTTGCGTTCCTTCCAGCCGGGCGCATCCTTGCCGTCGGTCTGCGTCAACCCTGTGTGAACTACAACATGTGGATAGATGACGCCAATTCGACCTTGCCATTCCCTCAGTCTCTTGCACACCGGATACTCGTCAGACTGGCAGACGCCCGGTGCCGTGTTCCTGTCCCAAGGACCGATCAGGTTCCATGTAGGCCAGCGCAGCAGCCACGAGGGGCCATCAAGAATTTCATACTCATTCAGCCCGGATTTGGTAGTTACTGGAATAACATGCCCAACATGGAGCGTCTGAACTTCTCCATAATCATTGTCTGTTTCTCCGATACCTACTGAGCCGCTAGGAATAGGAGCGTGAAATGGATGAACTTGACCGCCCCATAATCCAAACTGGAGAGGCTCTGTGTCGGTAGCTATTTCTGCCAGTTTCTCCAACCATCCTTCCGTGAAGTAAACATCGGAGTCCGAAAAGTACAGCCAGTCTCCTTCGCCGAAGCATTCCTTGGACCAAGCCACGCCGATGTTCTTGGCGCGGCCGACGACGTGATCCGATTTGAGAATCGTAAGCAGCGTGACATTGGAGTTTTCCTCTGCCGTCTTTGCGAGTAATGCCTTGACCCGAAAGTCGTAGCTGGAGTCATCGATCAGCGTGAGCGTGTACGAGGACCGTTCCGTGTGCGCTTTGAGAGAATCGAGCGACTGCTTCAGCAAGCGGTAGCGATCCCTGCAAACCATTACGATTGAGGTCATGGTTTGACCTCTTCCCTCTCGACGGGATGGTCTGGGAATACGGCATCCCACCACAGTTTCATATCGTCATAGACTCCATACTCTGCATTCTTGGAGAAGCCTGTAAAGTGAAGCAGGCAAGGAAAATTCTGTGTGCTCTCATTGTAAACTGGCGGAAACGAAAATGAACTTAGTTTTACGTCTTGGCCCGAACCTCCGAGATTCTGAAAGATTTCGCATTGCTCATCAATCATTGGTCGGAACCAGCCGTCGTTCCATGCCCACTGCCATACGCCCGCTTCATCGCCTCCCGTGGGACGGGACTCGTAATCGTCCTTGACGAAGCGCTTGTGCGTTTCGAGCCATGCTTCGACGCTGCCCATGTAGCCGCCGCAACAATGGTAGCGGTAACGATTCTTCGACGTGTAGTTCACCGACAGGGCTTTGATGGGAAACGCCTCCGGCTGTCCTGATAGAAGCATTTCAGGAGATCCCATACTTTCCCACGCAGCTTGGATGATATTCCAATCCCGCAGGAAGAAAGCGTCGCGGCCATCGGTATAGAGGAAGTGCGTGATCCCTTCGGCCTTGAACTTTTCGAGTTTCGGGATCATGCGATGGACTTTCATGCGCGTCCAGTTTTCGTAGAGTTCGCCCTTACCATAAGTCCGAAGCATGTGTCGGAAGCCAAGGATTTCCATTGACTTTGTGAGCATCTTCAAGGGGCGTTCATTCGGGAAAAAGCAGGAGGTCAGCACGACCCATTTCATAGAGGCTTCCTCTTGGCGATGGTTCTCTCTCGGCGGTCTACGGTTTCCCATGAACCGAGCAAATCATCGATCGGCCCGCTGACGCCAATGAAATCTACGTCATGAAAACAGGCCACGGCCCCTGGTTTCAACCTCTTGATGACCCATGCCTTGATGTCGAAGCGGACAGGTTTTTCGTTATGGTCCGCGTCGATGTGGATATAGTCGAACAACTGGTCCTGCGGTATGATGGAATCTGCGGCCTCCGAAGACATCCACATGGGATGAAATTCAGCGTAAGGAAACTTCGTAGCGATGTGATGGTCAAAGGAAATCTTGGCATCGGGAACGTTCCAGGCCCACGAATCGACGAGCCAGATATCGAGGTTCTTTTCCTTTTGGCAGTTCAGCATCATCGAACAGGAGCGCCCCACATAGACGCCGACTTCAAGGCACGATGCGTTCTGTGGGAGCGCGTCGATAGTATTGGCGAGCACAGTCAGTTCATCGATGGTATAGAGCATCGACGGAGGCAGCGCAGAGCCGCCGAGTCCATTGATCTCATAGGCGAAGTCCACTAATTCTTTAACTGTCATAGATCACCTTGTACGCGGCCGGCGCCCCTCCGCTATGTCCGTTGTAATGAAGCACGCATGGTTCTTGCCCTGTGATGATATTCACAACACGCGGCTTCCGGATCTTCACGTTATCGCAGAGAGGCCCGCTCATAGTCTGGAAGATGCGGCATTCAGAATCCAGTTTGATTGCTCCGTCCTTGACGTACTGCATGATCCACTTTCCTTGTGCTTCGGGCCACTCTTGCGCCTTGGCTTCTTCGAGAACCCGTAGGAGGTTCTTGGGTGAGCCCATCCACCCTCCTCCATTGACGTAACGCCAGGGACTCAGGGAAACGGGATGGATATTTCTGGCCCATGTTTCGTCCATGCCCCACGGGTAAAGGCTCTGCTCCGTCGAGAGAACAACTGGCGCATCGACCAGCGCGAACTTCCAACGGATCTCTTCCTCCCCTGCCAACAGAAAGGAATCCTCTGCATCAGTGAACAGCACCAAATCAACATCAGACGGTAGATTTTTGATGGCTAACGGCGCACCGTCGAAGTGACCAATGGCATCGCCGGGCCATTGTTCCCCAACCCCAAAAGGAAACAAGGGAATCTTGTGCAATTCGCAAGACCACTTCAGCAGGAGGAACCGCTCCTCATTGGGATAATAAGCAGGAGTTATGACGGCTAGGCTCACGCGCATACTTCCTGCGAAGCCTCATGCAGAATCCAAGGAGGAAGTTTCGTCTGCCCCATTGAGGCCTCAAACTGGGAACCGCAAGTGTACGCCGGGATACTTAGTGCTTTGCGAACCTCGGATTCAACTTGGTCGCGGAGTCCGACGATGCTTTCCCGATTTAGGAAATCCGTCCAGACATGCGAAACGTAGGAACCGGGAGCGCCCTTGTAGTACTGGGCTTCAGACAGGAAATCAACCTCATCCATGAACAGCCTGTCTCCGTTCTTAGCCGTGTATACCCAGTAGTTTGCAAATGAACATTGAACCGCACTGTCGTAGTACGGAGAGCCAGGGTACGGAGTGATGACGGTTACATCGAAATCCGAGGGTTCCACGTGGCACAGCCAGTCCCGGATCTTCAGGATGCTGTGCTTGGTTTCTCCCGCATGGCCGACGCTCATCAGGGCTTTCACTTTCAAGCCATTGCGATGAGCGATCTCGACGGCCTTCGTATTGTCAGCGACGGTGGCCCGCTTCTGGATGTTCTCAAGGATTCGCTCATCGGCCGCTTCAAACCCAATGAGAATCTGACGGAAGCCCGCGGCGTACATGGCTTCGGCCTGTTCATCGTTGAAAAGTTCCGCTTTCAGGAAGCCACGAAGCCGCCAGTCAATCCCCGTTTCCTTGATGAGTTTCAAAAGAGGAATCAACTGCTTATTAACGTTGAGTTCATCGTCGTAGAACATCAGTCCAGTAATGCCGTAAGTCTCATGAAGGAAAAGCATTTCATCAATGACAGATTCCGGAGAACGGGTTCGGATGCGGCGTAGCATCGCAGAATTTCTTCCGCCGCAAAAAGTACAACCGAAAGGACAGCCTAGCTGCGAAATTATCGAGAGCGCTCGGCGTCCATCAATCGAGTAATTATAGGTTCCTAAGTCGAGCAAGTGACGCGCCGGCCACCGTTCCTCGAACTTCTTGGACGAGATCCAGAGGGGGGATTTGGGATCATCAGCGTCGATCAAGCCTCTGTCCATGCTTAAAGCCTGAAAAATAGACTCTTCTCCGTCTCCAGCGACCACAACATCAAAAATAGCGGTAAGCGAATCAACGTTGTTTCTTCCGTTGGGCAACTTCGACGCCGCGACGGTCAGCGTGGCGTGCGGCCCTCCCAGAATGGTCTTTAGACCTCGTTTCCGTAACGCCTGAGCGATTTTTACCGCCGCCGGCATCTGTGGAGACGTCGCCGTAATGCAAAACGTCCTAGCGCCGTCGTAGCGCTCCAGGGCCGCAACGTAATCGGGAACCCCTGAGAGATCAATGTGGTCTACCGCATAGCCAGCGTCTTCGAGTACGGTGCCAATCTTGAGGATTCCCAAGGAGCAGAAAACCCGCTCATCCATCAGGAACGGGCTTGGAGGCGTAATGAGGCAGACTTTTTTCATGAAATGAGTTTATACGAAAATTGGCAAAACGTCTCGATATTCGTTGTAGATCCAAAGATGCGGCCGGATGTGCTCCTCCTCCATTGTTCCGCCTTGCAGCCATTTCGCCTTCGGATAGACAGGCTTGGTGCTCGTTCCGCCGCCGTGATGGGTGCAGGAAGCGCCAACCATCCAGATTTCCTTTCCGTCACGAGCTGCTTCGCAGGCTAACCAAAGATCCAAGCAATGATGGCTGAGATGAACCACAGGCCAGCCGCCACGAGAGCGAAGCCAAGGTACGCTAACAGCCATACAAAAAGCGTCCAGTACAGCGACCCGGTGCGTCCCTTCGGTCCTTCGTCCGTGCGTTTCTGCGTCGGTCTGATTCGAGGCATAATCACTCCTCGCCAGATTCCAGATATTATACGGCTTTCTGTACAGATCCGGTCGTCCTAGTCCGGTCGCGCCCCCAAGTCCTACCGCTACGCACTTGGGATTCTCGAAGGCTTCTACGATGCGATCGAGCCAGTTCTCATCATGCACTGTCACGTCATCATGAATGTAAACGACAATTTCGGATTTGGCCCTGTCAAGGATCTTCTGATGTGCCTCGCATGGGCTGAGATGATTATCTTGGTTGTTAACTAGGCTCCAAGCGGGAAGTTTTCCCGGAAATTCAGCGCCAGCACCACCACATAGCACCGATGAGACTTGGAGGTTCATATCTCCGCAGAGCACTCCGAAGTGCATTCCTCACAGCAGTTGCAATACTCAGGATCATTCGCATTGTTGACATCATCATGATAGGGACAGGGATGAAGCGGATCATCCTTTTTCGCATGAGGACACGTGTTTTTATCAGAAGCGGCCTTGCCTCCCCCGGCTAAGACCGCTCCCGCCTGAGAAGGAGTTGCGGATAGGAGATCCACGAATGATGGAATCACAACTCCTCCTCAAACCGTTTGACGTACCAAGCGAGTGCCATTTTCTGAGAGCGAATGGCGTCCCGGCGTGCGAGCATTTTGGCGGCGCACCAGCCAAGCAGGTTCGGCGAGATCCACAGCACGACAAATCCAGCAACCACAAGAACCAGCAAACCGGAAATCTCTGCGTTCATTTCAGTCCCTCCCTGAACCAGCGCATCCACAAGTACTTCAGATTCTTCCAGTACAGGTGGCTCACATGCTCCTGTAGCTCCTGCGACCGGAACTCCCGATCCTGCCTTTTTCGCTCGATCTCGACCTTTGCGGCTTGGGCGAATCCGAATCCCGAAAGCACCGCTCTGCGGATGTTATAGGCAGTGTCTACCCGGTAAGCCATTGGACGAACGCGCATCTCTTCGGGAACAAGTTCCTGACCTGCGGCATAGTCCGTCACGATGCAGGGCGTACCACAGGCCAGCGATTCGGCAATCGGGAATCCGAATCCTTCTCCGCCAGACGGCAGCAGAGTACAGTCGCAAGCGCTGTACATCTGCGCCATCTGGCGGTCCGTCGCCGCCAACGAAATCGCCGTGCAATCCCGAATCCCGTAATCCTCAAGGAGCGCGTAGATATTCCAGTACCGGATCATGATATCGGTATGAATCCAAAGCCTGAAACGGTTCCCGTAGTGGTTCTTCAGTTCTGCTGCGGCTTCGCAAAGAACCGGAAAGTCCTTGCGCGATTGATTCGCCATAACCGAGCCAACCCAGACGTGCTCCGGTTCCCACCCAAGAGATTCTCTAGAATCCAGCGGCCGGAACTCGTCCCCGATGCCATGAGGAAGCCAGTCCGCATCTTGTCTCACGCCGACCAGGACGTTCTTTCCCCACTCAGAAGCGGCCAACACGCGATCATAGCCGCGGACGCATGCCCTTCCTTCGCAACCAAGATACGAGCCGTCCGGACCCGTCGAATCGATGGGAAACAAGGCCCATTTACGAAACATTCTGCCGCCACCAAGAAAGTCCCTCAAATAATCCGGATAGGCACTTGGATCAGCGAACCACAGGCGCCTTGAAGGATCGTCGAGCGTCATGATCACGCCCTGCTCGCCTCCGGCGAAGTCTTTCCAGACTTCCGCGATGAGATTCTGGCCCCAAGCGCCTTCCTCGCCAAAGGAATACTGCGCCCAGGGAAACTGCTTTCTTGTCCCTTCGCCGCGGCCCAGGACGGCTACGCGAAACTCCGGCAACGTCGCGGCTAAGGAAGCCATGTCACGGCAGTTACGCGCTAGACCGCCAGGTCTTGACGGATTATCGGACACAAAGAGAATGGGATTGGAAAGGGGCTTAAACACGCTAATTCACCATCTTGAGGCAGTCTTGGTAGTTCTGAACGCCGTAAGGGCCGCGAATCCATCCTTTTCCAAGGAAGTAAACCGTTCTGGCGGCACACCTTACGTTCGAGTAATGCCCATAGAAGACGGCATCGTTAAGCCAAACCTCGAAGGGATGGCTCAGTCTATCGATCTTCACTTTGCGAGGCCCTTTTTCTTGTCGGCGTTGTGCTTCTTTTCCATCTCAACGCCTCTCTTGGTGATCTTATTGCCTCGCATCGCCCCGAGTTTGTTCATAATTTTATAGGGAGCGGCAGGTTCATTCGGGTACTCGGCTTTCAGTTTCTTTTCCAGAAATTCTGGCATCTCGGTTTTCTCCTATCTGATTCCCGGCCATCCTTGCAGTTTCAAAGCCTTTTCGACGCGATCATCCTTGCTACGAAACGTTGAGCGCCCGAACGCGATCAGGTGAACATACTGCGGCGTCACATTACACAGATCCGCCGTTCTCCTGAGAATCCCCCGATTTGCTAGAATCCATTCGCGCACTTCCCGATCCGCTGGACCCAACTTTCGCGGATTCCGCTGTTTCATGGTCAGATGTTAACATTGAGTTTGGATGGATGTCAACTTGTTTTCTACGCCTGAGTTTCATCATCGCTTTCCCTTTTGTGATTCGCTCTTGCAACATGCGGAGATGGTCATTGAGTTCTTTGCACTCCGCCTTGCGAATCTCGCGCGTCGGTTCGTCCTTGACGCAGCCGCATACCCCGTACTCTCCAAGCCACTTCTGAATCCCAGTATCGTGGCAAATTTGGCAGGTAAAATGCGGATCAGGGAAGTTGTGAATGTGATTTGCCATTAGGCGGTTCTCCTCTCCGACTGCACGGGCTTCCTCTCTCTGGCTATGATCGCCTTGACATAGGCGTCTGGAGAACGAGCTCGCCCGATACGGTCTTGAGCATGAAGTAGGATTTCCCGGATCCGGACGTATTCGGGGTTGATCATCTTCCGTCCGAACTCGTTTACGATCTCGTAGGCGGGCATTTCAGCCTGCTTAGCTTCTTCTCTTGTAGTTAGTTCAGTAAATATAGAAGCGTTCGGACATTTTGTCCGATCTAATTGGACATTTTGTCCGATTAGGCGAAAGACGCTTGAACTTGATCCTCTCCGCTTCCAGACGAGTTCTCCGGAGTCCCGAAGTTCATTCGCCCACCGTCTTACCGAGCGTTCATTGTAGCCGCCAAGTTCCGCGGCGATGCGCGGCAAACTCCACCACGATTCACCATTTCTGTTTTGTTTGGATTGGAAAAAGGACTTTAGGCGCTGAGCGCCACGGGAAAGAGTCACCGCTAACCCCCGCGAAAGGTTTTTGTGCGGGACCGAAGTTCGCGGCAACGGCCCCGCGTTCTTATGCCAGCCAGAACTATCTTTACGATACCACTGATCAAGGAAAACGCGCAAGTGGGTATTAAATGGCCCACTCCCCGCTCAAATCCACATCTCCAGCAAGTTGCCTGCATCGCTCCGGTGCCGGCGGTTCCAGTTCCCTCACTAGAAGCCTAACCTCTGCTGCCAAGTCCGCATGACGCCGCATCTTTTTTTCGATGGCTGCCAACCCGTGCTGTACTGTCGTATGGTGATATCCGTTTCCGAGGTATCTCCCGATTTCTGGCGTGCTCCGCATTGTCAGCAGACGGGCTAGATACCATGCCACCTGCCGCGCCAAGACGTAACGCGCTTCGTTAGAGCGCACGCTGAGGCGCACCTGGTAGTGGAACTCCACCGCGTCCTTGATACGCGCCAGCGTCACCGTAGAGGGATAGCTAGCCATG
>Ga0335069_10002305_pt1 | contig 29514 bp, 31 predicted proteins | sample Lox_Sample_11_FD_206714 | JGI IMG/M metagenome (GOLD analysis project Ga0335069, IMG submission 206714) | Soil microbial communities from Loxahatchee National Wildlife Refuge, Florida, United States - Lox_Sample_1.1 | ecosystem: Environmental > Terrestrial > Soil > Wetlands | place: USA...
CGGTCGACGAGGAAACGGCGCGGGAAGTGGCCAAGCTGTTCGTCGAGGCGATTGCCGCGCCGGACTACTCACCCGCCGCGCTCGAGATTCTGAAGGCCAAGAAGAATGTCCGTCTGATGAAGGTGACGGCCGCCGAAGAGCCGCTTGTCGTGAAGTCGATCAGCGGCGGTTATCTCGCGCAAACTTCCGACACGCACCAGTTGGAACGCTCTGCCACGCAGCTCAAGACCAAGCGCGCTCCCACGCACGAGGAATGGGCGGCCCTCGAATTCGGCTGGAAAGTAGCGAAGCACGTCAAGTCGAATGCGATCGTGTACGCGCGTGCCGGTCAAACGGTAGCGGTTGGCGCGGGTCAGATGAGCCGCGTGGATTCGGTCAAGCTTGGCGCGATGAAGGCTGTGCTGCCGCTGGCGGGCACCGTCGTTGCTTCGGATGCGTTCTTCCCGTTCCCGGACGGTGTGGAAGAGGCCGCGAAAAACGGGGCCACTGCGTTCATTCAACCGGGCGGCTCGGTAAAGGACGCGGAGGTGATTGCAGCCGCCGATCGCCTGGGGTTGGCCATGGTTTTTACCGGTGTGCGGCACTTCCGGCACTAGCGCAACCTACGACATCAGCCCGAGAACGGCGAGCACAATGCCGCCGATCCCGGCCACTACGCCCACAACCGGAAACAGCATCTTTCTCGATATGAAGTAGAGTGACGAAAGTACGAGCGCGATTTCGAGCAAGCCCTCACCAACGTCATAGCGCAGCGCACGAGCCTCCACCCGATTGGACTCCGCCTCTTTCTCCCGCGCCTGTGCCATGGTCTCCTTCGCGTCCTTGTCGTAGCGAGCCTGTTCGCGGTGAAACTTGTCGATGGCCTGAGCATTCTCCGCGTTCTTGGCGCCAAGCAGCGAGACCAGTTGCTCACCCAGTTCCAGGTTGTGGAGCTTGATGCGCTTCGACTGATAGTAGGCCCAGGTGTCGTTGGCTTCCGTCTTGATCAGCACGCCTTCGGTGTGGGCGCGATGTGACAGAATTGTGACAACCGCCAGCAAGACCGCAAGCATAGCGGCCAGCACGCCGACCTGCTGCCCGCGCGGGTCGTGTCCGCCTTCCGATTCGTGGTGGATTTCGAGTTCAGCCATATAGTGAGACGCCCATACTAATCAACGGAATGGTTCACCAGTATACGCTAAGCCGTCAATTCGCCGGCACCGCGCCTTCCGCCAATAGGGCGCCCTTTTCCAGGTGCCGGATTTTGCTTGCAAACCGTGCGGCGTGCGGATCGTGGGTCACCATGATGATGGTCTTGCCGTGTTCCTTGTTCAGGCGCGAGAGCAGGGTCAGGATTTCTTCGGCGGAATTCGCGTCGAGGTTGCCGGTCGGCTCGTCCGCCAGAATGAGCGCCGGGTCGGTGACGATGGCGCGCGCGATGGCGACGCGCTGTTCCTGGCCGCCCGAGAGCTGGCGAGGAAAATGGCCAAGCCGGTCGCCGAGGCCCACAAGCTTCAAAGCCGTCGTGGCGTGATCGATGCGCTCCTGCTTCTTGAGATTGGTCAGCTTGAGCGGCAGCTCGACATTCTCGATAGCGGTGAGCACAGGAATCAGGTTGAACGATTGGAAGATGAAGCCGATGTTCTCGTTGCGCCAGTGCGCGATTTGCCGGTCGTTCATGGCGCGCAGATCCTGGCCAAGCACGCGGATTTGGCCTCCGGTCGCGACGTCCATCGCGGCGATCAGGTGCAGCAGCGTCGACTTGCCCGAGCCCGACGGGCCCATGAGCGCGACGAATTCGCCCCCGTGGATGTCGATATCGACATCCTTCAGCGCAACGACGTGAAACTCATCGCGAATGTATTCTTTGGTCAGATCTCGGGTTTGGATGACGACGTTATCGGTCATGATTCACGCTTGTTTGGGACGCACGCGGTCGCCGTTCTTCAATTCGGGCGGCGGAGTGACGATCAGGTCCTCACCGCCATTCAATCCGCTATCGATGCGCACGCCTTTGCTGTTGGTGGAACCGGTTTTCACTTCGCGGCGCACGGCTTTTCCGTCGAATAGCACGAACACCGCATTGTCGCGTATGGCGGAAGCGGGGATCACCACCACGGGCCGCGCCTGGATGCCCGCGGCAGCCTGCTTGTCGTCGGAGATGAAAGCAACACTGGCATTCATGTCGGGCCGCAGGTGAGAGTCCGGGTTCATGACCTTGACCTTGACTTGCACGGTCGCCTTCTGCCGATTGGCCTCGGGGGAGATTTCCTTGATGAAGCCGTCGTACTTGAGATCGGGGAACGCGTCGGTGGTGACGACGCCTTTCTGTTTCGGGCCGAGCTTCGCGAAATCGTTCTGGCTGATATCGAGCTCGACTTCGAGATCGTTGAGATCCGCTACAGCCGCGACGTAGCCTTTCGCGCCCTTGTCGCCCACGTTCATGTTAGTGACAAACTCGCCTTTTTCGACCGCGCGCTCGAGCACCGTGCCCGTCACCGGCGACGTGATCACCGTGTTGGCTTCTTGTGTCTCGGCATAAGCCAGCGCGCCCTTGGCCTGCTCCACCTGGCCGCGCATCGAATCGATCTCCTCTTGCCGAGGTCCCAAGACTGCGAGATCCAAGGTCTTTTGCAGCGAGTTCACATGCGCCACGGCGCTGTCATATTTGGCTTGTGCGTCGTCGAGTGCTTGCCGGGACAGCACTTTGTCGTTCACCAAGCCTCTGGTCCGATTCAGAGTCACCTGTGCATTTTCCTGGTCGGCCTTGGCCTGGTTCAGATTGGCGCGGGCTACTGCAATTTCTTCGGGACGCGAGCCGTGCTCCAGCTCCGCGAGCTTTGCTTGCAGATTCAAGAGTGCGCCCTTGGCTTGCGTCACCTGGGCGCGATATTCGTCGTCCTCCAGCCGCACCAGCGGCTGCCCCGCCTTCACCGGGTCACCTTTCTCGACGCCGATCCAGAGGATCTTCCCGACGACCTTGGACGCGACTTCAATGCGATGCGCCGCCACGATGTAGCCCGTGGCATTCAGGATCACTCCTGGGCCCGCCGCGGCCGGACTTTCCGCTTGCACGCGAACCACGGCGACTTCGGTTGCGGCGTTGAGCCGATCGTAACCGAACCGCGCCGCGCCCAGCAGCACGAAAATGAGCACGCCACCGACAATCCACCGAACTGCCCAACGCGAAGGTTCGGGCGCGCTCTTTTTTGTGCGATCGATCTGCAAGGATTTCAATTCAGCTTGCATAGTACTTAGATGCCCCGCAATGCCGCGAGGATCTCCTTCCGTGAAGCCGACGCCGCGGGGAACAGTCCGCCCAACGCGCCCAAAAGCATGGCAAAGGCCACACCCAGGAGCATGATCTGGGCGGTTACGCGGAAGTTGAAGTCGATTTCACTGAACGTTACAAAGTTGCCAATGCCCGTCGTGATGCCGTTGAGCGGTAGCACCAGCAAACATCCCACCAAGCCTCCCAGCGCGGCCAGCAGGACGGACTCTACCACAAAGCTGAATAGAATGCTGCCTCGCGAAAATCCGAGCACCCGCAATGTACCGATCTCCTGGGCTCTGCGCGCGACGGCGGCATACATGGTATTCATGGCGGCGAAACTGGAACCGACGCCCATGATGATGGATACGAAAATGCCCAGCGATTCGATCACGATGCCGGATCCGGTTTGCGCCTGATAGTAGGCTTGCTCCGTAACCGCGTCCATGTTGAGGCGGGGGTCACTTTTAATGTCGTTGATGAGCGCCTGCGCCGCCACGGGATCGGCAGCGCGCAGGAGAACCGAGCTCAGGGCGTCGGATCGTTGAAAGTCGGAGCTCACCTGATTCAAGTCGCCATAGATTTCGCTGTTGGTGGCGCCTCTTCCGACCGACATGATGCCGACTACATCCCAGTCCCCGCGGCCGAAATGGAGCTTCTGGCCAATGCGCGCGTCGGGAAAACGCTTCTCGATGGACTCGCCGACCACCACTTCGCGCTTGCCAGGCTCGAACCAGTGGCCGGAGACGAGCTTCAGGTTGTCGCGAAGGCCGATACCTACGGGCGTGATTCCCCGCAGCGTGACGTTCATGCCATCGGGCGCGTCCACACTGGCAAGATTAATCACCGTTACCATTTCGAGTGAAGCCAGCGGCTGCCCCGATTTGGATTGTGCAATGCCGGACTTGAATTTGATGTCCTGAAAATTCCCCGGCGTCACGCTGCTGCTCAGCTCCGCGTTGGTGCCCTTGCGCATGACCAGAATGTTCAGCGGGTTCCCCGACGCCTGAAGAGACGAGCGCAGCCCGCCCACCAGCGCGAGGATCGCCAGCAGAACGGCCACAGTCAGGCCGATGCCAAGCGCCGTCATGATGGTGGTAGTCTTTCGAACGATCAGGTTGCGCAGGTTGTAAGTCAAAGGTATCGCCATGGGTGTCTACTCCGTGTCGCGGAGCGCCTCCACAATCGGAATACTCGAAGCGTTCCAGGCGGGAATAAACGCACTGACCAAGCCGATCCCGACCGCCACAGCCAGGCAGACCACCGCCACCGGCGGCTGAATCGATAGATGCCGGATGTCGTCAGAAAACGCGGGGCCGTTGCGCACAACGCCGCAGAGCAATGACGCGAGCAGCACCCCAAACGCCCCGCCTACCGCGGAAATGGCCATCGCTTCGCCCAGAATCAGAGAGAGAATCGTGCCACGCGTGAAACCGAGCGTCTTGAGTACGCCCACCTCGCGCACGCGCTCGCGAACCGACATGGCGATCGTGTTGGCGGATACCAGAAGAATGGTGAAGGTCACGGCCGCACAGATGCTGATCAGGATCAGTTTTACGTTACCCAGAAAACCCACGAAGCTGAGAGCGAAGGCGCGCTCGGATTCGGTTTTTGTCTGCGCCGGCGAATTGTGAAAGGTGTCGTCGATGGCTTTGGCAATGCGTGGAACCGACTCGGGACTATCGGCCAGCACATAGAACGTGCCGATCTGCCCCCATTTGCCAGCGCCCAGCGCCTGGTCGAGGTACTCGACGTTGAAGTACAGGTTCTCGTTGTCTTCGGGCGCGTCGTAAATAGCGCGCACAATGAATTCGAGATTCACGGGGAAGATGTCGCCCTGGATGAAGATGTGATCGCCTAAATGAAAGTTCTGCTTTTCCGCCAACTGCCGGCCGATCAGGCACGCGGTGCGCTCGGTGAGGAAGGCCTTACGCTGGTCGTCGGGAATCTGCATTTCCGTGCGAATGGCCATGATTTTGTCGGGCTCCACGGCAAACCGCGCGAAAAAGTTCTTGGGATCGCGGGCGTCCTTGTAGACACCGCCAAACCACTGCTCGATTCCTACCTCGCGGACACCCGGGATGGGGCGGATCTTTTCGCGGTAATACCGCGGCATGGGCACCGTGAGTGACACCTTATTGCGGACTACCAGCCGCAAAGCCTGAGACGGCGGCGCGTCGCTGAAGTAGAAGGCGTAGTAGACCGCCATCAATGTTCCGAGCAGCGCCAGTGACACACCAATACTCAGAATGGTGAGAGAGGTTCGGCGGCGGTTCCGCCAGGAGTTCTTAACAACCAGCGAAAGGTAACGAAACATTTGTGTCTATATATTCTATGCTACGAAGTCCATGCACGATTTGTTCATGCGCCAGGCGCTGGTACTAGCCCGGCAAGCCGCCGAGGCGGGCGAAGTGCCGGTAGGAGCAGTGGTTGTGGCCGCGGGCGAGATCATTGGCCGGGGTTCGAATTCGCCCATTTCGCGAAGTGACCCGACGGCGCACGCTGAAATTCTGGCTATGCGGGAGGCCGCGCAAGCTCTGGGAAACTACCGGTTGGAGGATGCTACGCTTTACGCCACGATGGAGCCCTGCGTGATGTGCGCCGGGGCGTTGGTGGCGGCGCGCGTCAAGACGCTGGTATTCGGAACGCGCGATTTGCGCTTCGGCGGGGTGCGCAGCAAGTTTCGCGTGGCGGATTCAGAGATCCTGAACCATCGCGTGGAAGTTGTGGAGGGCGTGCTGGCAGCGGAATGCGTGGAGATCCTGCAACGCTTCTTCGAAGCGCGGCGGTGACAACAGGCGAAACGGCGCGCTATTCCACCGTGACTTTGGTGCCCTTGGACGTGTGCTGCGAGAGATGCTCGATGCGCGCGTCCAGCAGGCTCCGAATGCCTTTCAAAACCTCGACCCTGGCTTTGCGAAAGTGCTCTTGCGTGTCTTCCGGCCAGCAGTGGTCGATCAAAGCCGCGATTTGCGGCGCAGCGATTGTGCAGAAGAAGCAGCCGGCTTGCGGTGGGGCAGTTTGTTTCTCTTCCATATCAGCCTTCTCTCATCTCCACTGTTAATATTTTATGCTCTAAAGTGGCCCGCGCGGGAGTCAAGGCGGCCATCGATGTGGGGAGGCCAATGTGCCGGCGCAAGGTGCCGATCTCTACGACTAGTTCGTCGCCCTTCTTGAACAGCCCCACTTCGCCCTTGGCCGCGAACGGCAGCCGCAACCGGACTTCGTAGTGGGCATTACGCTTCTCGAAGGTATAGGGCGCCTCGGTGCGCGTGACGGCGGCCGGGTCCTCTCTTTCCTCGTAGAGCACACGTGCCAGATCGTCGAGCCGCTCGCGCCCCAGCACCTCATGAGTGAATAGGGGAACGCGCTTCACCGCAACGGGCGCGAAGTATTCATCGATTTCCTGCATGACCCTGGCTTGCGACGCGCGCCACTCCTCGAACCAGGCGTCCGTGATGGCGTGCGGCAGCACACGGTTGACGATGACCCCATCCACAGTGAGTCCGTGGAGCGAGAAATAGACGAAGGCGCGCTGCGTTTCCCGCAGCACCATTTTTTCCGGATTAGTCACGAGCCGCACACTGGTGACCTCGGCGTTTTCGAGCAGGTCAGAGATGCCGTCCAGGCGTCCGAACAGATCCTGCACATTGGCGAAGTAGCTGTCGGTGGGGAGTTCGACCGGCGAAATGCGGTTGGCCACCGGACGCACGGCTTTGAGCAGCCCGCGCTGGAACGGGAAGACGTGCTTCATATACCATTCGAGCGTAGTGGGCATGCTGACGAAGCGCATGGATTCGGCCGTGGGTGCGCAGTCGAGCACGATCACGTCGTAGCGCTGCTCGCGGCGGAACTGGTTGACGTACATCATGGCGCTCAGCTCTTCCATGCCCGGAAGAATCGCCAGTTCCTCGGCCTCCACATCGCTGATGCCGGTGGTGCGCAACACCGACACAACGTACGTCGAGATTTCGCGCCAGTGACGCTTGATCTCTTTCTGGATGTTGACCTCGTGGATGGAGAGCTTGCTGTCGATGGGGTAAGGGTCGTTGGTCTTGCCGCCAAACAGCTCGGTCTCGAGATCGAAGGCATCGGCCAGGCTGTGCGCCGGATCAACGCTCATTACCAGCGTGCGGTAACCGAGACGCGACAACTGTAAACCGGTTGCCGCCGCAATGCTGGTTTTCCCGACGCCGCCCTTGCCGCTGAACAACAGGATGCGCATATAACCATTCTAGGGGCTGCGGCGCCGGCGTGACGCTACTGGTGCGCAGAGCGCCAAGTGTCCGGAAATGGGATTGGCTTTGATTTGAACTTTTTGTTTTTCGCCAACAAGTGACCCGCTCCCATGCAGTTGCGACGCTCCCACAACACCTATACCACGAGCCCCAGCAGCGACCGGGTTTGGTTAGAAATTCCACTTCAAAGCGAACTGAATCTCACGCTGGTTGTCGGGGATGGTAGAGGTGATCGACTGTCCGCCGGGGACGTCGGGGTTGCTGTTCGGGATCTGGAATTGCGGATGATTCCCGATGTTGAAGAACTCGGCGCGCAGAGAAAGCTTCTGGCGCTCAGTCAACGAGAAGTCTTTCACCAAACCGAGATCGAAGTTCACCTGGCTTGGTCCACGCAAATCGCCGTTGCCGGCGTTCCCAAACTGGCGCGCGAAATTCTGCCCGGGCGCGAGCGGCGGCAGGACAAACGCAGCGGGATTATAGAAGCAGGTGAGCGATTGATGACCCACCGGGCATCCCATGGAAGCCTGTATGTCCTGGCCGTAGGAGAAATTGTACGGATTTCCGATGCGGTCGGGCCAGGGCGCGAAGCTGCCGGTATTGGTGTCGTCGTAGGAAAGCGTCGCCGTTTCCGCCTCGCCGGTGCGGGCCACGGCAATGCCGTTGAGGTCCCAACCGCCGAGAATCAGATCCGTTGCCCGGTTCCAATTGCGGCCGAAGGTTTTCCCGCGGCCAAAGGGAAGCTGATAGACCCAACTGGCAACAAAGCGATGCCGGAAATCGGGCTCTACGTAGCCGCGCGTGGCCGCCACGTTGAAGGTGTCCTGTATCGCGCCGCCTGGAGTGCCCTGGCCGGTGCCGAGATCCTTGCTCCAGGTGTAGGCGGTGCGGAAGGTCAGGCCGTTCGAAAATCGCTTTTCGAATTTCGCTTGCAGAGCGTTGTAGAACGAATCGAAATGGGGCAAGTCGATGGGTAGGATCGACTGGAGGTTCGGCAGGACGGAGTAGTACGGACGGCCATAATTCGGGGCCGGGCCGAAATTCGAATCGAGCGGATAGGGAGCTTGATTCAAATCGCTCGATTCGTTGTCCCACAGGCGTAGGCCTCGGGTGCCGACGTAGGCGACATCCAACACCATGTTGCCCGGCAACTGATGCTGGACGTCGAAATTCCATTCGTAGATACGGGGCATCAAGCGGATGGGGCCAGTGGTCTTGATCTGGCCCGAGGGATTAGTAGGACTGATGGGAGGCAACTGTGCCGGAAAGCCGGCGGAAAGCAAGTTCGCCGCGGTGGGGATATTCACCGGATTCGCCTGGGTGCTGAAGAACTCGAGCGTTGGCGGGTTTTCGCCGAGATCGTTGAAGATGTTGCCCTCTGGCGCGTAGAATACGCCGCCGGCACTGCGAATGACGGTTCGGCCGCCGGCGAAGGGCGTCCACGCAAAGCCGATGCGCGGGCCGAAATCGTGCAGGTCGTATTTGACACCGGCGTTGGAGACAGCGTTGGGCCCGAAGCTATCGATCACAACGGCCTTCTGGAGATCGAAATTGCCGACGCGGCCGCCCACAGGCGAGAAGACTTCATAACGGAGCCCGAGATTCAGGGTGAAATTGCGGGCCACCTTCCAATCGTCCTGCGCGTAAAAACCGGATTCCCAATAGTTGGTGAGATCCTTTTGCGCCAGACCATCCTGGAGGCTGTAGATCGGGATGCCGAGCAAAAGGTCGGCGAGCGCATTGCCGCCGCTGCCGGTCGTGAGATTCGATGTGAACAGGCCGGCGAAGTCGAAAAATCCAAAGGGCGCCTGCGCCTGATAGAAGTTTCGCGTCCAGCGCTTCACATCACCGCCGAATTTGAATGCATGCTTGCCATGAACCCAACCGAGCGTATCGCTGAACTGATAGGTATTGTCGGAATCAACTTCGGGAACGTAATGGGAGTCGCCGATGGTGCCGTTGTATCCGAAGCCGGAGGAGAAGGCAAACAGGGACAGGCCCGAAGAGTAAATATCGCCGCGATTCGCGTTGGGAATCCCGAGCGATTCGGAGCGATTCTGCCCCGCGTCCACGTGTTCGGTGTTGATATTCCATTGAATGAAGCCGAACCGTAGCTCATTGACCAAACTCGGACCGAAGGTGTGGGTCCATCCGGCGGCGTGGCTTTGCTCGCGGCCATCGATATTGCTGCCGAAGCCCTGGCAGCAGCCGCCGGCAGAACCGAGCGGAGCCGGTTTCAGGAAGCGCACATCTTGCAGCGCCGAGTGGCCGAAGAGGTTGTCGCGGTCCGACAGGCGGTGGTCGATACGAATGTCGTACTGATCGGCGTTATCGATCTGCTTGGGCGTGTAGACAAAGTTGTTGAAGAGCCCGGGCATGTTCGGCAGGGGAAACAAATTCATCACCGCCTGGCCGACCGGGTTGATCCGGCTCGCCGGAATCACGTAAGGGTTGGCGGGATTCAGCAACTGACGCTGCGCGGTTTGCGGGTTGGTGGTATAGGGATCGTACAACAGGGTGCCAAGCTGCGTGAAGTCACCGTTGCGCATTTGTTGAGTCGGAACGGTGCTGATGTAACTGACGCCCTGCCCTTGGCGGGTACCCTGGTAATCGACGAAGAAGAATGTACGGTCGTGCACAATAGGGCCGCCCAGGAGCGCGCCGAACTGGTTGCGCTCAAAAGGCGGACGTGCAGGATCGAAAAAGTTCCGGGCATCGAGATCCGCATTGCGCAGAAACTCGTAAGCCCCGCCGTGGAACTGGTTCGTCCCGGATTTCAGCACGACGTTGACGGTCGCACCGCCGCGGCCGAACTCGGCCTTCATTGAACTCTCGTCCACGCGGAATTCCTGGATGGCGTCGGGCGCCGGTTGCACCGCTAGGGTTCCCTGCCCTTTTTCGTTGTTATCGATTCCATCCAGCAGGAAGCTGTTGTCGAAGCTGGTGAGACCGTTCACCGCAATCTGAATGCCGGGCCGGTTGTTGTCGGTGGTGCCGCGGAGCGGCCCGTTATTCTGCGCGCCCTGATTCGCGCCCGCCCCCAACCATGCCAGTTGCACGAAGTTCCTGCCGTTCAGAGGCAGATCGACAATGCGCTCCTGGGTCTCGACCGTTCCGAGCGAAGAGGTCTCGCTCTCAACCAACGGCGGCGCGCCCGTGACCTCCACCTGTTCCGACACTGTGCCCACGGGCAGATTCAGGTCCACGCGTACCACTTCGTTGACATCAACATTCACGTTGGACTGAATGACTTTCTGGAAGCCCTGCTTCTCGGCGGAGACGGAATAATTTCCGATCAGCAGCGTGTTCGCCGTATAGGCACCCGTATCGTTGGTGGTCAACCGGTCGGACTGGCCGGTGGCCGTGTTCGTAATGACAACCGTAGCGCCGCCGATCACGGCGTTATTCGGATCAGTAACGGTTCCCGCGATAGTCCCGCGGTCCACTTGAGCGTAGGAAAGCGCGCCGGCAAAAAGCAGCGGCGCAAGGAATCGACACGAATGGCGTGGAAGCATCAACGTGATGCTAGGTTCCAGATGTTACGTTGTGATGACCCGGCCGTGTCTACTCGGTTACGCGCGATATTTTACTCGTATGACACGTTGCCGTAACCGTTCACGGCGTAGAATTTCGCCATGCGATACGTGTCTCCTTTCACCGTCTGCATAACGTGCGCGGCTCTGTTCGCCGGTGCGGCCTGGCAGTTCGCTGCGGCGGATGAGCGCACGATTTTGACCAGCGCTCATCGCGGCGAACACCATCGCCACCCGGAGAATTCGCTGCCCGCCATCCAGGCTGCCGTTGACGCGGGGATGGATTATGTGGAGTTGGATATCCGGACCACCCTCGACGGCAAGCTGGTGCTCATGCACGACCCCACGGTCAATCGCATGACCAACGGGAAAGGCAAAATCGTGGAGATGAGCTTCGACCAGATTCGCGAGCTAGACCTGGGTGCGCGATTCCCAGGCCAGTTCCCCGGCTTGCAGGTTCCGACGTTCGACGAAGCCCTGGCGCTGGCGCGGAAAACGGGCATCGGCATCTATGTGCACTGCAAACAGGCGTTGCCCGAAGAACTCGTGGCTGCCATTGACCGGCACCAGATGGGCGAGCACGTGCTTTTCTTCGCCGATAACGAAAGCGATCCGCGCCTGCTGCCGGAAATTGCCCGCCTGCGGCCCGATTGGAAGGTGATGCCGGAAGCTTTCAATCCGGCGCATGTGCGCGAGCTCATGGAAACGCTACGGCCCAAGATCATTGCGTTCGATAACCGCGATTTTGATGACGCAACCATCGGCGCAGCGCGCGAGGCCAACGCCGGAATCTTCGTCGATCGCCTGGCCAACAATCCCGCCGCCTGGCAGAACGCCATAGACCGCGGAGCCACAGGCATCCAAACCGACTACCCGGACGAACTGGCGGCTTTTCTCCATTCACACGGTTATCACAAGTAGCCTTTCGTCCTGTCTGTTGTTAAACCTCGGGAACCTTGTGCGCACTCGAGGCATCTTGTAATAAGCCAATCCTGACGGGTCGCACCCGAAGATTGTAGAATGTTGAATTACCACTTCAGGAGAGATATGAATCGAGACACACTAGTGACAGGCTTTGTTGCGCTAGCCCTTTGCGCCCTGCCGGCTTTGGCCGATAAAAAGGGGGACCCGGAAAAAGGTAAAGAAACGTTTCAGCAGTGCAGCGTCTGCCACAACGCGGATAGCACAGAAAAGAAAATGGGCCCGGGCCTGAAGGGCCTGTTTAGTCGCGACAAACTGAACAACGGCAAAAAGCCCACCGAGGCCAACGTACGCGCCAAGATCGATGAAGGCGGCAATGGGATGCCGGCTTACAAAGAAATGTTGTCCGACGAAGAGAAGGACGACTTGATCGCCTACTTGAAGACCCTGTAGAGCGTTGGCTAGATTCCTTTTGCCAAAAATCCGCCGTCAACGGCGATCGTTTCTCCCGTAACAAATGACGCCGCGTCAGACGCCAGGAAGATCGCGGCGCCGACCAGTTCTTCCACATGCCCCACGCGGCCCATGGGCGTGCGTGCGCCAATCGCGGCAGAGCGCTCTGGCAGATCGAGCACCTTCGAATTCAGCGGTGTGCGAAAAACACCCGGTGCAATCGCGTTCACGCGCACACCCAGCTTCGCCCACTCGCAAGCCAGCGATCGCGTAAGCAGCAACACGCCGGCTTTGCTCGCGGCATAAGACGTCACTTCGCCAAAGCTCACAAAGCTGGTCATGGAGCACGTGTTGATGATCGACCCGCGCTGCTGCCTGATCATCTGCCGACCAAAGATCTGGTTGGCCCGGAAGGTACCGTTCAGATTGATGTCGATGATGCGGTTCCAATCTTCGTCGGGGACGTCCACCGAGGGCATTTTCTTCAGCGCGCCCGAGGTCACCGTCAAAATATCCACCTGGCCAAACGCCAGCACCACTTCATCGCAGAGTTGCTGCAGGCTGGCACGGTCCTGCACATCGCTCGGGATGCGGAGGGTTTTCGATCCCAGTGACTCCAGTTCCGCGGCCTGCGCGTCCACCCGGTCGCGATCCCGGCTGCTTGCAATGGTCGTCGCACCGGCTTTCGCAAAGCCGCGCGCAATTGCTTGGCCGATGCCGCTCGTCCCGCCCAGCACCACCGCAATCTTGTCTTTGAGGGAAAACTTCTCGTCGAGGAAGCTCATGAGGTCAGAAGTGCATGATATCAGCATCTCGATTTGGTCAGGTACAATCGGGGCAGCGTGCTGGAGGGCGCCTGCGGCACATGATCCGGCTTTGGCTCGCGCGCGACAAAACGATTCCCGTCCGCGAACAGTTGGGCGCGCAACTGCTGTACGGCATCCTCAGCCGGCGCATTCCACCCGGCGAACGGCTGCCCAGCGTGCGCGATCTGGCGCGACGCCTCAAAGTGCATGCCAACACCGTGAGCGCCGCGTATCAGGATCTGGCCGAGCGAGGCTGGGTTCTCATGAAGCGCGGCAGCGGCGTGTTTGTGCGCGATCTCGAGATGCCGCCGGCCGACGGCGGCCCCGAAGGGCTCGTCCGCGCCTGGATCGAAGAGGGCCTGCAACACGGATTCACGGTCGACGTGATCGAGGCGGCAGTCGCCAAAGTGGCTCGCGAGATTCGGGGACAGGCTGCGACGCGCAGTTTTCTGGTGGTCCATCCCGATCGGGAACTGGCTGGCGTCCTGGCCGCGGAGACCGAGGAGGCCGTGCCGTGCCCGGTGGCGTCGGTCGATTTCGAGCACGCGGCCAAAGAAATTGCCTTCGATACCTGTGTGCTCGTCACCGCCGCCTGTGCGTCCCAGGCCGTCAAGGAACTGCAACCGTCCTACTGCCGCGTGATCCGTCTGCGATCCATGGAGGACGCCATTGCGGGACAACATCCGCCAACGTCGGGGCTGCTGATCGCCGTGGTTTCGCGCTCGAAATCAATTCTTCAGTGGTCGGCAACGCTGCTGGCCTCGCTCGGATTTCCAGGAATGGACGTTCTCGAGCGAAATCCAGAAGAACCCGGCTGGCAGGATGGGCTCGCCGCATGCGACATCGTGGCCGCCGACATCAAAGCCGCGCGCGAACTGCCAAAAGGCCTGCGGCCGACGATCTTCCGGATTATTGCGGACGATTTTCTGGAGGAGCTGCGCGGGCTTGTGACGGCGGGAAAGGTTTAGTCCGCTACTACCTCGTCAGGTCTGCGCCGCACAGTCCCAGATGCCGGTCTGTCGACCAACAGGTTCGAATCCTTCGCTCATTCATAATGTTCAGCCCATGCGCATCCGCCAGTGTCAGTGGCTGATCGGCAAAACGCAGCACGAGTCGACGCACGGCAGCAACCTGCGCTTGATCGAATGGCTCCATGCGCAATCTTGGAAGCTCATCGACAAAACCAAGAAACTCGATCGCCCTCCGGCCGTCGTAGCGGCGCAAAAACCATCCGTGCCCTTCAGCGATCACCAAAGTCGAAGTTACCAAAGGCGGCGGCTCGGAGAACAACCTCCGATATAACGGGTGATAACTGTCGGATTTGTCCAGAAAAGCGATCAGAGCGGAAGTGTCGACGTAGACTTCGCGGGTTCGCTCAGTCCTTCCGGCCATAAATGATCTCATCAATCGTCTGGCTGGAGCCGGGGTTACCCGACTCGACAAATCCCGCATAACGCATCCAAGGCTTGCCGCCGTCGCCAGGTAACACATCGCGGATCGCACGCCGCATGAGCTCTGCTAGCGAGATGCCCAGCCGCGCGGCTTGGGCTTTGGCCAGTTCGTACTCGCGCTCATCCAGGCTGATCTGGGTGCGGACCATGTTATCACTCCTATGCGTTGATGATAACAGACGGCCGCCCTGCTTGTGACACCCAAAAAAGTGTAACAACGCGCGATTTCCGCGCTCTCATCCCACCTTACACTGCCGCCATGGAGGTACTCACATGACGAGCAGATTTGTAGGTTGGCGGTTTACCGTAACGGCCTTCATCGCGATCGGCACGGCGAACCTTTGGGGAGCGGAGCTCCGCACGAGTCGATGGAACGGGCTTTGCGAACTTGCCGAGAAGAATGAGGTGGCGCTCACGGTGGCTACCGGTAAGACGATTCGGGGCAGGTGCATATCCGCGAGCGAAGGGTCTCTCTCCCTCACCAGCCATGGCCGCCTGCTAACCATCAATCGATCCGACGTCAAGAGGATCTGGTTACTGCGAAAGACCCGTCGGCTTCTTCCCGTTCTGGGGGAGCAGTTTGGATTCATGCTCCTAGGAGGCATACTCTCGCTTGGGTCGCCTGGTTCCGTGGGCGTCGTTCTCATTCCGGTAGCATTGGCCTACGGTGCCGTGGGCACGCCCATTTGCGTCGTCCATGACCTGGCGCAGAAGGTATTCCACGACAAGGTCGACGAAATCACAGTCATTTGAAACTTCATGAAGATTCCTTCTCATTAACGCTCGATGAAGCCCGGCAACTGCGTCTCTACCCTGCGCGTTTAAGAACGCAGGAGGCCGGTATGAAACGAACATTTTGGTTAGCGCCGGTTCTGGCGTTGGTTTCGGCAGTAGGCTGCGCCGCGGGGGGAGCGTATTATGTCGCGCCTCCGCCGCCAGCCCCCGTTGTCGGAGTCGTTGGTTACGCGCCGGGACCCGGCTACGTTTGGATTGATGGCTTTTGGGATTGGCGTGGGCATTACGTCTGGGTGCCCGGATATTGGGGACGGCCGCCGCATCCGCGGGCCGTTTGGGTGCCGGGCCGCGCTTTCTATGACCACGGCCGCTATCACTACAAACGCGGCCATTGGCGCTAATTGCAGAGGCGGGCGTGCCGGCGACGGATTGGTTCGCCCGTTTCTTTGATCTGCTATCGGCTTGTTCGGTTCTCCTGACACGTACTGCATCCTTCCGCTAGACTGAAGTTGCACCTGATGCGCAAACTTCTGCGGACCAGCGCCGCTCTATTCGTCTTCTCCACGCTGGCGCTCGCGGTTGACTGGAAGGCGCTCAAGCCCGAAGGCTACGTCAGCGATTTCGCCCACGTCATAGATCCTCAGAGTAAAGCCGCTCTCGAACAATATGCCGGCCGCGTGGAACAAGTCACGGGCGCTCAAATGGCCCTCGTCACGCTGCGCACGCTCGAAGGCGAGCCCATCGACGATGTCGCCAACACTATCTATCGGGCCTGGGGAGTGGGCCAGAAGGGTAAGAACGAAGGCATCCTGCTGCTTCTCGTCGTCGGCGATCGCCGCAGCCGCCTCGAAGTCGGCTACGGCCTGGAACCCATTCTGCCCGACGGTTTCGACGGCAGCGTTCTGCGCGATATGCGGCCGGCTCTTCGCCAGGGCCAATACGGCGAAGCCATGATGGCAGCCGCCGAAACCATCGGCTCCACCATCGCCAAAGCGAAAAACGTTTCACTCGATGCCCAACTGCCCCGCCGCATGCGCCGCTCGGCGCCCGACTCCATTCCGTGGCCCGCAATCATTATCTTTCTGGTCTTCGTCTTCTGGCTCCTGCGTGCCGGCCGTGGCGGACGCGGCGGCGGCGGTGGCTTCTGGACCGGCCTGCTTCTCGGCAACCTGATGGGCCGCGGGCTCGGCGGCGGTTTTGGCGGCGGGGGCGGCGGATTCGGCGGCTATGATGGAGGCGGTGGGGGCGGCGGATTTGGCGGTTTCGGCGGCGGAGATTCCGGCGGCGGTGGCGCATCGAGCGACTGGTAGTAAGATGATCGAGGCTGCATGGAAAATCTTCTGAACCAGCTCCTGGAGAAGCTGACCAAAGCTCTGGGAGATCGCATCGTTTCCGTCGTGCTCTATGGCTCCGCCGCGTCCGGCGACCACCACGAGGGCTTCTCCGATTTGAACGTGCTTTGCGTCCTCCAGCAAGTCACGGTGCGCGAACTCGAGCAGTCGGAGCCGATTTTCCGCTGGTGGCGAGAAAAGCGAAATCCGTCGCCGCTGCTGTTGAGCGAGCATGAGCTCGCGACCTCCACCGATTGCTTCGCCATCGAATTCCGCGACATCAAAGCCCACCACCGAATCCTCCAAGGCAAGGACGTCATCTCAGGATTAGTGGTGGAGGATACGTTCTACCGTGCCCAGGTGGAGCACGACCTGCGCGCCAAGACGCTGCGCCTGCGCCAGAAGGCATCGGGCGCGCTCGGCGATAAAGACGTGCTCCGGCACTTGCTGGCCGATTCGGTGTCCACGTTTTGCGTCCTCTTCCGCCACGCCCTGATCCTGCACGGCGTGGAGCCTACCGGCAGGAAGCGCGACGTAATCGAACAGGCGCGGGGGAAGTTCGCGATCGACCCGCAGCCATTTATGCAGTTGCTCGATCTGCGCGAGGAACGCGTCAAGGCACGCGATTTGGAACCAATCGGGCTGCTGGATTCGTATCTCAAACAGATCGACATCGTCATCAACGCCGTAGACCGGCTCGAGAAATAGGAGCGAACAAACTCATGAAGATTGCACTGATTGTGATCGCTGTGCTCTTGGTTATCGGACTGGCGATCGGAGGACAATTCATCAGCATCCGCAACGATCTGGTGACCCGCAAGGAGGCCGTTTCCGCGGCATGGTCGCAGGTGGACGTCGCCCTGCAACGCCGTGCCGACCTGATTCCGAATCTGGTCGAGACCGTGAAGGGTTACGCCAAGCACGAGGAGAAAGCCATCGACGATGTCGCCAGCGCGCGCGCCGCTTTAGTTGGCGCCAAATCTCCTTCGGATAGGATTGCCGCTAACTCGCAACTCGATGGGGCCCTCGGCCGTTTGCTGGTAATTGTCGAAAACTATCCTAATCTGAAAGCCGATCAGAGTTTTCTCCGCCTTCAGGACGAACTGGCCGGCACCGAGAATCGCATCGCCGTCGAGCGCCGCAAGTACAACGAGACGGTTCAGAGCTACAACACCAAGATCCAGTTGTTCCCCGATAACATCGTCGCTTCCATGTCCGGCTTCCAGCGCGAAGATGCGTATTTCAAAACCGAGGCCGGCGCCCGCACCGCCCCGAAAGTGGCATTCTGATGTAGCTCGCGGGTGCGCGCCGCATGCGCCCCAATTCCATGTACGATAGCTTCTTAATCCCCATTTATGTCGACCCCCACATTTGCCAATTACATCAACGGAGAATGGCTCGATAGCTCCCAGACATTCGAAGACCGCAACCCCGCGAACACCGCGGAGATCGTAGCTCTATTCTCGAAAGGTTCCGCTCAGGATGTCAGCACTGCTGCCGATGCCGCCGCTGCTGCTCTCCCCGCTTGGTCCGCCACTACCGGTCCCGCGCGCGGCAACATCCTTTACAAAGCCGCCGATCTCCTCGACCGCCGCTTCGATTCCATCGCCGCAGAAATGACGCGCGAAGAAGGGAAAACTCTGCCTGAAGCGAAAGGCGAGGTCCGCCGCTCCATCAACATCTTTCGTTACTTCGCCGGTGAAGGCTCGCGCATGCCGGGACATGTGGTCCCTTCCGAGCGCGACCGCGTGCACATGTTCGCCATCCGCAAGCCCGTCGGTGTTGTCGGCCTGGTCACGCCGTGGAATTTTCCCAGCGCCATCCCGGCTTGGAAGCTCGCGCCAGCGCTCATCTGCGGCAACACCGTCGTGCTCAAACCCGCATCCGCCGCGCCGCTCAGCGCCTGGCGAATCGTCGAAGCCTTGCATGAAGCCGGCATTCCGCGCGGCGTCGTCAACTTTGTCGCGGGCTCGGGTGGTGAATTAGGCAGCGCACTGGTCGCCGCCAAGCCGCTCAAGGCTATCTCGTTCACCGGTTCGTGCCAGATCGGTAACTGGCTGCATGCCGAGGCATCCAAGCGTCGCCTGCGCATTCAACTGGAAATGGGCGGCAAGAACCCCACCATCGTTCTCGCCGATGCCGATTTCAATTCCGCCGTCGAAAACGTCGCCAACGCCGCGTTCTTCTCCACCGGCCAAAAGTGCACCGCCACGGGACGTGTGATTGTCGAAGACAACATCTACGACAAATTCCTCGCCGCTCTTGTCGAACGCACCAAAAAGCTGAAGGTCGGCGACGGTATGCAGCCTGGCATCGATATCGGCCCATTGGTGGATCAAAATCAGTTGGACACGGTGCTCAAGTACATCGAAATTGGAAAGAAGGAAGCCGGTGCGCCGAAGGTCGGCGGCAACCGCATCACCGCCGGCGGTCTCGATAAAGGCTATTTCGTCGAACCGACCATCTTCGCCGACGTGGAAGAGAGCATGACCATAGCCCAAGAGGAAATCTTCGGTCCGGTCCTGGCCGTCATGCGCGCCAAGAACTTCGATGACGCTATGCGCATCGCCAATAATACTCCGTTCGGCCTCTCGTCCTCCATCCAGACGACGAACCTCTCCCGCGTATTTGAATACATCCCTCGAGCCGAGGCCGGCCTGCTCACTGTCAATCTTCCCAGCGCGGGCGTTGAATACCAACTGCCCTTCGGCGGCACCAAGGATTCCAGCTTCGGCCCCAAAGAACAGGGTCCCGCCGCCATGGAATTCTATAGCGACTACAAGACGGTGTATTTGAAATACTAGGTGCCAGGTGTTAGCATGCTGAAACCTAACACCTAGCACCTGACACCTGCTTTTATGCACCTCGCCCAGATCCAATTCGAAAACCGCGTCACCGCGGCCGTGGCCGACGGCGCCCAGTTCCGTCCCATCCCGGATTACACAATGGCGGAGCTCATTCACCGCGCCGAAGCCGAGTCCGTCTCTCTCTCCGCCCTGGCCGCCAGGCTGGTGAGCCATCACGCGCTCGCGGCCGCGCCTCTCATTCCCATTCACCCCACCGAGGTTTGGGCTTGCGGTTGCACGTACGAAACCAGCGCCAGTTTTCGTGACGCCGAGCACGGCACGCGTGAGGGCATGTACGCGCACGTCTACCGTAGCGACCGGCCGGAAATCTTTTTCAAGGGAACGGCGCGCGTGTGTGTCGGGCCGGGGGAGGCGATCGGAATCCGCGCGGATTCGAAATTCACGGCTCCCGAGCCCGAACTTGCCGTGATTCTCGGCAGCCGTGGCGCGCTGCTCGGCTTCACGCTGGCCAATGATGTTTCCGCGTGGGATATCGAACGCGAGAACGCACTCTACTTGCCGCAGTCGAAAGTGTATGCCGCCTGTTGCGCGCTCGGGCCTGTTATTGTCACCGCTGACGAGCTCGTGAATCCCTACGACCTCGAGATGACCTGCACCATCACGCGCGGAAACAAGACCACGTTCAACGGACAAGTCTCCACTGCACGTCTGCACAGAAAACTCGAAACGCTGGTGGATTATCTGCTGCGCGCGAACCCGGTGCCGTTAGCGTCTGTCCTTTTGACGGGCACCGGCATCATTGTCACCGAAGAAGCCGCCCTCGCTCCCGGCGATATCGTCTCCATCCGTGTTCCCGAAATCGGCGAGCTATCCAATCCCGCCGCCATCGTCAAGTAGTGCACTCACGGTACGCTCTTCCGCGTTGCCTGCAAGCAACTCTCGACTTCCTCGAGCAAAATCACGGGCTCAATCGGCCGGCGCAGGAATTTAACCGCGCCGGCGATACGCGCCGCTTCGGGACTTACATCGCGAGGCAGCGTTGCAGAAATCAGGACCACCGGAACCGCCGCTAGTTGCGGATCCGCTTTCATCCGTCGCGCCAGCTCAAATCCCGTCCCCTCGGGCATGTTTACGTCCGAGAGCACCAGATCGGGCCGTGCCTGCTTGGCCATCGCCAGGGCGATGGTCATGTTGTCCGCAAGCATCACGCGGTACCCCGACGGCTCGAAAATCGATTGCGCCAAATCCAGGTTCGCCGGAACGTTGTCCACAACCAGAATCGTGCCGCGATTCGCCGTGGGTGCGGCCACACTTCCGTCGCGCGCCGGCTCGCTCGCCGCGGCAGCGTTGTGGTTCGAGTGTCGTCGGCCGTCAGCCGGCAGAAAAGCCTCTACGCTCGCGACAAAAGTCTCCGGGTTGATGGGCTTGGCGATGTAGCCGTCAAAACCAGCCGCCATCGCACGCTCCCGGTCCCCTACCATCGCCAATGCCGTGATCGCGACTAGCGGGACCGCGCGTAGTCGTTGATCCTGTTTTAGCCGCCGCGCCACTTCGAAGCCATCAATTCCGGGAAGCTGAATATCACAGAGAATCAGATCCAGAGCCTCGCCCTGCGCCCGTTCCACGCCCGACAACCCATCCATGGCTGTCACGGTCGAATAGCCAAACGCCTCGAGCAGATAGCTCATCAGCTCCAGATTGTCGGCGTGATCCTCAATGATTAAAACTGGCATCGTTCAGACCTTGGGAATCAGCAGTGTGAATCTGCTTCCCTTCCCATACTCACTTTCGAATTCGATGCGGCCTTGTATCAACTCGGCCAGCCGCCCGCTCAGATACAAGCCCAGCCCCGTGCCTTCGCCCCGTGGCTTACCCGCGTGGAGCTGCTGGAAGGCGCGGAATAACCGCGCCTGTTCTTCTGTCTTTACACCTACGCCTGTGTCCAGAATGTCGATGGCCGCCACGCCCCCACTCGCCCCGGCGCGTTCCCTCAGCCGCAATGTAACCGATCCCTTCTCCGTAAACTTGATGGCATTGTTCGCCAGGTTGATGAGGATCTGGCTCAGCGCCCGCCGGTCGCTGCGCACGTCAACGGGCTGATCGGGAAACTCCGCCGCCAGCGAAATGTTTTTCGCCTGGGCCAGCGGGCTTAGCGTAGCGAGCACTTCCTCCATCACTTCCCGGCAGCTTAGCAGCTTCAACTCGATTTCCACTCGCCCGGATTCTATTCGTGCCAGGTCCAATACATCGTTAATGAGTGAAAGCAAATGGCGCGCGCTGGTTTGAATGGTTTTGAGTTGCCTTTCCTGGTCTGCGGTCAGAGGTCCCGGCAACTTCATGAGCAGCGTTCCCGTGTACCCGATGACCGCGTTCAACGGCGTGCGCAATTCGTGGCTCATGTGCGCCAGGAACTCGCTCTTCAACCGGCTGGCGTCCTGGAGTTCCTTGTTCTTGTCGCGGAGTTCGTGTTCCAATTCCTCCCGGCGCCTCCCGTCCCGGCGAAACAGAAGGAATGCGGCGATAAGCAGCCCGAACACGAGCACGCCCGCTACCGCCGCGCTCGCCGTCAGCAACCGATCGCTGGCCTGGAGCTGCGCGTCACGGAGCAACAGCAGGCCCCTCTCTTCCTGCTCCATTTCCGCGAGCAATAGTCGCAGCCTGTCTAGACGCCGTTTCACGTCGGCGTCGGTAAACGCCTGCGCCGTCGCGGCAAGTCCCTGGGTGTCCCGCAACTGGACCAGACTGGCACAAGCCTCTGATCGCTCATGAATGACCTCGCGTAACCGCGCGAGGCGTCCAACCTGGCGTGGGTTGTCGGCGATCAAGCCGCCAAGTCTTTCCAGGTGCCGGCCCGCTTCGGCAAATTCGGAAGCCTGGAAGTCACGATAGCGCTTTTCCCCGCTCAGCACGTACCCGCGGCATGCCATGTCCCCGTCCAGGGCCGATCCTCTGAGCAACCCCACCTCGACCAGCACGTCTTGTGTGTGCAGCACCGCCGCGCGCGTAGCCATCTGTTTCGCCCGGCTCTGGCCCACCAGCACCGCCAGCACCAAGAATCCGACGGCCAGCGCGGCAAACAAGATTCGTAACTTTCGTTCAATCGGCATCTTGGCCGCCTGCGATCAGTTCCTTGGAACGAGCAACGTCAGCCTGCTGCCGTCACCCGCCTCACTTTCGACTTCTAAAGACCCGCCGATCAGATCCGCCAGCTTACCGCATAGGTACAGCCCAAGATCTGACCCCTTGGGCAGTTCGCCACCATGCACGTGCTCGAAAACCTTCCGGATATGCTCTCGGTCTTGGGGTTTGATCCCGGGGGTCTGGGTCACGTGGATCGCCATCATCATGCCTCCTGCCTGCATGGCCTCGCTCGTGCCGATGCGTAAGGAACCCTGGTCACTGTACTTCACGGCCTGCCGGGCCAGTGTGACCACAATCTGCGTAAATGCGCGCTGGTGCGTCCGGATAGTAACCGTCGGCTCCGGCAGATCGACCGCCAGCCGCAGAGATTTCGCCTCCACAATCGGTCCTACCACCGACGCCACCTCGTTCAGCATCTCGCGGCACGAAGCTTCCTTCCGCTCGATCTCGATCGTACCCGATTCCACTTTGGCCAAGTCGAGCACATCGTTGATCAGCGCCAACAAGGTCCTGCCACCCGCCTGAATTCTCTGCAATTGCCGCTCCTGGTCCGCCGTGAGCGGGCCGGCCAGCCGCATCAGTAGCGTACCCGCAAACCCCAGGATGGCGTTCAGCGGTGTTCGCAGCTCGTGGCTCATGCTGGCCAGAAAGAGGTCTTTCGTCGCCAGCGCCTTTTCGAGTTCCACGTTCTTATGACGCAGCGCCAGCTCGAATCCCTTACGCTCGCTCACGTCGCGAACCGACGCGATGACTTGCACGCCATCATCGGTTTCGATGGGGCTGAGGCTGATCTCTACCGGAAACTCGCCGCCGTTCTTGCGCAGGCCCTTCAGGTCCAGTCCCGCCCCCATCGGCCGGACTTTCGGCTCGTGGAAGAATTCCGCCCGGTGGTTCACATGGCCTTGGCGGGCCGGCCGCGGGAGCAACATTTCGATGGGCTGCCCCGTCAACTCCTCACGCTTATATCCGAACAGTCGCTCGGTCTGGGAGTTCACCTGAACCATCACACCTTGCTGGTTTACCACCACAATGCCATCTGGCGCGGCTTCCAGTAATTGGCGAAAAGTATCGCTGACGCGCTCCAGGTTCTTGCGCACCGAGATATCGTGGCTAATCTCCAGGACTTCCGTCTTTCCGTCTTGCGTTTGCCGCGAAGCCCATCGGCTGAACACGGTTAGCGTGGACCCATCCCGCCGGGCGTGCACGAGCTCGCCTTCCCAGTAACCTGTTCGGCGGATTTCATCCAGCACTGCCTCGAGATTCTCAGGAAACTGGGTTCGTAGGATGTCGTGCGAGACCCGCCCCATCGCTTGTTCCCGCGGCCAGCCGTACATAACTTCAGCCCCGCGGTTCCAGAACGTAATCACCCCATCCGGACCCCTGACCAGGATCGCGTCGTGTGCCAGTTCCAGCAGTTCCGCCTGCCGCCGCAGCGCATCGGCCGTCCGCGCTAGCTCCGTAGTGTCCAAGGCCAGCTTGTGATACATCCCGGCGACCTCGGCGGGGTTGGGCATCTTCACCAGTCCCGGCAACAGCGGAACCAGCAGCACCGCCGTCGCCACTGAAGCCACGGCCGTCAGCGCTTTGACCACTCCGTCCAGCCGGTAAGTCGCATGCCACACCGTCCATGCGCCCAGCAGATGCGTAGTCCCACAGGCCAGTATGAACCCGGCGAATGCCGCGAGAATCCAGTTGAACCCGATGTCGCGCCGCTTTCGCACGAACCAGAACAGAAGGACTGGAATGGCATAGTACGCCAGCGCAATCACCAGGTCGGAGATGACGTTCAACCATAGGACACCGGGATTCCAGAGATAGCATGTGCCGTGCGGCAAAAAGTCGCTATCGAGCAGTTTCTTGAAGAAATCGAGCATGAGCTTCCTTTGGCTCGGCGAACTTGGCCGAACGGCTAAGCTGTATATCCGACGCCAGGGTCGCTTCGTTTGCGTCGTTCGGCCTGCGTGCCTTTTCCATCGGGCCACGCTTCCTCCGCGATGCCATCCAGCGCCTCCCGAACCTTGACGGCAACCGTACGCGGCGTAAACGGCTTTTGCAGAAACGGAATGGCAGGATCCAGCGCACCTTGCTGCGCCACCACGTCACCGGTGTACCCGGATGAGAACAGCACCTTGATACCGGGTCGGTCCTGGCGGATTTCGCCGGCAATCTCGTTGCCGCACTTCTTCGGCATCACGATATCGGTGAACAGCAGGTGGATCTCGCCCGCATACTGCCGCGCTACCTCCAGCGCTTCCTCGCCATCGGAAGCTTCCAGCACCGTGTAGCCAAGCTGACCCAAAACACTCACTGTCAGCCGGCGCACCCGCTCGTCGTCCTCGGCAAGCAGTACCGTCTCGGTACCCAGTGGCAGAGGTTGGTAGTCGTTGCGAGGACGGCTCATTTCGGTCTGTCCGGCCGCGCGCGGCAAGTAAACCTTGACGATCGTGCCGCGATCTGGTTCGCTATACACCCAGATGTAGCCGCCACTCTGCCGCACGATGCCATATACCGTGGAAAGCCCCAACCCCGTGCCTTTGCCCAGCGCTTTGGTGGTAAAGAAAGGTTCAAACAGGTGCGACCGCGTCTCGGCATCCATCCCCGAACCCGTGTCGCTTACGGCCAGCATCACGTAATCGCCTGGCGGAACTTCCGGATGGTCCGCGAGCTGCTGTCCTTCAATGCGCTGATTCTCGGTTTCCAGCACCAGTCGGCCGCCGAGCGGCATGGCGTCACGCGCGTTCAGCACCAGGTTGAGAATCACTTGATCCAGTTGCCCTGGATCCACCTTAGTCAGCCAGGTGTCCCGTTGCGAGCGCGTCACCAGCTCAATATTTGAGTTAATGAGCCGCCCCAACATTTTCGTGAGACTGGCGACCGCGTCACTGACGCTCACGATCTTGGGTTGCAGCACCTGCTTCCGGCTGAACGCCAGCAACTGGTTGGTGAGCACGGCAGCGCGCTGCCCGGCGTCGCGGACATCCTCGATATCGTGCCGCCGCCGGTCGTGCGAATCCATGGACGAGAGCACCATGTCGCTGTGCCCGAGAATCACGGTCAGCAGGTTGTTGAAGTCGTGCGCCACCCCGCCGGCCAGCCGGCCCACGGCTTCGAGCTTCTGAGACTGCCGAAGCTGCATCTCCAGCCGCTTGCGCTCCGAGACGTCGCGCACAATCTCCTGCAAACGGCCATCTGCCAGGGCCGTGATGCCGATCTCCACTTCGATGGTGCTGCCGTCTCGGCGCACAAACCGGCGCTCTTTGCGCGTCACGGCCGTCGCGCGGAGAAGTTCCAGGTGTAACGGGTCGCGCGCCAGATCCTCCGGCGAAATGATATCGCGCATATTCATGCGCAGAAATTCCTCACGGCTGTACCCGAGCATTTCCAACATCCGCGGATTCACGTCGAGGAAATTGCCGTCCCGGTCGGCGGCGATAATCCCGTCGGAGGCCTGCTCCACTACCATGCGATACTTTTCTTCGCTGGCGCGGCGCTCCACCACCTCGTGCTCCAGCTCTTCCGCGCGCTGTTTTAATTCCTCGAACAGACGCGAGTTCTCATACCCTACGGCCAGTTGTGCGGCCAGCGTGGTTAGGAGGCGTTCATCGTTCGCACTGAATTCGTCGGCACCTAGCTTGTTTCCAAGCCCCAGCCAACCGTAGGTACGGCTGCGCGTGAGGATCGGGACGACGAGATAGGAATCCAAGGGACCAATCTCGGGTTTGCATCCCGGCATCGCGGACTGGTCTGGAAAATTTCGTCCCCGCCGTCCCCCTTCGCCGCTCAAGATTTCGGTTACCGCTCCGCCGAGCCCACAACTGGGACACGGTGATGAGGGATCGACGGACTCCACCCCGCCCGAACAATAGCGCCGCGCCGCTTGGCCGCTGTCGTCGGTGATGCAGGCCGCCGAGCAGGTTGCGCCGATAACCTCGCGTGCCGCCTGGCAATAACGCTCCACTAGAACCGAGGGGTCCTGCGCCACGTTCAGCTCATGCCCGACATCGATCAGTGCCTCAAGCCGCGCGCTCAAGTTTCCAACTTCACCGGCCTGCTGCGAAAGCTTGTTGGTGAGCACGCGGATGTGCTCGCGATCAAATTCCTCAACCGGCGGCGCTGGTACAGCGATGTGTGCCAAGCCCAGGGCCGCATCCACAATGCGCAACACTTCTTCGGGTTCGGCGGGTTTAGCCAAAACATACTCCACGCCACACTTAGCGGCGAGCGCGTGCGCTTCCTGCATCAGGTAATGCGCTGAGTAGAAGACCACAGGAATCGCCGCCACATCCGCATCCGCTCGCAAACGTCGCGTGAATTCATAGCCATCCATAGTGGGCATCAGGATGTCGGTAATGACCAGATCGGGCCGCTCCGTGCGCGCCCGCTCCAGTCCTTCCAGCCCATCGCCAGCTTCGACGATGCGGTGGTTCCGGTACCCCAGCAGGGTGGTTAGAAGCTCCCGATTGCTTTGGTGGTCATCCACTATGAGGATGGTGGCCATTCCGGTCTCCCAGGTCTTAGGCTACGCCCTTCGCCAGCATAACTGTTGAAATTCACTACAGAAGAAGTAATCACGAGGGACGTAACAAGGTTGCTGCATTTGGCTTGTTCTCTCAACGGATTGTGGACCATGGCAACACCACCGGACAGATGTGCTGGACCTGGGGGAACGTGAGTAATCAAAAGTATCTAGCGGTGATAATAAACCATCCGACTGCAGCCTCCCACTTCATCTTGCCGATTTCGTCGGCGATCGCAATCAGACAACCGGCTGATAAGACGCAAGATAAGCTCTTACCAAATCTACAAGGAAACCTCAGTAGAACCCGGTTACTCCTCAACTGGCTCGGCCGGAGGTTCGAAGCCGTCGAGCAAATCCGGATTGGCCGCAAAGCGCTTTAGCGCGCGGATGATGTTGCCTGAGCTGAAGCCGGCTCGCAACAACCGGCGGTAGGCCGAAGCCAGGTCTTTTTCCTCCGCAAACAGCCCCTCTTTAGTCTGATTCCGGTATTTGCGGCGTATCTGTTCTTCAATGAGCCGAGTTTCGTCGACATTTTGGTAGGTTTTCCCGGCGGTTGCCTCGGCTAGGGCGGGTGCCACCCGCCGGCGAAGCAGGTCGCGCACCACGCGATGCTTGCCCAGCCGTTGATTCTCCAGCCTGGCGGCGGCAAAGCTTTCGGCGAACCGGCGATCGTCGAGATAACGGTACTCCTTGAGGCGGGCGAGTGTCGCGTCGACATCCTCGGTGCGCTCGGCTCGCAGGCGCAATTTCTGACGCAATTCGCCGGACGAGCAGGCACGGGATCCGAGCGTTTTCAGAGCCAGCTCCCATAAGCCGCCGGCATCCAGCGGCGCTCTCTTTCGCGTTTTGCGCGTGCCCATGTAACCGTACAGAAGTTTAGCTGTTTTTGGGGTGAAGCTCCATCAAACCCCTCACGACGCGGAGTATACTGAAACTGAAACTGGTTGACGGAATCACGAAGGGGGATTCATGGACAGCGATGATCTGGCGAGCTTTCTGCTTGGTGTAGGCGTGGGCGTTGGCCTCGGGCTGCTGTTCGCACCCAAGACCGGCGAGGAGACCCGCGAGTTGCTGCGGGGCAAGGCCGATGAAGGCAAGGAATATCTGAAGCGGCGCGGCTCCGAGTTGCGGGATAGCGCGACCGACATCATCGAGCGCGGAAAAGAAGCCATCAGCCGCCAGAGGGACACGCTTGCCGAAGCCGTCGAAGCAGGTAAGCAGGCGTACCGGGAAGCGGTATCGCAACCGGATCCCTCGGAAGGGCAAGTCGCTCACTAATTTGCGCTTTTATGCCGGATGATTTTTTTCGCTGGGCGATTGTGATTGGGGTTTTTCTGTCATTTGGTGCGTTTGTCGCGCAGACCGTGATGGTTTGGGGCATGTACAAGGCGACCCAGGCCATGCGCGAGAAGCTCAATCCGATCATCGACGCCACCGGCCCATTGGTCAAAACCGTGCGTTATTTTGCCGACGAGAATCTGCCCAAGTTCTCCCAGATGACTACGGACGCCGCCGAAGTAGTAAAAACCATGCACGCGCAGGTGGACCGGCTCAGCGATGTGGTGAAGGATGTGAGCGATCGGGCCCGCGCGCAGGTGGCGCGGATCGACGGCGCCGTCGATCTGACGGTGGATCAGGTTACGCATGCCAGCGCATCGGTGAAAGACGCGGTGTTGCGGCCGGTACGGCAGGTAGATGGCATCATGCAGGGGATCCGGGCGGCGGTTTCCGTGATGGCGCAAGGGCGGCGCGAGTCGGTCGACCACGCCACGCAAGACGAAGAGATGTTCATCTGATGGCGAAACTGGCGCTGGTTTACGGCGTACGTCTGCTGCCGGCCGATGAACTGGAGTCGGTTGGCGAGGCTTCGATCGCTCTGAAGAACGGCCGCAAAGCCTCCGTGACCATGCATCTGATCGAAGGCGGCAGCGAACAGGAAATTCGCAAACAACTCCTCCAGTCGCTCGATGCGTTCTTCGAATTCTACCCAGAAGTCTAGAGACTAAGCGGCTTTCTGCACTTTGCCGCTGCGGATGCAGGAAGTGCAGACGCGCAGGCGCTTGGTGGCGCCTTGGACCACGGCGCGAACCGTTTGCAGGTTCAGGTTCCAGCGGCGCTTGGTCACGTTGTGGGCGTGGCTGATGCGGTGTCCGAACTGAGGGCCGCGGCCACAAACGTCACATACTCTCGCCATGATGGGGGAAGGTCTCCTTCTAAGATTGTAATTTTCAATTCTAACACGGGTCATTGACTGCGGTCACATATCCATTTACTCTAGGCATAGAGTAAAAAGGTATGGACACGAAAACACAGCGCGATCTATTTCCCGGCG
>Ga0335069_10002306_pt1 | contig 29510 bp, 23 predicted proteins | sample Lox_Sample_11_FD_206714 | JGI IMG/M metagenome (GOLD analysis project Ga0335069, IMG submission 206714) | Soil microbial communities from Loxahatchee National Wildlife Refuge, Florida, United States - Lox_Sample_1.1 | ecosystem: Environmental > Terrestrial > Soil > Wetlands | place: USA...
ATATCGAAGGCGAATGGGACGCTGTGTTTGCCGCGATCAAGCGCTGCCACGAGACCGTTCACTCGATGGGTGTGCCGCGCATCTCGACCAACATCCGGGTCGGCACGCGCACCGATCGCGACCAGACCATGAACGATAAAGTGCGCAGCGTCGAAGAGAAGCTGGGAACACCGGAGTCGTCTCAGTGAGGCCCTCGATACTCTGCCTGGCTCTGTGTAGCGTGCCGCTAGCGTCGGCGGGCGAGGTGACCTTCACCAGCGATGTGGCCCCGATTTTCTACAAGCGGTGCGTGACGTGCCATCATGCGAACGACATTGCTCCGATGCCGCTCCTGACCTTCGAGCAGGCGCGTCCATGGGCAAAGGCGATTCTCGAAGCCGTGCGGACGCGGAGCATGCCGCCCTGGCATGCCGACCCGCATTACGGCGACTTTTCTAACAGCCGGCGGTTGACGGACGCAGAGATTGCAACCATCCAGGCGTGGGTCGCCGAAGGCACGCAGCAAGGCAACCCGCAGGACCTGCCGCCGACGCCCCATTTTACGGACGGATGGCGGATCGGTACGCCGGACGTCACCATTCCGATTCCAAACGATTACGTCGTGAAGGTGAATGCGGCGGATGCCTACCTGTACTTCACCGTGCCGACCCACTTTACGAGCGATACGTGGGTAACGGCGGTGGAACTCAAACCAGGAAACCGGCGCGTCGTCCATCACGCTCACGTGTTTCTCGAAGAACCGCCGCAGCCAAAATCAGCAACTGAGCCCGAGGCACCCAAGCATGCACCCTTCACGATTGAAGATGGACAAGTGCACCACATTAACCCGTCACTGCCGGTGGTCGATGACGGCTGCTCGTCGCCCGATGGCGGCGACTGGCCGGGCGGACATCCGAGCGAAGATGGCGCCATGCTGGGATCGTATCTGCCAGGCAAAGATCCGGACATTTTTCCGGCCGGATACGCGCGTCTGATTCCCGCAGGATCAAGCCTCACTTTTCAAATCCACTACAATGCGCAGGCCATCAAAACCGACCAGATCGACCGCACGAGCGTCGGCTTCATCATCGCCAAAACTCCACCAAAGCAACGCCTGCGGAGATTGGACGTGCATAATTTCCTGTTTCTGATACCGGCCGGCGATCCAGATCATCGCGTCACCGCGTGTTACACATTTCCGGAAGATGTCGACCTGATGTCGTATACCGCGCACATGCATCTGCGTGGGAAAGACATGAAGTTCGACGCGGTTCACCCGGACGGCCGCAGGGAAACCCTCTTCTCTGTACCGAAGTACGATTTCAATTGGCAAACGGAATATCAGTTGGCCCATCCGGTGGCCATAGAGAAGGGCACGAAGATCATCATCACCGCGCACTTCGATAACTCGCCGAACAACAAGTTCAATCCCGATCCGTCAAAGACGATCCGGTGGGGCGAGCCGAGTACCGAGGAGATGATGGACGGCTGGTTCGAATACGTCCTGCCGGAAGGCAACTCTACGCAGGCGAGACGATGAGCCTCGAGGCTAGCGAATCAACGGTTGGGTACCTGGAAGGCATCCACCAGCTTTCCGTGGTCGACTAGCGGCTGACCGTTCACCTCGACGCTGGCGTCGGGGAAGAAGAACCACCGCACGAAATCACCGCTCACCTGACCGCCAAGCTCGGTGTTGTCGCCAAGGCTCATGCGCACAGTGCCCGCGCCATAGCCGTAGTAGGCCAAAGTCGAAGCACTGGGGGAATTCTCCAGTTTGGGATTGAAACCTAGAGCGAACTCTCGAAAACTGCGCGCCGCATCACCACCGGCACGGATGGCTTCGTCGGCGGCCTCCATGTTTTCGTCGGCGGAAATGCCGGTCAGTTCGCCTTCGCGGAATTGGAGCTTCAGGTTGCGCACGAGCCCCTTGGGGAAGCGCGCGGAAGGAATAACCACACGCCCGGTTACGCTTTCTTCGACCGGGGCCACGCGCAACACGCCGGCCGGCAATTCAATCTCACGATCGACGCGCACTCGGGCCGCACGCGCCCGCCGCGCTGAGGCGTTCCCATCCTGCTTATTGAAAGGCCGGGTGCCCACCCGAAAGCTGATGTCGGTTCCGGCAGGCGTGCGCACACGCACTGTACCTGACCGTAACAGCTTGATGGCCCGATCCTGCGCCGCTGACAGTGCCGCGTAATCGATGTCGAGCGCGTTCTGATAGGCGCGGTCGAGAACCGGTGAATGCGTTCCGGGAAGGCCATCCGCCTCAACGCCGCCCTCCGCCCAATGAAAGTGGATCTCGCGTCGCACTCCGCCGCGCTCGAGCCAGCTCTCCAGCGCCTTGCGCTCATCGGCGGAAATCTTACGCTTGCTCAAAGGCAGCCAAAGGTAAATTTCCGCTGAGCTCAAGTCGCTCGTCTCCACGGCGCCCGCTTCTTTCAGGCGCTTGCGTAATGCATCGCTCAGTTCCTGGAAATAATCCGGATCGCCGCCGAACCGGACACGCTCACCGCGCCCGGGTTTCAGGGCTTCTACGATTTTCTGGGCCATGTGATCGTAGTCAAGCGCACCCGGCGACGTCTCGAACAGGAAAAAGTCGTGCACGCTGCGCGCGATCTCGGCAATCGCCCGTTCACGTTCCACAACCGGTTTGTCGGACGCTTTTACGAAGACAGCGACTGCTACGTGGCCTGTGTTATCGGGCAGCGTCACAATGCCCACGTCGTTGGTGCTTGCGCCAATCGAACCCGTCTTATGCGCGACCTCGGTGCCCTCGGGAAGAATGCCTTTGATGCGCGCCTGGCCCGTCTCGCAGCGTCGCATGATGTCAAGCAGAAGGTCGGCCGATTCGGGCTTCATGACAGTAGCGTCTTTCAGCCAGATACGCGCCAGCAGAGCTGCCATGCCGTTGGGAGTGGATGTATCGCGCGGGTCCTTATCGGCAATGGCGGCAGCCTTTTTGGATTCGTCGGGCGACACCGCTTCAAACGCTTTCTCCCACATGGCCGGCGACCATTGTTTCTCGGGTGGCAGATTCTTCACGCCGTCCCAATCGGCAATCAGGCGTGACGTCGGCCGGTTCACGCTGATTCCATCGATTCCCAAGTCGCGCATGCGCGCGGTGACCGCGTCGGGGCCGCCCGCCAGTCGCAGCAGAATGTCGGCCGCGCTGTTGTCGCTGATGAGCAGCATGAGCTCCATCAAGTTGCGGACCGAGATGGATAGGCCAGGTTGATTGAACAGACTGATGAGCGTACCGCTGCCAGGATGCAAGTCCGAGGGGTGAATCTCGATCATCTGGTCGAGCTTCACTTCGCCCAGATCCACGCGATGGAGCAGTTCCACGGCGACAGGGATCTTGAAGGTGCTGGCCATGGGGAACCGCTCGTCCCCATGGAACGAGACCTTTCGCCCGGATTCCAGGTGAATCACCGTGGCCCCCACTTCACCACCGGCGATTTGCGAAACGCGCTCCATTTCGTGCTCCAGGCGAATGAGCTGCGAATCAGCAGCGTTGAGAGTGGTTGCGAGAAACAGTGCCGCAAGGCTTGCGGCGGCGAATGACGCGCCAAGCGTCAGCGGTTTAGCCATCGAAAAAACAAAGATAGCACTTCCGCCGGTGCCGGCTCTGGCCGGCTCCTACTGGGAGCCACCAGCGGCCATCGTTCATGCCGGCATCGTTTCCGCGGCGTCAAGCGATGTGACCATATGGGCCTCACGCTGCGCTCTTGTCCGGAAAGGCTGAAAGCGGTAACCGACCCCGAAAATCGTTTCGATGTAGGAGATTCCGTAGCGCCCGAGACTCTTCCGCAGGCGTCGAATGTGAACGTCCAAGGTGCGGGTGCGGATGTCCGCGCCGTAACCCCACACCAGCCTCAATAATTCCTCCCGCGGCACCAGTTCGCCGGGGTGGCAAGCCAGAAAGGACAACAGAGAATACGCTTTAAAGGTAAGTTTCAACGGTGCTCCATCCAGATAGGCCACCTCACGTTCGAAATCCACGATCAGGTGCGTGTCCTGATAGCAGGCGGGATGGATAGGTAATGGTTGCGGCTGGGTCATTACAGTCTCCTCATTCGATTTGGATTCGGGGAATGCGATCAGTGTCCGACAAACGCCTTGGGGGCCTCAATAGACTTGCTGTGACATGTTGGATAAATCGATGTGATTCCATAAACCAATGACCTACATGTAGTTATTGCCTCGCATGACACACCCGTTGACCGCTGATACACTTGTTCTAGCCTGTAACCCAAATGCAATCACCCGCGCGCGCGCCTCACACCCTCCGGTTCGGGGTGTTCGAATTTGATTTGCGCACAGGTGAGTTACGCAAACAGGGCCGCCGGATCCGTTTGGAAGGCCAACCGGTGCAGGTGCTGATCAAACTGCTCGAAAAGCCCGGCGAATTGATTGCCCGCGAAGATTTGCGCAAGGAATTATGGCCGGCAGACACGTTCGTCAATTTCGAACAGAGCTTGAATGCCGCAGTGAAGCGGCTGCGCCATGCGCTTGGCGATGCTCCGGCAAATCCGAGGTTCATTGAAACTCTAGCGCGGCGCGGATACCGTTTCATCGCGCCAGTCAACAGCGCCGCTGCGACATCCACCCCGGAAATCCAGCGTCCCCGCGCTGTGGAATCCCTGGCGGTATTGCCATTCGTCAACACGGACGCCGACCCCGAAACCGAGTACCTGGCGGACGGCATCACCGAGAGCATCATCAATCACGTTTCACGCCTTTCCAGCGTACGCGTGATGGCGCGCAGCACAGTATTCCGCTACAAAGACAAGACGAACGATCCACGAGCCGTAGGGCGAAAACTGAACGTGGACGCCGTGTTGCTGGGCCGCTTGCAGCAGCGGGGCGATGCGCTACTCATTGGCGCTGAGCTGGTGGATGTGCGGAATGGCTGGCGGCTTTGGGGTGAGCAGTACAACCGCAAGCTGGCTGACATTTTGTCCGTCGAAGAGGAAATGTCGCGTGAAATCTCGGAAAAGCTCCGCGTGCAGTTGAGCGGAGCGGATCGCAGCCTGTTGGCGAAGCGCTATACCCAGAGCACGGAAGCCTACCAGGACTATCTGAAAGGACGCTATCACTTAAACAGGCTGACGGAAGAAGGACTCAGAAAAGCAATCGAGCATTTCGAACGCGCTATCCAGCGAGACCAGAATTACGCTCTGGCGCACTCGGGACTCGCGGATTCCTTCGGTCTGCTCGGCTTTATGGGACTGGTGCCCGCCGCCGAAGTGATGCCCAAAGCGAAAGAGGCGGCCATGCGCGCCATCGCCATTGACGACGCGCTGGCCGAGGGCCACGCTTCCCTTGCCGGGGTCCTGAAGAACTACGACTGGGACTGGGCGGGCGCGGAACGCGAGTACGCCAAGGCGCTGGAGTTGAACCCCAGGCTTGCCAGCGGGCATCGCATGTATGCGGCCTTTTTGGCGGCCGTAGGCCGCGCCGAGCAGTCCTTTCGCGCGAGCCAACTGGCTGTTGAACTGGATCCGTTTTCGTTGGCCATCCGCGTGGAAGTGGCCTACAACCTCTACATGGGGCGCGACTACGAGCGGGCGCTCGAGGAAGTGCTGCGCACCCTCGATCTCGAACCGCAGTTCGCACCGGCGCAATCGATTCTGGGGTGCATTTACGAGCAGCAGGGCCGCTACGACCAGGCGATGACCGCGCTCGAACGCGCCAGGGATCTTTCCGGTGCGCACCCCGCAACGCACGCATCGCTCATTCACGCTCTCGCCGGTGCCGGCCGGATGCCCGAAGCGCGTGAGCTTCTGCACAAGCTGGAGGATCTCACGACCCGCCGGCATATTTCCGGGTTCTGGATGGCCTTGGCCTACGCGGGCGTTGGGGACACCTCAGCCGCGCTCGACGAGTTGCACAAAGCTTATGACCAGCGCGACGTCGTGCTGGTATGGGTAGGTGTCGAGCCGCGCCTCGATTCCCTGCGGCGCGAGCCCCGCTTCGCCGAACTTGTGCGGCGCATGGGACTGCCCCAGTCGGCGGACGCCGCGCATTCGGGCCGATAAGACACCTCTGTTATATTGAAATTTCCCCATGCAACTCGAGAAGGTTTATGAGCCGCAGCGGTTTGAACCGCACTGGGCGCAGTGGTGGATCGACGCCGGCGTCTTTCACGCCGACGTGAAGAGCACCGCACCTGTGTTCTCGCTGGTGATTCCGCCGCCCAATGTCACCGGTTCCCTGCACATCGGCCACATGCTGGAGCATAGTGAGATCGACTGCACCGTTCGCTGGCATCGCATGCGCGGCGACAACACGCTCTGGCTTCCGGGAACCGATCACGCCGGAATCTCGACCGAAATGATGGTGGTGCGGCAGCTCGCGAGCGAGGGCACGAACCGGAACGCCATCGAACGGGAAAAATTCATCGAGCGCGTCTGGAAATGGAAGGAACAGTACGGCGGCACCATCATCCGGCAGATGATCCGCATGGGCGTGAGCTGCGATTGGGGCCGCGAGCGCTTCACTATGGACCCCGGGCTTTCCCGCGCCGTCCGCGAGGTGTTCGTCCGGCTTTGGGAAAAGGGCCTGATTTACCGCGGCGAGTACATGGTGAATTGGTGCCCGCAGTGTCAGACGGTGCTCTCCGATCTCGAAGTCAAGCACGAGGAGACGCAGGGGCACCTGTGGCACATTCGGTATCCCGTGGTGGGCACCGATCGCTATCTCGTCGTCGCCACCACGCGGCCGGAAACCATGCTAGGTGACACGGCCGTCGCCATCAATCCGCGCGACGCCCGCTACTTCGAATTGCACGGCAAAACCGTGATGCTGCCGCTGATGAACCGGGAAATCCCGATCATCCTCGATGAACTGGCCGATCCGCAGTTCGGCACGGGCGTGGTGAAGGTGACCCCGGCCCACGATCCTAACGATTTTGAGGCCGGGAAGCGGCACGATCTGCCAAAGATCAAAGTGATCGACGAAAATGCGCGCATGACCGCGGCGGCTGGCCGTTATGCGGGAGTCGATCGCTTCGAGGCGCGCAAGCAGGTGGTGGCGGATCTCGAACAGCTTGGGCTCATCGAGAAAATCGAGGATTACACGCTGAGCGTGGGCCGCTGCGAGCGCACGAAAGACATCGTGGAGCCGCTCATTTCCACGCAGTGGTTCGTGAAAACCAAGCCACTGGCCGAGAAGGCGATCGAAGTGGTGGAATCCGGGAAGGTCGTTTTCATCCCGGAGAACTGGACCAAGGTCTACTACGAGTGGATGTACAACATCCGCGACTGGTGCATCTCGCGGCAGTTGTGGTGGGGACACCGCATCCCCGCCTGGCATTGCCAGGATTGCGCGGAAATAAATGTCGCGCGCGAGGAGCCGACGCGCTGCGCGCGATGCGGAAGCGCGCGGCTGGTGCAGGAATCGGATGTGCTCGATACCTGGTTCAGCTCGCAGCTCTGGCCGTTCTCAACCCTCGGTTGGCCCGACGATACCGAAGATCTGCGCAAGTTTTATCCGACATCGCTGTTGATCACCGGCTTCGACATTCTGTTCTTCTGGGTCGCGCGCATGATCATGGCGGGTATGGAATTCATGGGCGAAGTGCCGTTCCGCCAGGTCTACATTCACGGCCTGGTGCGCGACGCCGAACGCCAGAAGATGTCGAAAACCAAGGGCAACACGATCGACCCGTTGGTGGTCACGGAGAAATATGGCACGGACGCCGTGCGCCTGGCGCTGCTCATGGGTGCCGCGCCGGGCACGGACATCGTGCTCTCCGAAGAGCGCATGGAATCCACGCGCTCGTTTGCAAACAAGATCTGGAACGCCGCGCGGCTAATCTTCATGAATATGGAGCGGTCGGGCGTGGAGCCGTGGGTGCCCGAGGATTTGCTGGCGTACCGGCCGGAGGCGGAAGGCGGCGAGATTCCGTTTGAAGACCGGTGGATTTTCAGCCGGCTGTCACACTACGCACAGCGAGTGAACCTGGCCATCAGCCAGTACCGCTATCACGAGGTCGCCCAGGAGCTCTGGGAATTCTTCTGGCACGAGTTTTGTGACTGGTACCTGGAGTTGAAGAAGCTGCGGCTGGAACCTGAATCCGGATTAACGGCGAGCTGGCGCAACCTGCTGGCGGCATTCGAAGCAGCGCTGCGATTGCTCCATCCCGTGATGCCATTTGTGACCGAGGAACTCTGGCAGAGGCTGGCCGAACGGGCGTCGAACCGGCCGAAGTCCATCGCACTGGCCCGCTACCCGGAGTACACACAGCACTGGGCCGCTCCAACCGTTGAAACCGCAATGCAGGTGCTGCAGGAAATCATCGCGATGGCGCGCACACACCGGGCCGAAATGAAGCTCGACCCGAAGGTGCTCTTGGATGGGGTACTGTATTCCCAGCATGCGGCGCTTGACGTTGCCAAAGAACATCACGCGGTGATTCAGAAGCTGGCAAACGTGAATCTCGAATTACGCAATGAGCCGGCACCGCACACTTCCCACGTAATTTCCCGGCCTAATTTCGATCTCGAACTCAAGGTGCCTGCCGCCAATCTCGCCGAGCAGCGCAAGCGCCTCGAAAAAGAGCGCGATCAGCTCGAAAAGAACATCGCCAATTCCACGCGCCAACTGGGTGACGAAACGTTTCTTAGCCGTGCGCCAGCGCATGTGATCGAATCGATCAAGACGAAGCTCGTAGACTACGAAACGCAACTCGCCAAAGTGCGTAAGGCGCTCAACGGATTCTCGTCATGATCGATTTCTCGCACCCCGACATCGTCGATTCGGTCGAGCGAGCGCTCGAAGAAGACATCGGTCCGGGCGACGTCACCTCGCATTCGTGCGTGCCCGAGGACCGCATGGCCAAGGGACGATTTCTGGCGCGCGAAGAGCAGATCGTAGCGGGGACCGAGCTACTGCCGTTGATTTATCAGGCTCGCGGAGGTGTGGAATCGCTCGCCATCGAGCGGTCGAGCGGCGCCTGCGCGAAGGATGGACAAACGCTTGCTACCGTCCGAGGGCGTGCCCGCACACTGCTTGAATGTGAGCGGCTCGCGTTGAATTTTTTGCAACATCTGGGCGGTATCGCGACGCTGGCGCGGCGCTACGCCGATGCCGTTGCCGGCACGAACTGCCGGGTGCTCGACACGCGCAAAACAACGCCGGGTTTGCGCCGGCTGGAAAAGATGGCGGCCGCAGCCGGCGGCGTGATGAATCACCGCATGGGCCTCTACGACGCCATCCTGATCAAGAACAATCACATCGCCGCGGCGGGTGGCGTCCGGCAGGCTTTCGCGAACGCTTCCGCCGCAGGCCTTCCTGTCGAGATCGAAGCGCGCACTCGCGCCGAGCTCGAAGAAGCCATCGCCGCCGGCGCCACCCACCTGCTTCTCGATAACCTCACGCCGCAGGAGGCCGCCCAGCAGATCCGCTGGATCGCGGGCCGCGCCAAGGTCGAGCTTTCCGGCGGCATCACGCTCGATAACGTCCGCGCCTACGCCGAAACCGGCGCCGATTATGTCTCCTCGGGCGCCATCACCCATTCCGCCCCTGCCGTGGACATCAGCTTTCGCCTGGAGCTCGACTGATGCCGTTCGATGTCGAACTCGTTCGTCAAAACTGGCCGCAGCCCGTTTTCTATTTCCCGACGATCGATTCCACTATGCTCGAAGCCGCCCGCCTGGCCGAGGCCGGGTGCGCGCCGGGAACGGTAATCGTTGCCGATGAGCAGACCGCCGGGCAAGGGCGACATGGCCGCCGCTGGCATTCGGAGCCGAACGCGGGTTTGTATGTCTCCGTCGTCTTGCGCCCCGATCTGGCTCCCGATTCGCTTCCGGTATTGACTCTGGCACTGGGACTCGCGGCCGCAGACGCCATCGCCGACGCCACCAGCCTGCAATGCGATCTCCGATGGCCTAACGATCTGATGATCGACGATCGCAAAGTCGCCGGGATTCTGGTGCAGCTTCTTGATTCCGCCGCCATCGCCGGAATCGGCATCAACGTCAATCACTCCGCGTTTCCGGCGGACATCGCCGCGGAAGCCACTTCCCTTCGCATCGCTGCTGTGCGGCCGCTCTCGCGTGAACAGCTCCTGGTGGCGTTACTACATGCCATTGAACGCCAACAAACCATCCTTTCCGGCGCAGATGGCAAGCAGAAAATCCTCAGCATGTTTTCGCTGCGCTCGAGCTACGCGCGCAACAAGCGCGTGAAAGTGGAACAAGGCGCCGCAGTCGTCGAAGGCGTCACAGCTGGTCTCAACTCCTCCGGATTTCTTATTCTTCGTAAAGACGACGGCACCGAGGACCTGGTGCTCGCCGGCGGCGTGAGGCCCGCCACATAATGCTGCTCGCTCTCGATGTTGGCAACACCAACCTGACCATCGGCGCCTTCGACGGCCCCGCTCTCGCCGCACAGTGGCGTCTGCGCACCGTGCACGATCAGACCGCCGACGAGTGGGGCATCCTGCTGCGCAACCTGTTTTCTCTCTCCGGTCTCGACATCACGCGTGTGGACGGTGTCGTGATTTCTAGCGTGGTGCCGCCGCTGGATCCGTCACTCGCCGCCATGTCGCCGCGCTACTTCGGAAGCCAAGCGTTTTTCGTCAATCCTGCCGACGCCGGCATGCCCATGTGCGTCGATCGGCCCTCGGAAGTGGGCGCCGATCGCGTAGTCAATGGCGTCGCGGCGTTCCAAAAGTACGGCGGCCCTTGCGTCATCGTCGATCTCGGAACGGCCGTCAACTTCGACGTCGTCTCGGCCAAAGGCGAATATCTTGGCGGCGTGATCACCGCCGGCATCGGCATTTCCATCGCCGCGTTATTCAGTAAGACGGCGCGCTTGCCCATGGTTGCGTTTCGCGAGCCGGAAAAGCTCATCGGCACGAATACCGTGGCGTGTCTGCAATCCGGCTTCTACTACGGCTCGCTCGGGATGATCGATGGCATTCTGGAGCGGCTAATCGCGGAGCTTGGCCCCGCCACCAAAGTCATCGCGACCGGCGGCCAGGCGAGCATCATCGCCGGTGGCTCGAAACGTGTCCAACATGTGGACGAGCACCTCACGCTCGAGGGTCTGCGCCTGATTTGGGAGCGGAAGCACCGCGCGTGACCGACCAGCCCGGCGCTTTCAACTACTTCAACTACTTCACGGAAATCGAAGAGCATTTCCAACGCGTCCGCGGAACCAGCCTGTTTCTGCTCTCGCCGCTCGATTGGGCGCTCATCGAAACTTGGAAGAACGCAGGCGTGCCACTTGAAGCCGTGCTGCGCGGCATCGACGTAGCGTTCGAGAAGTGGCGCGGCCGCAAAACAAAAACGCAAAAGGTCAACTCGCTGGCATTCTGCGCGCAGGCGGTGATGACCGAAGCCCAGCAAGCCGCGGCACCGGCCCCGAACCGGCCGTCATCCAGCCCCTACGCGACCATCGACCTCTGCACTTATCTCGAAACGAACGCCGTGGCGCTCCGTAAAGCCGGTTCAGCTTACGATGAGATCGCAGCCGCACTCGATCGCCTCTCCGCCGAAATCGAAAATCACGCCGGCAATCTCGAGGGTCTCGAACAGCACCTCACCGTCCTCGAAGAAAAAATGCTGGCTGTGGCGCGCGCCTCCCAGGCTGAAGATGAGTTGCTCGAAGCCCGCCGCGCGCTCGAAAGCGAGCTTCGTCCGTATCGCGGCAAGATGAGCGCCGCGCAGCTCGCCATGCTGGAAAAGCAATATCTGGAGCGCCGTCTTCTCGAACGCCACAAGTTGCCCCGGCTCAGCCTGTTCTACCTGCGTTGAACTTTCGCGCCCCGTTTTGCGTAGTATATTTTGAACGGGGAATTGCATATGTATTGCACTGGTTGTGGTCTCCAGATGGCTGATGACGCCGCGTTCTGCTCGCGCTGCGGTAAAGCGACGGGTGCCCCCGCCACTCCGCGAGTCACTTCGCCGCGCCGCCTGACTCGCCCCATGTATGACAAAAAGATCGCTGGCGTGTGCTCCGGTTTCGCGCGCTATCTCGATATGGACGTCACCGTCGTCCGCGTCGTCTGGTTGATTCTCGCCTTCACCACCGGCGCCGGTTTCATCGGATACATCATCGGGTGGATTGCCATGCCGCGTGAGGATGTCCCGCCAACTGTTGCCGTGGCGCAGCCGACCGCTACGTAAATTTCCAAACCCGCTCGATCGTCCGGCTCAGCATCCAGCTCTTGTCTTCATCGTTCAGAAATTTCATCTCGTCCCGTACCATGGCCAGCGCTTTCGCATACCCGCAATGCGCCTCCACCAAAGGCCAGTCCGTGCCCCACATCAGGCGCTGCGGGCCGAAGGCATCGTACAGCTTCTTCACCTGCTCCTGCGCATCCGTGTACGGATACGCCATCTTCGAAACCGACCACGTATGCGACACCTTCACAAACAAGTTCGGGTAGCGCGCCAGCGCCAGCAGTTTCTTCAGCTCGTCCGGCCGGTCAGCCGGGCAATCCGCCATGTGATCGATCACCACGGTGAGATCCGGAAACTTCTCCACCAGCACGGCGATATCTGGCAGGCGGCCGGTTCCGGTCAAAATATTCATCGATGCTTTCAGGTCATGGCACCGCTTCCATAGCGGCGCCATCAGCGGCCCGCGAATCCAGTCGCCGGTGGCATCTACGCTCGGGCTCAGCCGCACGCCTTGAAATCCCTGCTCCTCCACCAAACGCGAAAGATCGTCCGGCGCCCCCGCGCTTTGCGGATTCACGCGCGCCACTCCGCGAAAGTACTGCGGATACTGCCGCAACACGTCCGCCGCATAGCTGTTGTCCCAGCGATAGTGGATCACTTGAATGATCACCGTCCGCGCCACGCCATTCGCGTGCATCAGCGCCAGCAGCATCTCCGGAGTTGCGTCCTTCTCGGGCGGCCGCGTCGTCTCCTTTGCCCACGGATAGCGCGGGTCATGCTTCCAGACATGTACATGCGGATCAATAATTGGATATTTGTTGTCGGACATAGCGGGTAACGCGAGCGCGGCAAACACCTCGCGGCGGGTCAGCATCACTCGACTATTTTGACTCAAGGTTAGAATGAGTGTTGCTCCGCAATCTCGCCAACTTCCTCGTCGCCGTCGGCCCCTGGGGATTGCTGGTTCTCGCCTTCCTCGATTCCTCCGGGGTCCCCATCCCCAATGCGTTGGATGCCTACCTGGTTTTCCTGGCGGTAAAAGAGCCCCATCGTGCCTACCTCTACGCAACCATTGCGGTCGCGGGCTCCATCATTGGCAATGCGGCCCTGTTTCTCATCGCGCGCCACGGCGGTCGCCGGTTTCTGCAACGCGCCGAACAAGGCCGTTCGCAGCGTTTCCGCCGATGGTTCGAACGCTTCGGTCTCGTGACAGTCTTTGTCCCCGCCGCCGTCCCGATTCCCATGCCACTCAAGATTTTCGTAATCAGCGCCGGCGCCCTCGACACTCGCTTCATCACCTTTCTGACGGTAATTCTGCTGGCGCGTATCCCGCGCTATTTCGGAGAAGCCTGGCTCGGTCTGCGGCTGGGCCAGGAATCCACCAGCTTTTTGCGCATGCATGTCTGGCAATTCGTCATCGCGGCCGTCGTGCTTTTTGCGCTGATGTCTCTGCTGATCGTAGTCAGTGAACGCTGGCGCGCCCGCCACCGCTAAGTTTCCATCTTCCGCGCGCTCGCGTTCCATTTCAAACGCCTTCCCGAGCGCATCGACTCCACCGCCATCGCCAGCACCACGCTCGTCTGCTGCCCCATCTCCACCGTCGCGTTCGGATCCTTGCGCGACCGCACGCATTCCATGAAGTTACGAATGTGCGCGCGCGTGGCGCCTTCGAAGCTTCCCGGCTGCTTCTTTTCTACCGTGGGAAACATTTCAACCGCGTCGCTTTGCAGGTACTGCGCATAGCCTTCGCGTCCCATGTCCAACCGGGCTTTCGATCCGTGAAACTGCGCGAGCTGGTCGTTCGCCGGTGCATAGTGCATCGCTTTGTACCCAACCGTGAACACCGCGAGATAATTTTCCGGATAGTCGATCGCCATCGATGTCGTCTCCGGTATCTCCGCGCCTTCCAGGTTCACAAATCCGCTCGAGCAAGTCACGGTCAGCGGATACGTGGAGTTCATGAACCACTGGATCGCATCGATCACATGCGCCGCCTGCCCTACCATCAAGCCGCCCGAGTAATCGTAGAAGTAGTACCAGTTGAAAAACCGCGTGGCATCCACGTGATGGCGCGGCGCCGGTCCCAGCCACTGGTTCCAATCCAGCTTGCCCGTGATCTGCGCCTGGCTCAAGCTCTTCTGATGGTTCAACCACCACGCGTTCACCAGCCGCACTTCGCCCAACCGGTCCATGAGCGACTTGCCCTCTTGAAACACGTCGAAGCTCCGCCGCTGCGTTCCCACCTGCACCACTCGTTTGGTCCGCCGCACCGCTTCAATCACGCGAAACCCGTCGTCAATCATGTGGACCATGGGCTTCTCGACGTACACGTCCTTCCCGGCTTCGACCGCGTCGATCACCATTTGCGCATGCCAATGATCCGGCGTCGCAATCACCACCACGTCGATGGATTTGTCTTCGAGCAGGCTCTTGTAGTTGTCGTATGCCTTGGCGCCGGTGGATGCCGCTTTCAAACCCTTTTGTAAATTGGGTTCGTACACGTCGCACACCGCCGCCATCTCGACGCCCAGTTCTTTGAAATTGGCGGTCAAGTATTGGCCGCGCCCGCCGCTGCCGATAATTCCCCCGCGGATCTGATCGTTCGCGCCGCGAATCTGCGCTACCGACGCGGCCGTGGATAACAGAAACGTCCGGCGTTGCATGCCCAAGAGTGTAGCGCGTTATTCCGACCGCAGAGTTACCGCCGGATTCGCACGCGCCGCCCGCCGCGCCGGAATGTAAGTCGCCAGCAGAGCCGTCGCGGCAAGCACGCAGCCCGCCGCAGCAAGTGTGAGCGAATCGTTCGGCTTGATGCCAAACAACTGCGATTCCAGATACCGCGTCGTCGCCAGTGCTCCCATCGTCCCGGCCGCCAGCCCGAAACCCAGCGGCCCAAGCGCTCCACGCAACACCAGCCGTAAAACATCTCCCGGCGCCGCGCCCAGAGCCATGCGTACTCCGATCTCGCGCGTCCGCTGCGCCACACTCCACGATGCGACACCATAAACACCCACCGCCGCCATGGCCAGCGCGAGCGCGGAGAAGATCGCCATCATGATGGTCTGGAATCGCGGGCGAGCCAGCAGCTCGGCGAGTTGGTCGGGCATAGGTTGCACGGTAACCGGAAGCTTCTTATCGAGATTGCGCAATTCGGAACGCAGCAAGACAACCGTATCTCGCGGATTGGCAGCGGTCCTCACGATCAGGGCCGGTACTTCCAACTCCGGTTCCTGTGTGAGCGGCGAATAAGCCTCTGGTTGCGACGCCGGCCGGATGCCGTCGTTCTTCTCATCGCCCACAACTCCCACGATCGTCTTCCATGTCAAATCGGGACGCAGCCCTCCGATGCGCTTGCCGATCGGATCCTCGCCGGGGAAATACCGCCGCACCAGAGCCTGATTCACAATCATCACCCCCGGCGCGTGCTCGGTATCGTCCGCGGTGAAATCACGGCCGCGAAGGAGCGGAATTCCCATCGTCCGGAAGTAACCCGGGCTGACTCCACGACGGATCATGTTGTCTCCACGATGGCCGGGCTCGGGAAGAGGGCGGTCTTCTCGAGAAAACGTCTGAATACCTCCGTTGCCCTCCGGTGGAAGAGAATCCGCTACGGCGGCCGAAACCACGCCGGGGATTCTCGCGGCACGTTCCAGTACCGCATTAAGAAGCTCGCCCTGCTGTGCGCGCTTCGCATACGAGGTTCCCTGCACTGGAATGGACGCCACCACCACCCTTTCGGCCTGAAACCCCAAGGGAACATTCTCCAGCCGCCACAAGCTTTCCATCAGCAACGCCGCTCCGGCGAGCAGCACCATCGAGAACGCTATCTCCGCCGTCAGCAGCGCTCCGCGAAAGGAGTGCCGAGATCCCGCGCGCCCGCTGCTCCCCGGCTTGAGCGTCTCGATCAGATTCGTCCGCAGCGCCGCCAACACCGGTGCTAAACCAAACAACGCGCTCGCTGCAATAGAAACCAGCCCCGCAAACACCAGCACGCGAAGGTTCACGGCCACTTCGTCGATATGCGGAATGTCGGCGGGCAACACATGCGCCGCAGCCCGCAGTCCGGCGAACGCGAACCATGAGCCGCAGCCTCCGCCAAGCACTCCTATCAGCACGCTCTCCGTAAACAACTGCCGCACCATGCGCAGCCGGCCCGCGCCCAGCGCCGCCCGCACCGCGATCTCCTTAGCGCGGCCTGCCGCTCTTGCCAGCATCACATGCGCCACGTTGGCGCAGGCGATCAGCAGCACGAATCCCACGGCGCCGGTAAGGATCAGAAGACCCGTCCGCACGTCGCGTACCTGGTGCAGATGGAGCGGGACTATGCGCAGCTGCACGTCGTTCCGGTAAAACCATTGGTACTTGGCGCGGATGCGGGCGAAAATCGTTTCCAGATCCGCGTGCGCCTCGGCCAGCGTGACTCCCGGCTTCAATCTCCCGATGCCGCGCCACATCCGCATGTTCTCGCCGTGTTGCAAGCGCGCATCGTCCATGGGCAGCGGTGTAAACAGGTCTACTTTCTCTTCTTCGGGAAATCGGAAGGTCGCGGGCATTACGCCGATCACCGTGTAAGGCTCCCCGTCCAGGGCGATCCGCTTCCCCACAACGGCCGCATCGCCGCCGAAAACGCGCTGCCATAAGCCAAAAGACACGATGGCTACATTGGCCGCCTCCGGCCGCGATTCGTCATCTCGGAATGCCCGCCCGAGCACTGGCTGCACCTCGAGAGTCGGAAAGAAGCTGGGGGAGAGGCGCGTCGCCGTGGCGCGAACAGATCCGCCTCCTGCATCCAGCTTCAGCGTGTCCAACCCGTGCGGATACACCGCCAGGCTCGCGAACGTATGACTCTCGCGAGCAAACTGCGCGAAATCGGCACTCGCCAGCGTCTCCAGCTTGATACTGGGAAAATAGCTGGCCACCGACACCAGCCGATCCGGCTCCGCATACGGCAGCGGACGAATCAGCACCGGGTCCAGCACGCTGAAAATCGCGGTCGTACCGCCGATCCCGAGCGCCAGCGTGACGATCGCCACCGCCGCAAACCCGGGATTCAGCCGCAGCGTCCGCGCGGCGTACCGCACCTCAAACAGGAAATCGCGCATGTGCCATTAGAACCCGCCTGCAATCCCACGGTTCCACAGAAAAACCCGATTCTGTTTCAGAGTTGTGCGTATGATACCCTGACCCTACAGTGGCCACCGATCTGATCGAAATCGATCCGGAACAGCCGAAACCCGAGGCGATTGAGCGCGCCGCCGCCGCCGTGCGCCGGGGCAAAGTGGTCGCCATCCCGACCGACGCGCTCTACACCCTGGTTGCCGACCCGTTCAATCTCCGCGCCGTCAACCGCGTCTTCTTCGCCAAAGGCCGCGAAATCCATCGTTCCCTACCCCTGCTGGTCGCCGACATCACCATGGTTGAAGAACTCGCCAAGGAACTTTCCAACCGCTTTTTTCTCCTGGCCCGCCGCTTCTGGCCCGGGCCGCTGACCCTGATCGTTACCGCTGCGGAAAAGCTGCCGCTCAAAATCACCGGCAACACTGGACGCCTGGCGGTTCGCCAATCGAAATCCACCGTGGCTAACGCGCTCGTCACCGCACTCAACCAGCCGCTGATCTCCACCAGCGCCAATATTTCCGGCCATCCCACCTGCCGCAGCGGTATCGAAGTCTTCGGCATGATGGACGGCCGCGTTGACCTCGTCATCGACGGCGGATCCTGTTCCGGCGCCGGAGCGACTACGGTGGACGTGACGGAGCCGGTATGGAAGCTGATCAAGCAGGGCGCGATTGAGGAGAAAGAAATCGCGGAGTGCCTGCAGTCTCTGTAGACGCCTCGAGCAGCTTGACCAGCGCGTGTAGCGTCTGATTCGCGGGTGTGGCAACCCCTACTTCAACCCCTCGTCGCACGATGTAACCGTTCAGCGAATCAATCTCCGTGCGGCTTCCTCGCGCGATATCCTGCGCTGTGGAGGAAGTCGCCCCCGCCAACGCCTCTCCGATCTTCCAAACACTCTCTATCGGATCTGCATCAGGCAGCCGCACGCCGCCGGCTCGTGCTACCGCAATCGCTTCCTCGGTAACTTGCCTCATCAAATCGCGCGTCAACGGATCACTCACCAGCAACGCGTACTTCGCCCGTCCCAGCGCGGATATCGCGTTGTACGCGCAGTTAATGATCATCTTGGTCCAAAGTTCGCCTTCGACGTTCCCGGAAATGCGGCACGGGACGCCGGCCCCCTCGAACATCTCGGCGATGTCCGCAAGGCTCCGCTGCAGGCGATCGTTGCCCCAAATATCCCCGATCACCAGATCGCCGCGACCCGTGTGCTTCACGTGTCCAGGCGCCGCCATGGCCACACCCACATAGACCACTGCCGGAATCGCTTCGATTCCCGTGGCGGAACGAATGCGCGCAACATTATCCACGCCATTTTGCATACTGATAACGAGCGCTTGACGCGGCAGCCGTTTCGCGGCCTCTTCCGTGTCAACCGTCTTGACGCAGAACAGCACGACGTCCGCATCGCGCGTCGCGCTTACATCCGTTATCGCCGAAACCGCTATGCGCTCTTGAAACTTCAGCCCGTCGAAGAAAAGCCCGTCAGCGTTGATCGCGTCAACGTGCCGGGTGCGCCCAATGAGAGTTACCGGCACGCCGGCACGCGCCAGCATACCGCCGAAAAAGCACCCCACCGCCCCCGCGCCAAGGACGGCTACGCGAGGGTGTTCCCTGACACCTAGCACCTAAAAACTGGCACCTGTTCTTTCAGATCCTCAAGAACAAGTTGCGGCGGTACATCCAATAGAGGGTCAGCCAAAAAGTGAACAGCACCGCGGAGCCAAGCAGGAACGGCTCCATCCCAATGCCGAAAATTTGGAACGGTTTCTCGCCCAAGTTGATGAGGAACGAATGGAAGATGAAATCGTTGAACAGGTGCGCGATCAGGTACGCCGCGATTGAGTTCATGCCAATCACGACCAGCGGAAACGCCCACTTTTTGTACCCTTTCACGTCCTCAATCCAACTGAAGATCGCCAGATAGAGAAAGCACAGACCGCCGCTGAATAGCACCCAGCTGGGCGTCCAGATCCGCTTTACTACCGGGCAAATACCGGTGAAATGCAGCAATCCGCCGGCAGCGATGCCAATCACGCCCGCCAAAACCATCTTTTTCACGGGTACTTGCGGCGCAGACTCGCGCAGCCATCGCCCGGCAATCAGGCCCAGAATCATCGTGCCCAGCGTGGGAATGAAGCTCAGGGTCAAGTATCCGCCATCGTTCGCCACGAACGGCTTCACACGTGGGTAGAGGTTTAAATACCACTGATCGAAAGCGTTCCCCAGGTTGCTGTTTTTATCCCAGTGCGCCGCAAAACCGGTGTAATGGTGCCAATCGGGCGGAACAAACACCGCTTGCCAGTTGAAGTTCGGCCCTGGAAGAGGATATAGTGCCCACGCCAGCCAGTAACCCACCAAAATCGCCGTCAGCGCCCCCCATTGCCACTTTGCCGGACGGAAACCCAACAAAAACAGGAACGGATAGCCCATCCCAATTTGCGAAAGCGTATCTTCAAAGGTGAAATTGGTGATCGTACTGTGTGTGGAACGCAAGAAGACGCCGAGAAAAGTGAGCAAAAGCGACCGCCACAGGGCGTGCGCGAACATCTTCCCAAACGTGCCACCCTTCGCGATCCGGCTTGCAATCGAGTACGGCAGCGCCACGCCAACCAGGAAGGAGAAACCCGGCTGGATGGTATCGTGAAGAGAGCAGCCCGCCCACGTCACGTGCGTCTGGTTCCAACCCAGGAAAGCCCAGAACCAGTTGCCGGGGTACGCCGCGGCTACACGGGCCAGTTCCAGAACCTCGGCCATCATCAGGAGCATTACGAAACCACGATACGTATCCACCGCCATATTGCGGGGAATCGGCTGCGGAATGCGGATAGACTGTTGGGCCGCCACGGATGCGGATTCAACGGTTGTTGCCAAGGGCCACCTCCGGCACCAATTAGAGTAGTCGCACTTCGGCAGGAAATGCAACTAACAGAAAGGGATCGAAAGTTCAGTTGAGTCCGTATCTCAAGTTTGTGACCGCCGCAGCGCTCGCATTCGATTCCATCCGCGCGCACAAGCTGCGCAGCTTCCTCACCTTGCTGGGAGTGATTATCGGCGTGGCGAGCGTCATCCTGGTCGGCGCCGCAATCGACGGCTTGGGCGTCTATGCTGAGAATGTCACGGCTAAAGCCTTTGGCACCGACAGCTTTCTGGTGGCACAGATCGCATCGGTCGGGCGCTTAAGTGGAAAGCAACTGGCGGAAAGGCAGCGCAAAAACAAACGCATCCGGCCCGATGACGTGGCCTACTTGAGAACCGTCACGGGCGAGCGCATCATTTATAGCCCTTACGCACAGCACTCTGAAGACGTGAAGGGCGATAACCAGGTGTATGAGGGTGGTAACATCTTGGGCGCTTCGTACACGCTCCCTGAGATCCGCGATATTCCCCTTGAGAGCGGCCGCTTCTTCACCGAAACCGAAGAGCGGATGCGCAAACCGGTGGCTGTGATCGGCCAGGACATCCGGACGGCGCTGTTTCATGACCTGCCGCCACTTGGCCGCACCATCCGCGTTGCCGGCTTTGAGTTTACGGTGATCGGCCTGCTGGAGCGCCAGGGTTCGTCGTTTGGGCGCAGCCTCGATGATCCGGTCTACATTCCGATGTCGATCTACAACCAGATGTACGGCAGTCAACGCGGCTCCGCTGTATTCGGAAAAGCGCGGCCGGATAGCGGACTCGACATGGAGCGGGCGCTCGACTTAGCGCGCGGCGCGTTGCGCAGCCACTTCCACGCTCAGCCGGGGCAGGAAGACAACTTCGACACCCTGACGCCCGATTCGGTGCGCTCGTTCGTCGATCAGATCCTGGGAGTCATTGCGGCGGTGGTAGTTCCGGTTACCTGCATCTCGTTGGTAGTGGGCGGCATCGTGATCATGAATATCATGCTGGTCAGCGTCACCGAACGCACCCGCGAGATCGGCATTCGCAAAAGCCTGGGCGCGCGGCAAGGCGACATCATGCTGCAATTCCTTACCGAATCGGTGATGCTTTCGCTGGCCGGCGGGGTAATTGGTTTGGCAGCAGGGGCACTCGTCGCCACACTGCTTTCCGCGCTTTTCGGCGCGACGCTGAAGATCACGGCTCCCTATGTGGTGCTTTCCATCTTCGTTTCGAGCGCGGTGGGGATCATTTCGGGGTGGTACCCGGCACGGAGGGCGGCGCGGCTCGATCCCATCGCCGCGCTACGCGCCGAATGACCTCACCGATGCGCATCAGCGTGAAAGAGACGCTAGCCATGGCGCTGCAGGCGGTGTGGACACACCGGTTCCGCTCGGGGCTGACGATTCTAGGGATCGTGGTCGGCATCACCACTGTCGTCACCGTCGCGTCGCTCTTGACCGGGCTGCGCCAGGGCATTGTTGACTTCTTTCAGGAGTTCGGCCCGGACAACATTTTCATCGCTCGCGTCAGCGGAGACCCCAGCGGCAATGGCGCGCGGCCCAAGGAATTGAAGCGGCGGCCGCTTCGCCCGGAGAATGCCGAGTACTTAAAGTCCGTGGTTCACTCGATTGAAGACACCGCGGTGAGCATCGCCGTCAATCCACCGCGGGGAGCTGTTTTCAGTGCTAAGGTGCCAGGGTTTGAATCCGACAACATGTGGCTGATGGGCGCGACGCCGAACGTTTATGACCTTTCGCCGCGCGAAATGCGGATGGGCCGTATCTTCACGGCGGAAGAGGATCGCCGCGCACAGCGAGTGGCCGTTCTTGGTTCCAGCCTGGCAGATGCGCTGTTTCCCGGCGGAGATGCCGTCGGTCGCGCGGTGCAGATCGATGGCGCGGAATACCAGATCGTTGGTGTGTTCGCCCTGGCAAAAGGCGGCTTTTTCGGCGAGAACGGGCTCGACCGTCAAGTCGTGATTCCGTTTCAGACGGTTCGGCTGCGCTACCCGCAGGCGGACAACTTTCTGCTGACGGCCAAGGCAAGGCCCGGAATGCGCGCCGATGCCATCGAAGAGATCCGTGACGCCTTACGCCGGTTGCGGCACGTCCCCCGTGGCGTTAGCGATGACTTTACCATTTCGACCGCGGATTCCATCATTGAGAATTTCGATCGCATCACCGGGATGGTGTTGATGATTTCGATTGCGATCTCTGCCGTCGGCCTGTTGGTGGGCGGCATCGGGGTGATGAACATCATGCTGGTCAGCGTGACCGAGCGGACGCGCGAGATCGGCGTGCGCAAGGCCATCGGCGCGCGGCGGCGCGACATTGTGGTGCAATTCCTAAGCGAAGCCGTGACGCTCACGGGAGCTGGTGGACTCATCGGCATCGTCTTCTCCATTCTGGTCACGCTGCTGGTGAGCGCGCTGTTCCCGAGCTTGCCTTCCAAGGTCCCGGGCTGGGCGGTTGTCACGGCATTCACGGTTTCAGTCGCGGTCGGCGTGTTCTTTGGCGTCTGGCCGGCGGTAGTGGCGTCACGATTGGACCCAGTGGAGGCGTTGCGGTACGAATGAGTTTCCGTGTCTAGTGTGCCCCCATAAGAGCCGCAGGTGGCGGTCAAAAACCTTAGAGGGTTCTTGACGCCCCCGGCCGATAGAGGGCTAACGGGCGAAGATCGTGAGCATCCTGATCGTCGACAGCCAACCGGAAACGTTGAGCGCGCTCCAGACCATGCTGACCCAGGCGCAGCGGTGGAATGTGGTTGCGGCAGGCTCGGTGCCGGATGCGCTGCGCGTTCTATCCACCGGCGGAATTGAGCTCGTGCTCACGGATTTGATGGGGCCCGGCATGGATGGTTTGGACCTCTGCGCCCAAATGCAGGGCCGGCCGGAACTCCGTCACATACCCCTTGTTGTTCTACTGAGTGCAGAAGATCGCACGCATCTGGGACGCGTGTATAGCGCGGGAACCTGCGATTACATCGCCAAACCGCTGCATATCGAGGAAGTGGTCGCCCGGGTCCAGGCGGTGCTAAGAAGTCGAGAGGAGATTGCACGGCGCACGGCGCGTGAGCGGGAGTTAGTGGCTGTCAACCGGAAACTGATGCGGCTGGTCGCGGTGGACCCGACTACCGGCGTCGCTAACCGGCGCGCCTTCGACCAGGCCATGGAGCGCGTGTGGCGTAGTGGTGCGCGGTACAACCTCGAAGTGGCCCTGTTGATGATCGATGTGGACCACTTCAAGCCGTACAACGACCGGCTGGGGCACCCGGCGGGCGATGAGTGCCTGAAACGCGTGGCGGCGGCGCTGGCTGCGGCACTCTATCGGCCCGATGATTTCCTGGCGCGGTACGGCGGCGAGGAATTCGCGGTGATCCTTCCACGAACCGGTCTTACCGGGGCCTGTGCCGTTGCCGAACGGCTCCGAGCGACCATCCAGAATCTGGGAATCGTGCACCCGGCGTCGCCTGCCGCAGACCGGCTCTCCATCAGCCAAGGGGTCGCCTGCCAGATTCCCGAATGCAGATCTAGCGCCCTGCAAATGATTGCGATGGCGGACCAGGCACTTTACCAAGCCAAGGCATCCGGGCGAAACCGGGTGTCTGTCGCGCCTGTGGCCACCCGGGTCGGCTTGTTCGATTTTGTGGCAGAACAATCCCAAAACCGGACACCCGATCCAATCGTCCTGGCCGGAAATCCTCCTAAGCTATAGTATCTCCTTGAGTTGTTAGAGCAGAGGCGCGGCCCCAGACTTGCCCTACCCATGCGAACAAAAGGAAATGTCGATGCGCGAGAGCAGCAGCCGCAATTTCATCTGCATCACTCTGGCAGTGCTCGCCATAGCCACAGCACTGTCCCATCACGACAAACCCCGGACCACGCGTTTTGGAAGCGGGCTGATTTCGCTCGTCACGTATCCGGGAGCAAAGCCACATCACCATGTGTTTGGCGACCTGGCCGCAGTTGTGGATATTTTCCACATCGATCTGACAGCGCAGGGTCAGACTGAGAAGTTGGTGGCTGGGGCGGTACAGCCGAACTTTTTCCAAATGATCGGCGTAGAACCGCTATTAGGCCGCACGTTCCGCAACGGCGAGGATGTGGCCGATCGCGTCGTGGTTCTGAGCTATGGGTTGTGGCAGCGGCGGTTCGGTACTACCACCGGAATAGTGGGCCGGAATATAACCCTCGAAGGCGAGTCATATCGTGTGATCGGGATCCTGCCACGCGATTTCACCTGGAATAATCGCGAGACTGATATTTGGGTACCATGCGCCGCGAAATCGGGCGACAAGCCGGACAGCTATATCAGCCAAGTACGGCTGATCGCGCGGCGTGTCGGAAACAGAGTCGAACCGGAGATCTGAAGGTGAAGGCAATGCGAACGATTCGAGCGATCATTGGAGCGGTTTTAGGTGTTGCCGCGCTGGCGCCGCGGGCGCTTCCCAGTGATTTTTCCTGGCATGGACAGCTAACGCCCGGCCAGTCGATTGAAATAAAAGGTGTTAACGGCTCGATCCGCGCGGAGAAGGCATCCGGAACGGAAGTCACCGTGGAGGCTAGCAAGTTCGCGCGGCATAGCGATGTCCGCTCGGTCACCGTGCAGGTGGTTCCACACGCGGATGGCGTTACCATCTGCGCGGTGTATCCCTCGAGCGATTGGGGGCGACCGAACGAGTGTGCACCGGGATCGGGTGGGCGCATGAACACGAATAACAACGACGTCCGCGTGGAGTTCACGGTGCGAGTTCCCGCGGGTGTGCGGTTCATCGGCCGTTCGGTGAACGGAGAAGTGGAGGCGGATTCGCTCGCCAGCGATGTCACCGCGCACACGGTGAATGGCAAGATTCGAATTGCGACCACCGGCTGGGCAGAGGCTAAGACTGTCAATGGAGCGGTCACAGCGCGGCTGGGACAAACTGCGGGATCGCGGCCGGTCGAGTTCGAGACGGTTAACGGCAGCATCGATCTGGAACTGCCGGCTGCGGCCAATGCGACGCTGCATGCGAGCACCGTCAACGGGCACATCTCCACGGACTTCCCGCTGATGGTTCGCGGGAAATTCACAGGCAGGGAGATCACAGGATCCATCGGTCAGGGCGGGCCCGAGTTGAACTTGAGGACCGTCAACGGCTCTATCGATCTGCGGCGCTCGGGGACTTAGGACGGCCACCGGGCCTCGCGGGCACAACACAACGGAGGGACAGTGTTCAGCGATATTCGTTACGGGATTCGTGCGTTACAGCGCAATCCAGCGGTGACCGTGACGGCGGTCGTGGCGTTGGCGCTGGGGATCAGCAGCAATACGGCCATATTCAGCCTGGCCGATGCGTTCCTATTCAAACCCCTGGCACTGAAGCACCCGGAGGGTCTGGTGATGCTGCCAGAAACGCGGGCCGACCGGCCAATCGCGGGAGTGTCGAACGTGGCGCCGGCGAACTTCGAGGATTGGAAGCGTCAGGCTGGTTCCTTTGAACAGCTGGCGGCGTTCCAGATGATCTCTTTCAACATTACGGGGCAGGGCGATCCGGAAGGAGTACTGGGCGACCGCGTCTCAAGAGGGCTGTTCGAAATGGTCGAAGCACAGCCGCTCCTGGGCCGGGTTTTCCGGCCGGAGGAAGACCTGCCGGGGCACGAGCAGGAAGTCATACTCAGTTTTGGATTGTGGCAGCGACGCTACGCGGCGGACCGGGAGATCATCGGCAAAAGCATCCGGTTGGATGGCAAACCGTACACCGTAATAGGGGTGATGCCCCAGAATTATCACTTCCCGAAGGTGGCTGAGCTTTGGACACCGATGGCGATGGGTGACCAGGAGCGTGCCGTCCGCGGGTCCCGGTACATGGATGTCGTTGCCAAGCTGAAGCCCGGAGTCACACTGCGGCAAGCGGGCGCGGAAATGGAAACGATTGCCAAACGCCTGGCGCAGACGTATCCGGAGACGAACCGCGGCTGGCACGTGCGGGTGATGTCGATCCGCGATTTTCTGGTGGGTGACCTGACGCGCACCTACACCTGGATGCTGCTGGTTGCGGTGGGTTTTGTGCTGCTGATTGCCTGCGCCAACGTGGCGAACCTGCAATTCGCGCGAGCGACGTTCCGCGCCAAGGAGATCGCGGTGCGCACGGCGCTGGGCGCGTCGCGCTGGAGCGTAGTCCGGCTACTGTTGACGGAGAGCGTACTGCTGGGAGTCGTGGGGGCGGTGGGCGGCATTTGGCTGGCGCAGTGGCACGTGGAGATGATTCAGGCCCACATGCCGCCAGAGATCGGGCGCTGGGTTTCGGGCTGGGACCAGATCCACGTGGATGGAAGGACGTTGCTGTTCACCGCCATGGTGGCAGTGATTGCAGGAATCATTTCAGGCCTGGCACCGGCGCTGGAGAGCTCGAGGCCGAACCTGAATGAGACGCTGAAGGAAAGCGTGCGCGGATCTTCGACTGGCCGCTCGGGCAGCCGATTGCGGAGCGTGCTGCTGGTGGGCGAGATCGCTCTGGCGCTGGTCTTGCTGGTGGGCGCGGGGCTGATGGTTAAGGGAGTCCACGGGCTGATCTCGGTGAATGCGAACCTAGCTCCCAAGAGCCTGCTGACGATGCGCATCACCTTGCCGGAGGCGAAGTACAAAGAGTCGCGCGAGATTTCGGCGTTCTTTAGCCGCTCGCTTGATTCGCTCCGGGCAATACCTGGCGTGGAAAGCGTGGCGGTGGCGACCAGTGTTCCCTATGGCAATCTCGGCAGTTCCGCGCGTTTCTCGATTGAGGGGCAACCGGAGGAGGCTGGAGAGCTTCGCGTGGTGCAGGATCAGATCGTCAGCCCGAACTACTTCAGCACAGTACGCCTGGCATTGCGCGATGGGCGTGCGTTCCGCGAAAGCGATACCAGAGACGCGGAGAAAGTGGCCATTATCAGCGAGGACATGGCGCGGCGCTACTGGCCCAACAGCTCGGCATTGGGTCGCAAGATCAAGCTGGGCGAGACCAAGGACAGCGAACCGTGGCTGACAGTGGTAGGCATAGCGCAAAGCGTGCGCTACGACTGGTTCCAGACCGTAGCGAGGCCCGTGATTTACAGGCCGTACACGCAGGTGGGCAGGGGCTGGACGTATGTGGCGCTGCGGACTTCGGGCGACCCGATGGCGCTGGTCGGGGCGGTGCGGCACCAGGTTACCTCTTTGGACGCCGAGCTTCCGGTATTCGATGTGATGACTCTGGAAAAGGTGATTTCGGAATCGGTGCTGGGGCTTTCGTACGTGGCGGTGATGATGACGGCGCTGGGGGCGATCGCGCTGGTGCTGGCGTGCGTGGGGGTATATGGTGTGATGGCGTACGCGGTATCGGAACGCACGCGGGAGATCGGGATTCGCGTGGCGCTGGGCGCGGAGAAGAGCGATGTGTTGCGCATGGTGATCGCGCGCGGCCTGGTGGTGACGGCTGTTGGTTTATCGATCGGTTTCGTGCTGGCAGTGATGCTGGCGCGACTGCTGGCAAGCTTTCTTTACGGCGTGAGCGCGACGGACTGGGAGATCTTTGGCGGAATCTCGCTGGCGTTAACAGCGGCGGCGATTCTGGCGTGTTACATTCCGGCGCGGCGCGCGATGAGAATCGACCCGGTGGAGGCATTGCGGTATGAATGACGTCCGGCTGGCGGTGCGCGGGTTGCTGCGGAGCCCGGGGTTCACGGTGGTTGCGGTACTCGCGATCGCGTTGGGAATCGGGGCGAATACGGCGGTGTTCACGATTGTGGATTCGGTGCTGCTGCGGCCGTTGCCGTTTCCGCAGCCGGAGAGGCTGTATGCGTTATCGGTCGTGATGGACGGCCCATTCGGAGTAAACGATCGTCAGATGCCCGACGGGTTGTATGTCGACTTCCGCAAGCAGGATCGCTTCTTCGAGAACGTAACGGCCTACAACTCACACCACGGCGTCAATCTAACGGGCATGGGCGACGCGCGGAGTGTTTGGGGAGCCTTTGCGACCGCGGATTTCTTTTCCGTACTGGGCGCGCACGCTGCGCTCGGAAGAACGTTCGCGCCGAATGAGGATCAGCCGGGGCACGACCGCGTCGTGGTAATCAGTGACGCGCTCTGGCACTCGGCTTTTGACGGAGATCCGGCGGTTATCGGGAAATCCATGCGGTTGGATGGCGAGAGCCGTACTGTGATCGGTGTGATGCCGGCTGGGTTTGCGTTTCCGGCAGCGCTGGATGTTTGGGTACCGCAGGGCGTTGTGCTGAATCCGCACAATTCGGAGCTGTTGAGCGTGATAGGGCGGATCAAGCCGGGAGCGGCGGCGAGCCAGGCAAGGGCTGAGCTCGATACCCTCATCCAGCCCGAAGAAGATAGCAAACGCAAGCCGCCGGCGCGGGTAGTGCCATTACTCGAATCTGTATCCGGCAAGGTGCAGCGGTTGCTTTTGATTTTCCTGGGCACGGTGGCGTTCGTGTTGCTGATTGCGTGCGCAAACGTGGCGAATCTCTTATTAGCGCGGGCGGCGGGACGGCGCCAGGAGATTGCGGTGCGTGCAGCCCTGGGAGCCGGTCGCTGGCGGTTGATCCGGCAGGTGTTGACGGAGAGCACGGTGGTTTCGCTAGCCGGCGGAGCGGCGGGATTGTTGGTGGCGGTGTGGAGCGTGCCGGTGCTGGTTGCGCTGGCTCCGGCGGACACGTTGCCGCGAACCGGGCAGATCAGCGTCGATGGCTGGGTGCTGGCGTTTACGTTCGGGATGTCGCTTCTGACGGGACTGGGTTTCGGCATTCTCCCGGCGGTTCAAGCTACGCGGTTGGAGTTGCGGGAATCGCTGAGCCTGGGGGGCCGCACGCAGACGGGACGGCATGAACGATTGCGCGGGGCATTGGTGGTGTCAGAGATTGCGTTGTCTCTCGTGCTGTTGACGGGGGCCGGGTTGATGCTGAAGGGATTTCTGCGGATAAGGTCGGTCGACACCGGGTTCCGGGGCGAGAACGTGATCACAATGACCCTCGATCTGCCGGACAATGTATATCGTGAGGCCTCACAGCTCCACACGTTTCAGGATCGTACCGTGGAGAAGCTGGCCAATCTCCCGGGAGTGACGGCCACGGCAGTCATCAATTATCTACCGTTAGGCGGGGCACTCACCATGGGAGATTTCCAGCTGGATGGCGGGCGGAAATTTCCCCGGGGCCTCATGGTGGACAAGCCGGAAGTGAGCCCCGGCTACTTTCACACCATGGGGATTCGGCTGCTACGTGGACGAGACTTTACGGCTGGGGACAACGAGCACGCTCCCGCGGTCGGCATTATCAGCAAAACCGCGGCGCAGCATCTGTGGCCTGGAGAAGATCCGATTGGCAAACGCTTCTCGGAGGAAGATCACCCGACGGCAAAGGACTGGGTAACTGTTATCGGCGTGGTCGAT
>Ga0335069_10002307_pt1 | contig 29509 bp, 28 predicted proteins | sample Lox_Sample_11_FD_206714 | JGI IMG/M metagenome (GOLD analysis project Ga0335069, IMG submission 206714) | Soil microbial communities from Loxahatchee National Wildlife Refuge, Florida, United States - Lox_Sample_1.1 | ecosystem: Environmental > Terrestrial > Soil > Wetlands | place: USA...
CCCCGCCAATCAGCGTCGCATCGCCGAGCTGATCCGCGGCCTCCAGCAGAAGCACGGCATCACCTCCGTCGTGGTGACGCACGAGCTCGACCTCTGCTTCTCCGTCTCGGATCGCGTTGCGCTACTCAAGCAGGGTCGCATCGTGGCGCAGGGCAGCGCCGCGTCGATGCAGCACTCCGATCATCCGGACGTGCGAGCCTTCCTGTCGGGAGAGCGGGACGCGGCCGGACCGGAGCCCTGAGGAGATCGCCATGGAAGGCAACCGACGCATCGCCATCGTGGTCGGCGTGTTCGTGCTCGCGGGGCTCGCCGCGCTGGCGCTGACGATCCTCTCGCTCTCGTCGCAGCAGGGCGTGTTCCGCCAGCGCTACCGGCTCGTCGCTCACTTCGAGAACGTGCAGGGCCTGCTCGCCAACGCGCCGGTGTGGCTGGCCGGGCGGCAGGTCGGCCGCGTGCAGAGCATCGGCTTCTCGCCGCAAGGCAGCGGACGACCGGCGCTGCGCGTGATCCTCCAGATCGACCTCGACGTGCAGGATCGCATCCGCACGGACTCGATCGCGTCGATCGGGACGATCGGGCTGCTCGGCGACCGCTACGTGGAGGTGTCGATCGGCAGCGAGCCGTCGCCGCCGATCGCGGACGGCGGCGAGATCCCCACGGTCACGCCGACCAACATCAACCTCGTGATCGACCGCGGCGCGCAGGCGCTCGAGAACGTCGCGAAGCTGACCACCAGCCTGAACTCGGTGGTCGAGGAGTTCGGGCAGGCGACCGGCGGCCGCCGTCTCGCCGAGTCGGTCGGCGCGCTCGCGGACGTGGTCGAGCAGATCCAGGAAGGCAAGGGCCTGCTGCACAGCTTGATCTACGACCAGTACCAGGGCGGCGGCGTCGCGAGCGTCGAGCGCTCGCTCGTCACCTTCGAGGGCATCCTCGACGAGATCGCGACGGGCGACGGCATCCTCCACTCGCTGATCTACGACAAGCCGACCGACCAGGACATCGTGCTCGAGGCGATCGAGGCGGGCTCGCGCCTCAACAGCATCCTGGCGAAGGTCGACCGCGGCGAGGGCACGATGGGCCTGCTGCTGAACGATCCGACGCTCTACGAGGACCTGAAGCGGCTGGTCGGCGGCGCGGAGCGGAGCCGCACGGTGCGCACCTTGATCAAGCTGTCGACGAGCGGCGACGGCAGTGAGTGATCCGGAGCCCGTGGCCTGGACGCTCTCCACCGCGCGCGAGATGCTGCCCGACGTGCGGCGCCGCACGGCGCGGGCGGTCGCGGAGGTGGAGGCGCTCGTCCCGCAGCGCGACACCAGCCCGGAGGGCACGCCGGCGCGGGTCGAGCTCGAGCAGCGCATCCAGGCGGCGGTCTCGCGCTGGATCCGCTCGATGGAAGCGCTCGGCGTAGAGGTGAAGGGCGCCTGGCTCGTCGACTTCGACAACGGCCGCGGGTACTACTGCTGGCGCTGGCCGGAAGAGCGGCTCGAGTACTACCACGGCTACGACGAGGGTTTCGATGGTCGCGTGCGCATTCAGTAGCTGCAACCAATTGCTATTTCACTCTCGGTAGACCACGACCGAGGTCACCACGCACGTCGGCGTCAGCGCGTAGCGGCCCTCGATGCGCGCGCCGGGCGGGAGCGCGCCCTCGCCGCCGGCTCGCAGGACGACGCGGAAGCCCTGCGCGGCGGGGTCGATCTCGATCGCGGCGTCGCGGAAGCCGAGACGGCGCCCGCACAGCGGGAAGACCGCCTTGAAGACGCTCTCCTTCGCGGAGAAGGCGAGCGTCGCGAAGTCGCGGGTCGTGGCTCCGCCGAGCGACTCGATGCGCGCCCGCTCCTCGGCGTCGAGCACGCGGCGCGCGGCGCGCGGCGAGATCGGCGCGCTCTCGGCGTCGAGCCCGAGCGCGAGCAGCTCGCCCCGACGCGCGACCGCCGCGGCGCAGAAGCCCTCCGTGTGGGTCAGGCTACCGATCACGCCGGGCGGCCACCGGGGATCGCGCGCTTCGCCGCGGAGCAGCGGCTCGTTCTCGATGCCGAGCTTCGCGAGCGCGCGACGCGCGCAGGCGCGGCCGAGCGCGAACTCGGCCCGGCGCGCGGCTCCCATGCGCGCCGCCAGCGCGGCCTCCGCCGGATGCAGGGACGAGCAAACGAGCGAGTCGTCGGCCTCGACGTAGACCACCAGCTCCGGGAAGAGCGGCTTCACTCGTCGCGCACGCTGGCGCGTCTCCGCTTGCGCTCGGCCTGGCTGCGCTTGGCGCGCAGGCGCCGCTCCTTCGAGGCGCGCGTCGGGCGCGTGTCGACGCGCGGCGCCGGTCGCTCGAGCGCTGCCCGCACGAGCTCCACGAGCCGCTCGCGCGCCAGCGCGCGGTTGCGCGCGCGGGAGCGCTCGCGATCGGAGCGCACGATCAGCTCGCCGTCCCGCGTGAGTCGCGCGCCGAGAGCGCAGAGCATCCGCGCGCGTGCGTCCGGCGAGAGCGCGCGCGTCCGCGCGGCGTCCCAGCGGAGCGTCACGCGCGTCTCGGTCTTGTTGACGTGTTGACCGCCGGGCCCGCGCGAGCGGCTCGCGCTCTCGTGGATCTCCTGCTCGGGGATCGTGATCCCCGGCGCGACGCGCAGTGCGGAACGGGCCACGCTCGGAGGAAATCGGCTGGGGCCGGCCCGCGCAAGCGCGTCGCCGGACGCGGTGGCTGGAGTCACTTCTCGCCGTAGAAGCGCAGCATCGCCCCGAACGAGATCGTCACGTGGTCGTAGTCGTTGACGCCGCCGGCCGGCCACGCGTACGAGACCTCGGTCATGAGTCCGAGGTTGTCGGTGACGTAGTAGTCGGCCCCGACGCCGAACTGCGCCACGAACCCGCTGCTGCGGTCCTTGCTGTTGTCACCCGGCGGATCGAGCACCGCGTAGCCGTAGCCTACGCCGCCGAGCACGTAGGGTTGGAACCGGTCCGTCAGCAGGTAGCCCTTCGCGTTGGCCATCGCCTGGAAGAAGGTCGCCTTGGTTCGCGACTCGGTGCCGTCGGCCCGATTATGCAGCTTGATTTCGATGTCGTTCAGCACCTGGGCCTGGCCCTCGGCCGCGAGCCAGTCGAGGAAGCGGTAGCCGATGCGCCCGCCGTAGCCCCAGCTGCCGTCCACGTGGCCGTTGGTCTTGGCGATCTCGCCGGACGCGTCGCGCGCCCGGTTCTCGAGGTCGCTGTCGGCGGTCATGAAGCTGTAGCTGCCCTGGCCGATCAGGTAGAGGCCCTTGTGCGTGATCGTCCAGTCGGTCGCCTTTTCCTCGCCTTCGTCGTCCTTGTCGGCCTTCTTGGCGTGGGACTTCGTCGCGGGGGCTTCGTCGGCCTGCTCGTCGTCGTCCGAGTCGTCCTTGTCGACGGCCGCGGCGGCGAGCGGCAGCCACAGCGCGAGCGCGAGCGCGAGCCAGACCGCGATCCTTCGCATCCGGGTGCGCCGCGACATCGCGTCTCCTCCTCGTCCGCCCGGCCATCGGTCCGGGAGGGCGACCGCAGTGGAACCCGAGCGCCCGCCGCGGCGGGTCGCCGAGCTTACCACCGGCTGCGAGCGCGCTGTGCGCTTTTTCTGGGCGCGCGCGGCGCCGACTAACGGCGCGAGCCGGGCGACACCCGCCAGCAGAGGAGGCCGTCGCCGTCCGCCGCGATCGCCTCGACCCGCGCGCTTCCGGCGCGCGCCTCGACGTGACGCAGCGCGCGTCGCAGCGCCTGCTCGAGGGCGGCGCCGAGGTCGACCTCGCCCCGGAGCCACGCCCTTGCGGAGACTCCGGGCGCCGTCACGAGCAGCTCCGTCTCGCGCCCGGCGCGCGCGACCACGCGCAGGCCTCCGATCTCGAAGAGGAGCGCGTCCTCGCGCGCGGCGGCGCGCGGAGAGGCCAGGAGCGGCGGCGGATCGGACGCGAGCCCGGCGACGAGGCTCTCGCGCAGCGGGCCCTCGAGCGCGGCATCGCAGCGGTAGTTCGGATGGTCGATCGCGATCGCGGCCGGCACGGCGGGATCGGCGAGTCGCCGCGCCGCGTCGAAATCGAGCGAGAAGCGGATGTACTGGACCGCCGAGATGCGGTCCTCCTCGCGCTGCTTCGGATCGAAACGGGCCGCGATGCGCTCCTCGCCGCGGCCCGCTCCGACGCGCAGCGCGACGTGCTCGTCGATGCCGACGAGGCGATCGAGCTCCGAGCGGATGCGCGAGAGCTCCTCGATCTCGACGAAGAGCGTCGCCGACAGCTCGCGCTCGCCGGGCATCAGCTCGTTGTAGACGTCGAGCTCGTGCTGCACCTGCTCGGACGCGTCGATCCGCTCGACCTGGAGCATCTCCTGGACCTGGAAGCGCAAGGTCTCGCGATCCTCGAAGAGCAGGCTTACCCGCTCGCCGACGGCCAGCCGGCGCGCGCGCTTGTGCTCGATCACGCGCCGCCGGTAGTCGTCGCGGAGCGCCGCGTAGGTCTCGCGATCGACGATCTCCTCGAGGCGGAGCGGCCTCACTCGGCGGAGAGCCCGTAGGCGTGGCGCAGCAGCACCACGGGGTGTATGGCCTTGCGCCCGCTGCCCTCTTCGATTCGCAGCGCGGCGAGCGGGCAATCCGTCGCCACGTGGTCGGCGCCGGCCTCCTCGATGCGCCGCAACATGCCCTGCGCCACCTGCATCGACGCGTCGTGGAAGCGGGCCTGCATGCCCCAGGTGCCGTCGACGCCGGAGCATGCGTCCACCAAGGTGACCTCGGCGCCCGCGAAGCGCAGCAGGTCGCGCGCGCGGAAGCCGAGCTTCTGGTGGCGCAGGTGGCAGGGCGCGTGGTAGGCGACGCGTCCGAGTGGCTGCGCGAACTCACGCGGCAGGCGCTTCTCGCGCGCGAGCTCGTAGAGGAACTCCATCAGGTCGCGCGTCGCCGCGGCCACGCGGCGCGCGTCTTCGCTGCGGAGCAGGCGCGGGTACTCCTCCTTCAGCATCAGCGAGCAGGAGGGTCCGGGGACCAGCACGCGCGCGCCCGCCTCGACGTGCGGCAAGAGCGCCGCGACGTTGCGTTCGGCGTGTCGCGCCGCAGTGTCGAGATCGCCCGTGTCGGTGAAGGGCATCCCGCAGCAGCGGTCGTAGCAGAGCGACACCGCGACGTCGGCGTGCTCGAGCACGCGCACGGCGGAGCGCCCGGCGATCGGGTCGTTGTACTCGACGCTGCATGTGGTGAAGAGCACGGCGCGCCCGTTCTTCCCTTCGCCGCGCGCGCCGCCTCGCTGCACGAACCAGCGCTCGACCGTGTCGGCGTAGTAGGACGGCTGCACCCAGTGTCGATCGATGCCGACCGCCTTCTCCATCAGCCAGCGCGACAGCGGGTTGCGGTTGGCGAAGTTCATCAGCACTGGCGCCGCGGCGCCGATGCGGCCGAGGAGATCCGTGCGCGTGGTGAGCCGGCGCGCGAACGGGATGCCGTCTCGCCTCGCGCGCGCGAGCTGCTGGCGCCGCATCAGCGCGGGGAAGTCGACGTCCCACTCGTGCGGCGGCGTGTAGGGACAGTGGTTGTAGCAGAGCTTGCAGTGGTAACAGAGCTCGTTCGCGGCATCGAAGTCCGCGCGCGAGACGCCCGCGACCTCCTGCTCGCTCGCGTCGATCAGGTCGAAGAGCTTCGGAAAGGTCGGGCACAGCGGCAGGCAGCGCCGGCACTGGTGGCAGATGTCGCCGACGCGGCGGAGCTCCGCCTCGAGCGCGCCGTCGTCCTGGTATTCGGGGTCCGAGTACGCGAGCTCGGACTTGCGTCTCACAGCTTCTCGAGGCCGTCGAGCGCCTTCTGGAAGCGGCCCGCGTGCGACTTCTCCGCCTTGGCGAGCGTCTCGAACCACTCCGCGATGTCGGCGAAGCCCTCGCCGCGCGCGGCCTTCGCCATGCCCGGGTACATCTCGGTGTACTCGTAGGTCTCGCCCGCGACGGCGGCCGAGAGGTTGCGGTCGGTGCTGCCGATCGGCTTGCCGGTGGCGGGGTCGCCGGCCTGCTTCAGGTAGTCGAGGTGGCCGTGCGCGTGGCCGGTCTCGGCCTCGGCGGTGTCGCGAAAGAGGCCGCCGACGTCCGGATAGCCCTCGATGTCGGCCTGGCGTGCGAAGTAGAGGTAGCGGCGGTTCGCCTGCGACTCTCCCGCGAAGGCGGCCTTGAGGTTGTCGTGGGTCTTGCTCCCCTTGAGCGTGGCCATCTCTTGCTCCTTGCAGTGGAACGCGCGCGACGTTCCGGGGTGGAAATCCGTGCGCGCGTCGCGACGGGCACGCGACGCGCGCGGCCAGACTGTAGTCGGCATCGGCCCCCGGTCAATCGGTTCTGCGGCCCGCCGCGGCGTCATTCTCGTCGGTGACGCGCGCCGCGCCGACGACACCGGCCTCGCGCAGCGCGCGCCGCTCGCCCTGCGAGATGCCGAGCTCCGCGAGGATCTCGTCGTCGTGCGCACCGAGTGACGGCGCGCCGGTGCGCACGCGCAGCGGCGTGCGCGAGAGCTTCGCCGCGGGTCCGACCACGGGGACGCGCACGTCGCCTGGCGCGTCGACGGGCTGGAGCATCTCGCGTTCGCGCACGTGCTGCGTGCGCGCCGCCTCCGCATAGCTCCGCACCGGCGCGGCCGGGATGCCGCCCGCGACGAGCGCGCCGAGCGCCTCCTCACAGCGGCGCCGCGAGGCCCACGCCGCGAGCCAGCCGTCGACCTCCGCGCGCCGGCGAATGCGCTCCGGCGCCGTCGCGTAGCGGGGATCCTCCGCGGCGTCGGGGTGGCCGACGAGCGGCGCGAGGCGACGCCAGTGCGCGTCGAGCAGCACGCCCGCGAGGATGTGTCCGTCGAGGCAGCGATAGGTGTTGGCCGGGGCCGCGATGCGGAACTGATTGCCGAGGCGCGGAATCTCGACGCCGAGCGCGCCGAGCGTCAGGTATCCGGTCGACTGGAAGAGCATCGCGTCGAGGAGCGACACGTCGATGTGCTGGCCTTCGCCGGTGCGGTCGCGATGGCGCAGTGCCGCGAGCACGGCGAAGGCGGCGTGCAGGCCCGCGAGGTCGTCGGCCAGGAAGGTCGGCGCCTTCACGGGCTCGCCGGAGGGCTCGCCGTTCAGCGACAGGAAGCCGCCGGCGGCCTGCGCCAGCGGGTCGTAGCCGAGCTCGCCGGACTGAGGGCCCCATTGCCCGAAGCCGCTGATCGACGCGTACACGATGTCGCGACGGAGCGCGCGCACGGCGCGGTAGCCGCAGCCCCAGGCGTCGAGCGTGCCCGGGCGGAAGTTCTCGATCACGACGTCCGCGCGCGTGGCGAGCCGGAGGAAGATCTCGCGGCCGCGCGCGTCGCGGATGTCGAGCGCGACGCTCCGCTTGTTGCGGTTGACCGTCGCGTGCATGAACGAGAGCGGCGGCTCGCAGCCGGGAAGGAACGGTGGCGAGCGCCGCGCGATCTCGCCGTGCGGGTGCTCGACCTTGACGACGTCGGCGCCGTAGTCGGCCAGCATGCAGCCGCACATGGGCCCGGCCCAGGTGGTCGTCAGCTCGACCACGCGGATTCCGGCCAGCGGGCCGCTGAGGTCGCGACGCGCTTCGCGGTAGAACTCGGCCTTCTCCATCGCTCCGCGCCCTCCGGCCGTGCTATGAATCGCGCGCCCCGGCGCCCGGGCCGGGCGACCGCACGGAGGCCCGCATGGAGGCGTCGGGAGACTCGGCCCTGCTCGGCTCGCTGCTCGTCGGCTCGAGCGCGCTGCTGACGCATCTCGCGCTGCTCCTCGGCCGCATCGCGATCGGCGCCTGCTTCGTGGTGCACGGGCTCGGGAAACTCGGTCTCGTCGGCACCGGCAACATGCAGGGCTTCGTCGACTTCCTGAAGAGCGTCGGCGTTCCGTATGCGCCGGTGCAGGCGCGCGTCGCGATGCTCTCGGAGCTCGTCGGCGGCTCGCTGCTCGCGCTCGGCCTCTTCACGCGGCCGGCCTGCGGGCTCCTCATCGCGACGATGATCATCGCGGGCCGCATCGGCCACAAGGGCGCCGGCTATCTGATCACCAACAACCCGCCGGGCGCCGAGTACACGATCAACCTGGCCGTGATCTGCGGCGTGTTCCTGCTGATCGGGCCGGGGATCTTCTCGCTCGACCAGATCCTCTTCAGGTCGTAGCGCCGAGCCGGTCGAGCGCGCGCGACGCGGCCTGACGCGCGGGGGTCGGGCCCGTGCCGGCGGCCGCGGCGAGCGCGGCGCGCACCTCCGGCGCGACCCGCTCGGGGTGCGCGGCCGCGAGCTCGCCGAGCGCCGAGGCCGCGAGCGCACGCGCCGGCGTGTCGGGGTCCGTGCGCAGCGCGTCGCACAGGCGCGCGAACACGGCGTCGTCCGGGTCGAGGAGCGCCGCGAGCGAGGAGAGCGCCGCGCGGCGCAGCGCCGCGTCCTCTGCAAGGCTCGCCGCGACGATGGCACGCGCGGCCTCGGGTCGGTCGGGCGCGAGCTCGCGCAGGGCGAAGACCGCCATGCGCCGGACCTCGGGCCGCTCACCACCCGCGACGAGCGCGCACAGCATGCCGAGCACCTCGGGCCAGCTGCGACCGAGGTCGACGAGCAGGCGAGCCGCCGTGAAGCGCAGGTCGCCGTCGGCGAGCGCGAGCGCGCCGACGAGCGCGGGCAGCAGCTTCAGCGGCGGCGGGCCGAGGCGCGCCAGCGCCAGCGCCGCGAACAGGCGCGCGCGGGGCTCTCCGCGCCGCAGCGCGCGGCCGAGCGCTTCCGCCACGCCGCCGTGTCGCGTGCCGATCTCGGCGAGCGCCCGGCTCGCCTCGCGTCCGACCTCCTTGGACGGGTCGGCGAGGGCAGCGCAGAGTGCATCCACGAGCAACACCGCGGCGGGATCGTCGGGCGCCTCTCGGCAGGCCTCGCGGCGCGTGTCGGGGTTCGGGTCGTGCAGGCGCGCGAGCAGCGGGTGGCTCACGCGAGGGACCAGCGCGCGTCGAGCGCAACCTCGCCGTCGCGGCGCACGCGGCCCTCGCGCTCGAGCTTCAAGAGGTGCGAGCAGACCGAGAGGCGCGCCGGCGCGTGCAGCGCCGGCGGGTAGGCCGCGTAGACGATCGCCACGATCTCCGGGATCGCGCTCGCGCGGCGCTCGAGCGCGGCGAGGATCTCGCGCTCGCGCGCGTTGCGGTGCGCGACGTACTCGGCGAGCTTCGCGACGCCGTCGCCGATGCGCGGCCCGTGCGCGGGATAGATCGCGAGCGGCGCCTCCTGCTGGAGTCGCGCCAGCGAGCGCATGTAGTCGGCGAGGTCCCCGCCCTCGCTCGGGATCACGGTCGTGCCGACGCCGAGCACGTTGTCGCCGGAGAAGAGGCTCTGCTCCTCCTCGAGCACGAAGCAGAGGTGGTCCTCGGCGTGACCCGGCGTATGGATCGCGCGAAGCCGCGCGCCCTCGGTCTCGAGCACGGAGCCGTCGTCGATCGGGTGGATCGGCGCCGGCGAGCGCGCGTCGAAGCCCGCGTGCGGGCGCTTCGAGACGCGCAGCGGCCCGTAGCGATCGCGCAGCGCCGCGACGCCGCCGTTGTGATCCGGGTGTCCGTGCGTCAGCGCGATCTCCTGGATGCGGCAGCCGGCGCGCTCGAGCGCGCGCTCGAGCACGGGAAGATAGGCGGGGACGCCCTGTCCGGTGTCGATCAGGATGCGCTCTCGCCCCGTGCCGACCAGATACGTGTTGGTGCCGGGTCCCGTGAAGAGCCCCGGGTTCTGGCCGAGCGCGACCACCACGCGCGGCGACCACACGTCGACGTCGGGCAGGGTCAGCCCGATCATCGTCGGGGCCGACATCAGCGACCCGCCACGGTCATGCGCGCGACGCGCAAGGTCGGCGACGCGATCCGCCCGAGCCACAGCAGGTCCGTGCCGACGGCGTCCACGTCGCGCAGCATCTGCCCGAAGTTTCCGGCGATCGTCACCTCCTCCACCGGGTGGACGATCTCGCCGTTCTCGATCCAGAGTCCGGCGGCGCCGCGCGAGTAGTCGCCGGTCACGGGGTTGAAGCCCATGCCGATCAGCTCCGTGACGAGCAGACCCCGCCGCGTGTCGGCAATGATCTCGTCCTGCGTGCGCGCGCCGGGCTCGATCCACAGATTTGTCGCCCCGACGGACGGGGCCGAGCCCGCGCTGCGTGCGGCGTTCCCGGTGCTCGCCAGCCCGAGCTTGCGCGCCGAGTAGCTGTCGAGGAGCCAGCTCGTGAGGCGCCCGCGCAGGAGCAGCACGTTGCGCCGCGTCGGCAGGCCCTCGCCGTCGAAGGGACGCGTGCCGAGGCCACCGGGCCGGCGGCCGTCGTCGATCGCGGAGAGGAGCGGGCTCGCGATCTCCTCGCCGAGCCGACCGGCCAGGAAGCTCGTCTTGCGGTAGACGGCATAGCCGCTCGCGCAGCCCGCGAGCTGTCCGAGCAGCGAGGCCGCGGTGATCGGATCGAAGAGCACCGGGACCTCGCAGGTCGGCACGCTACGGGCGCCGAGCCGACGCAGCGCGCGCTCGGCAGCGCGACGCCCGACCGCCGCGGGTTGCTCGAGCGCGGCGAGCCGCCGCGCGACGCTGAACCAGGAGTCGCGCTGCATCGAGCCGTTCTCGCGGGCGAGCGGCTCGCACGTGAGCGAGTGGGTCGCGCTCTCGTAGCTGCCGAGGAATCCGAGGCTGTTGCCGTACACCACGCGGCGGAAGTCGGAGGCGGCCTGCGATCCCTCCGAGTTCACGATGCGCGGATCGCGCGCGCGGGCCGCGGCCTCGGCCGCGCGCGCGTCATCGATGCGCGCCTCGATCGAGACGGAGCGGTCCTCGGCCGCGCCGAGGCCGAGATCCTCCGGCGCGGTCTCCGCGAATCCGCCGTCGGGCAGGCCCGCGGCCGGATCCTCGGCGGTCGCACGCGCGAGCGCGACCGTCTCGTCGGCCATGCGATCGATCGCCTCCGGCGAGAGGTCGCTCGTCGAAGTGATCGCGCTCCGCATGCCGCGGGTCCCGCGCACGAGCGCGCGCAGCCCGAGCGTGCGCTGGCGTGCCTGCACGACGAAGTCGATCTCCGCGCCGCGCACGCGCGTCTCCAGCGAGTCGCCGGCGGCGAGCACCGCGTCCGCAGCGTCCGCGCCCGCGGCGCGCGCGCGCGCGAGCGCCTTCGCCACCGCGTCTCGCTCGGCGCCGCTCATCCCTCCGTGCCTCCGACGGTCAGCTCCTCGATGCGGAGCGTCGGCAGCCCCACGCCGACCGGCACGCTCTGGCCGTCCTTGCCGCAGGTTCCGACGCCGCGGTCGAGGCGGAGGTCATTGCCGATGCGCGTGACCCGCAGCAGCACGTCGGGTCCGTTCCCGATCAAGGTCGCGCCCTTCACCGGCGCGCCGAGGCGCCCGTTCTCGATGCGGTAGGCCTCGTTGGCCGAGAACACGAACTTGCCGCTCGTGATGTCGACCTGGCCGCCGCCGAACGACACCGCGTAGAGACCCCGGTCGACACCGCGCAGGATCTCCTCCGGGTCGTCCTCGCCCGCGAGCATGAAGGTGTTGGTCATGCGTGGCATCGGGAGGTGCGCATAGCTCTCGCGACGCCCGTTGCCGGTCGGCGACATGCCCATGAGGCGCGCGTTCAGGCGATCCTGCAGGTAGCCGCGCAGCACGCCGTTCTCGATCAGCACGGTGCGCTGCGTCGGCGTGCCCTCGTCGTCGATGTTGAGCGAGCCACGCCGCGCGGGGATCGTGCCATCGTCGATCACGGTGACGCCGTCGGCCGCAACGCGCTGGCCGAGTCGGTCCGCGAAGGCCGACGTCTTCTTGCGGTTGAAGTCGCCCTCGAGCCCGTGGCCAACCGCTTCGTGGAGCAGGATCCCGGGCCACCCGGGGCCGAGGACCACCGTCATCGCGCCGGCGGGACACGGCACGGAGTCGAGGTTCAGGCACGCGATCCGTACCGCCTCGTCCACCAGGGGATGCCACGCCGACGGCTCCTCGAGCTGCGCGAAATCGTAGCGGCCGCCCATTCCTTGATAGGCGATCTCGCGGCGCCCGCCGGGCCCCTCGGCCATGACCTGCACGTTCAGCCGCACGAGCGGTCGCTCGTCGCCGGCGAAGGTCCCGTCGCTGCCGACGACGAGCACGCGCCGGTGCTCCGCCACGCAGCTCGCCATCACCTGCACGATGCGCGGGTCGCGGGCGCGCGCGCGCGCGTCGATCGCGCCGAGGAGATCGATCTTGCGGGCGACCGGCACGTCGGTCGGCGAGGAGACGATCGGATAGAGATCGGGGCCTGCGTCGGTGCGGCGGGGCAGGGCGGCGCGCGCGCTGCCCTGCGCGGCGTGCTGCGCGATCGCGCGGGCGGACGCCGTCGCGAGGCGCAGACTCTCGAGGTCGATCTCGTCGGTGTGGGCGTAGCCCTGCCGCTCGCCGGCCTGCGCGCGCACGCCGACGCCCTGCTCGACGTGGCGATCGCCGCTCTTCACGATCCCCTCTTCGAGCGCGACCGAATCCTGTGTCGCGTACTCGAAGTAGAGGTCCGCGTAGTCGACCTTGCGCTCGAGCGCGCCGTCGAGCACGCGGGCGAGGCTCTGCTCGTCGACGCCGAAGCGCTCGCGGAAGAAGGTCGGGCTGCGGGGCTCGCTCATCGAGTCTCCTGGAGGTCCGCCGGCGCGCGAGTGAGGGCGCGCAGGCGCGCCGGTAGCGCGGCGAGCGTAGCCAACTCGCGCGCGTCGACGGCGACGAGGCCGAGGCGGCGGGCGGGCTCGAGGTCGCGCGCCGGATCGTCGCCGACGAGCGCGGCCTCCGCGGGCCGGCAGCCGAGGCGCTCGAGCGCGAGCCGCAGCAGCGCGGGATCGGGCTTGCGCGCGCGCGCATCGCTCGCGAGCACGATGGCCGAGAGGCGCGGCGCGAGCCCGAGGTCGGTAAGCACGTCGCGCAGGCGCGAGTCGAAGTTCGAGACGACCGCGGTGGCGAGCCCCGCCTCGCGCAGCGCGCCGAGCGCCTCCTCGGCGCCGGGCCGCGACCGCCAGGCTTCGCCGCGGCCGAAATGGCGCCAGAGGTCCGCGAAGCAGGCGTCGAAGTTGCGGACGCGCACCGCGGAGTCGGCGGCGAGGAAGACCTCGCGCACGCGCTCGCGCCACCAGGCCCGCTCGAGCGCGTCGACCGGCCCACGCGCTTCCGTGTAGTCGGGCGGCGCCGCGCCGCGCAGCACGCGCGCGAAGGCGTCGGCGAGGCGCCAGGCCGAGATCGCCGCGCCGTGGCACGCGGCGGCGCGCGCGTACGTCTCGCCGACCGGCTCGGCGAGCTCGATCAAGGTGCCGGTGGCATCGAAGAGCACCGCCCGAAGCACGGCTCAGGCGGGCTTGCGCGCGGACGCGATGAAGGTCGCGGGGAGATCGCGGGACGCGGTGTCGCCGGGGCGCGTCTCGCAGCGGAAGTCCTCGAGGCCCGCGTCGCGGAACCAGTCGGCGAGCTCGTCGGCGCCGAAGCCGAGCCAGGCGACGCCGAGCTCCTGGCGCATCCACTCGTGCTCGTGGCGCACGAAGTCGACGACGATCACGCGGCCTCCCTTGGCCACCACGCGGGCCATCTCGCGGATCGCGTCGCCCGGCGAGGGCAGGTAGTGGAGCACCATGTGGGCGAAGGTCGCGTCGACGGCGCCGCGCTCGAGGGGAAGCGCGCCCGCCTCGCCGTGGCGGAGCTCGACGCCGGAGATCCCTTCGGCCTCGAGCTTCGCGGCCGCGGCCTCGAGCATGCGCGCGGAATGGTCGATCGCGACGACGCGCAGGCCGAGCTTCGCCAGCTCGGCGGCGAGAATCCCGGTGCCGGTGCCGATGTCGGCGACGCGCATCCCGGACGGCACCAGGTGCGCGACCGCGCGGGCGCGCAGTGCGTCGTCGTTGAAGACCTTGCGCAGCGCGTCCCACTCGGGTCCGACGGCGTCGAAGAAGGTGCGCGTGCGCGTCGCGCGCGCACTCAGCACGCGCTCGAGCGCCGCGGCGTCGCCGAGATGGAGCGCGTCGGCCTGCAGCTCGCGTCGCACGAGCTGCCACGCCTCGTGCCAGGGTCCGTCGCGGGGCGCGCTGTAGCGGTAGAAGACGTAGGTGCCTTCGCGGCGGTCCTGGAGCAGCCCCGCCTCGCGCAGGATCGCGAGATGGCGCGAGACGCGCGACTGCGCCATGCCGAGCACGTCCATCAGCTCCTGCACGGCGAGCTCCTGCTGCTCGAGCAGCGCGAGCACACGGACGCGTGTCGGGTCCGAAAGGGTGCGGAAGATCTTCTGGACCTGCTCCATGCGAGTTTCTCATCGCAACACCTGCGCACGAGGTGTGATCACGAACCGGGTCTGTCCTCCGAACCTTCGCTCGCCTGCGGCTCGCTGCGCGCGCGACTCTCCGGGTCGCGCTTGCCTAGCGTACGACAGGCGCGGACGCGGTACCGGAGATCTTGTAACGCAGCTCTCCGTTCTTCCCGACCCGCACGCCTTGGCTGGCGAGCGAGCTGCGGACGTTCTGCGCGACCTGCACGGCGAGCTCGAGGTCGAGCGGCGCCTGGCGCGGATCCGGCGCGCGGCCGACCTTGCCCGTCAAGGTGCCGGTGCCGAGCGGCGAGCGCAGCTCGAACGAGCTGATCTGGAGATAGGACTCTCCGCCGAGCGCGAGGTCGCCGTGGAGCTCCTCGTACGGGATCGCCATCGGGAGCTGCGGGTGCGAGAGCGTGCCGTTCTGCGCGGTGATCCGGACCGGGCCGGAGGGCCCCTGTTCCTCGAGCGCGACGTCGACGTCGAAGCTCGCGCGGCCCTCGAGGCGCGCGCCCGCGAGGGCCTCGGGCCCGAGCAGGTCGTTCAGGTCCACCTCGCGCAGCGCGCCCGTGAAGCGCGGGGGACCGCGCAACACGGCGACGCCGTCGACCTGACCCTGCGGCGTGTCGAGCTCGAGGCGCAGCGCGGGACGCGCCATCAGCCAGGCGAGCGACCACGCGGGCCGGACGCGCAGGCGGTCGATCTTCAGCACGTTGCCATCTGGCCGTGTCACCTGGACGTCCTCGGCCGCGAGACCCGGGCCGAAGATCGAGAGCGCGGGACCCATGTGCCCGATCTCGACGCCGAGGCCCGCCTCGCCGAGACGCGCCGACAGCGAGTCGGCGAGTCGGTCGTAGGGGAAGCGCAAGTAGGCGAAGGTGGCCGTCAGCGCAATCGCGGCCGCCGCGATGCCCGCCCACTGGAGCCGCGGGCGCGCGCTCGCAGCCGAAGGTCCGGTCACTGCAGCGGCTCGAAGGACGACACCGCGAACGTCACGTCGAGCAGCTCGGGATTGTCGGGGCGCTTGCGCATGCGCAGGCTCTTGACCGACAGCACCTGGTCCGACCTCTCGATCTTGTCGAGGTAGTCGACGGTCTGGATCAGGTTCACCTGCTCGAGCGTCACCTCGACCTTGCTCTCGCGGTAGCGGTCGCCCGGCGGCGCGGCCTGCGGCTCCATCGACTTGACGTTCACAGACGCCTCGTGCGCCAGGTTCTCGAGCGTCGTGCGCAGATTGCCGCGCGGGGCCGTCTGGATGCGTCGCTCGACGTCGGATAGCCGGGCCTGGAGCGAGTCGTACTCGCGGCGCAGGCGAGCCATCACGTGCACTTCCTGCTCGGCGGCTTCCCGCCGGCTGGCCGCGCGCGAGATCGCGCCGAGGATCGGGTTCACCACCGCGACGTAGAGGAGCGCGAGCGCGAGCAGGCCTCCGGCCGACCCTACGAGCAGCTTCTCACGCGGCGCGAGCGCGCCATACGCGGCGGAGAGGCGGGCGATCCACTCCCGGAGGTTCACTCGCTGCCCTCCGTCAGACCGATCGTGACGTTGAACTTCTTGACGTGGCGCTTGGGGTCGTCCTCGATTGCGCCGACCTGGACCTTGGAGAACGGAGCGAACTTGGCGAGCTCGGCGCCGAGCCGCTCGGCCGCCTCGAAGCTCTTCGTGAAGGCGCGGATGCGGATGCTGCTGTGGTCGATCGAGAGCTCCTCGAACACGACGTCGAGGTCCTTCGGCACGCGGCGCGAGATCTCGCCGAGCAGGTCGAGCGCCGAGCGGTTGCCGCGGTAGACGCCGAGGAACTCGGCACGCGCGTGCGCGGCAGACACGGCCTCGCGCATGCCGGAGACCGGATTCTCGGGAACCGGCTTGTCCGGGAAGGCCTGCGACCAGAGCGCTGCGACCTGGCGCTCGGAACGGCGCGCCGTGCCCGACTCGAGCAGCGCGCCCGAGAGCGCGCTCGCGATCCCGAGCACGAGCACGATCCCGGCGAGCACGATCGTGCTGCCAAAGTCGCGGCGATAGCGCGAGAGGTCGACGCGGCGCGCGAACTCGTCCTGCCGGAAGTTGAGCTCGGTCTTCGCACGCGCGGTGCCGCGCAGTGCGAGCGCGATCGCCGGGGCGAAGAGCAGCGGCGATCCGCCCGCCACGAGCCCGGGCCCGAGCTCCTGGACCGGCAGCCCGAGCCGCGTGACCGAGAGGCCCGTGCGCTCCGAGAGCAGCTCGTCCATGCGATCGAGCTGGGCGCTGCCGCCAAAGATGGTCACGTCGTCGATGCGTGTGTCGAGCGTCGGCTCGAGCGACGCGACGAAGCGCACCATCTCGCCGGCGATCTGGTCGAGCACCGAGGAGGCCTTGGCCAGGCGCCCGCCGAGCACGGGATCGAAGATCCCGTGCTCGCACTTCGCGCGCTCGGCCTCCGCGAGCGAGAGGCCGCGATCCTCCGCGACCGCCTCGGTCAGCGCGCGGCCGGCGACGCCGAAGGAGTGCGCGGCCATGGGCTTCTCGTCCTGGATCGCGCAGAAGGTGGTCTTCGAGTGGCCGATGTCGACGAGCAGGCGCGAGCCGCCGAGCTCGAAGGCGCCGCAGAGGTTCGCGAGCACGAGGCCCTCGGCCTCGACCGTGCGCGCGTCGCAGCCGGCTTCGTGCAGCGTCTCCATCAGCTCCGACACGCGGGTGCGCGGCGCGATCGCCGCCACCACGCTCGCGCGGCTGCGCTCGTTCCCCACCGCCTGCCAGTCGAGGACGACCTGCTCGAGCTCGAAGGGCAGCCGGTCCTCCACCTCGAAGGGCACGGCCTGCTGGAGGCGCCGCTTCTCCGTGAAGGGGAACTCGAGCCGGCGCACCGACAGGCGATCGCCGCGCAGCGCGGTCACCACCTGGTCGGTCGCCAGGCGGTGCACCTCGACGAAGCGCCGCAGCACGGCCGCGAGCGGCTGGTCCTCGTCGCGGGGCACCGCGCGCACGTGGACGGCGGCGAGGCTGCGGAGGCTCTGCTGAAGCTCGACCGCCTTCAGGCTGTGGCTGCCGAGGTCGAGGCCGAGGACGTTCTTGAGGATCGGCATCCGACCAGCCCCTAGAGGACGCGCCAGGATAGCAGCAGGGGTTTGGAGCCCTGGCTGCGGTCCAGGACGACCTGGATGCGCCGCTCCACGCTGCCGACCCGCCCTTCGGCGGTCACGACGAAGACGTCGCTCGAGTAGGCGAGCTGCGGGAAGACGCCGGTGTCGTTCTGCACGATCTCGTTGATCGGCTTGCAGCTGTCGTCACTTTGCTTCTGTCCGCAGAGGATCCAGCCGTCCTGCCGGGTGGCGATCAGCCGGCGGACCATGTCCTCGGTCGCGAGCTGCAGCTGGACGCCGTCGTTGTAATAGATCAGGGCGAGCACGTGGGGCGGGGCGGTGTTGGGATTGATGCCGTCCTTGGAGATGTAGGGGTAGACCGTGACGTACGGGCGCAGCGCCTCGACCAGGGTGGAATCGAACCCCGGGACCAGGCGCAGCTCGTCCAGCGAGAGCAGCGGTCGGTTGCGGTCATTGGGCCCGACGGGGCTCTCGCCGCGCTCGAAGGCGTCGTTCTCGGAGCCGCCTTCCTGGCTGACGTCGTCCGGGTCCACGTGGTCGATCAGGTTGTCGACCAGGGTCTTCGTGTCGTAGAGCTTCTCGGCCGGCGGCAGCGGGATGTCCGCGATCACCTTCTTCAGCAGCTCGGTCAGGAACGGCTTCGCCTTGTCGTCCATCACGCCGTCCTTGTTCACGGCGAGCACCGCGTTCAAGTTGAGCCTCGAGCCCGCGTCCTCGATCACGAGCCGAAGCGAGCTGCCGTCCTCGAGCTCGATCGGCGCGAGCCCCGCCATCGCCCAGAGGTCGTCCAGGGTCTCGCCCTGGAAGCTCCCCTGCTTCTCGAGCAGCTTGTCCTCGAGCAGCAGCGCCCAGGCCAGCCGGACCCCGCCGCGGGCCATGGCCTCCGCGCGGCTCGCGGCCTCGCGGTTGTAGGCGATCCGATCGTCGACCGTCGCGCGGCGCACGAAGGTCGCGATGCTGCTCGCGAGCAGCAGGGCGAAGACGAGTACGATCACGAGCACGACGCCGCGCTCTTGCCGCGCGCTCATCGGCACTGCTGCTTCACGGCCGGGGAGTCGCGGTAGAGCGCGCGGTACTGGTCCCAGCAGATGTTGGGCGCGTTGGCGACGAGATCGGAGAGCGCTTGCACCACGTCGGCGGAGGGCATCTGAGGCGCGCCCTGGGAAACAGGGGGATTGCCCATCCCGGGGATCTTGCCGCCACCCACCTTCGTCCAGTCGATGCAGTCGGCCAGCGTGAGCTTGCAGTTCTGGTTCCCTCCGTTGAGCTGATCCGGATCGAGCAGCGCGACCATGTCGAGGGGCCGCATCGGCAGCAGCACGCGGCGCGCGTAGACGATGGGCTCGCCCTCCGCGGCCTGCGCGGCGGACGGATCCGCGCTCGTGATCTGGGGCACGAGCGCGAGCTCGATCTCGACCTGGACGGGCAGCTCGCTCGTGTCGACGATCTGGGAGGAGTCCCAGCGGTCGACCCACTCGCCGGAATCGTTCAGGAAGCGCAGGGCGAAGTGCGCGACGCCGTCGGCGAGCAGCAGCGAGGCGGGGTCGTCGGGGCGCGGGAAGTCGCGGTCGAGATGATCGGGCATCCGCGAAGACGACCAGCGCCGCAGCTCGAAGCCGGCGCCGCTCCCGGAGTTCTCGAGCGTGTAGGTGACGGTCGAGAGATCGGACATCGGCTGCTCGTTCGAGCGCGGCGGGTCGGCCCGCATCATGAACTTGATGCGGTCGGAGCCGCTGGCGGTGCCCCGGAACCTCTGGCCGAGGTGCGAGTCGGCCAGGAAGATCCACGGATTCGCCAGCGGGTCCATGTCGTCGGGCTTCTTCACGAGGACCGTGCGCTCGAGATCGAGCGCGATGCGATCGATCAAGGTGGTGGCGCGGCGCACCTCGCGCGTGGTGTCCGTCGCCTTCTGGCTGTGGTTCGACAGATCGATGTAGAAGCCGATCGCGGTGCCGACGAGCAGCGCCGTGAGGAAGAGCACGGCGAGCACCTCGATCAAGGTGAAGCCGGCGCGTGTGCGTGCGTCGCGAGTCGCCGAGCCCATCACATGCTCGGCTGCGTATTCGGGGTCCCGCCGCCCCGCGTGCTCGGCGGCGGCAGGTTCGGACTGGTCGGAACCGCGCCCGTCGCGGCGGTGGCGGCATTCGGGTTGGTCGACTGCTGCTGCGTCTTGTCCGGGAACAGCTCCTCGAGCCCCGTGGTGTCGAAGGCGAAGGTCGTGCGCAGGACGCGCTGCACGCGGTCGCCGTCCTGCCAGGTGACCGCCACGTCGATGCGCCGCAGCCGGCCGTCCTGACCGGACTTCGGCTGCGCGAGCAGATCCTCCGTCGTGTCACCGGTGGTCGGGGCGCCGACACCCGTGCCGCTCGTCTTCGTCTGGCTCGCGGTGGTCTTCTTGCGCTCGGGGCGGCTCCGCTGCTTCTCGATGCCCGCGATCGTGTCGAGCATCGGCGTCGGATCGAAGGACTGGACGGCAATGCCCACGTGGAAGACGTCGACGTCGTGCTGCTCCTGGCCGGAGCCCGGCACCTGGCCGAGCTCGACCTGCGACTCGAGGTCGGCGAGGAAGCGGTCGGCGATCAGCGAGGCCTCGACGCGGCGCCTGCTCATCCCCTCGGAGCGGAGGCCGCGGATCGCCGTCTCGGCGAGCACGGTGTAGATCAGCCCGAGCACGAGCACGGCCGCCATCACCTCGAGCAGGGTGAAGCCGCTGCGGCGCGCGGGCGGCGTCACGGCTCGCGCTCGTTCGCGACGAAGCGCACGGCGTCGTCGAGCGGCATCACGACGAGCGTCTCGCGCGCGCCGCCTCGCTCCTGCAGCACGATCTCGGTGTAGGGGGCGGAGCCGTCGCGGTCGAAGACGACTTCGGACAGGCCCCTCTGGATCAATCCGTGCGAGGTCGTGACGCCGGCCACGAACACGTCTCCGTCGAAGTTGCGGAAGTTGCCGAAGGTGTCGGGAACCGGCGTGAACTCGTACGCGAGCTCGGGCGGCGGCTGGAGCGGCAGGTTGCCGCCCTTCTGGGTGTCGTACTGGAGCGCCGCCGGGACCGGACGCGCCTCCGGCTCGTCGGTGCCGAGCCACTCGATGCGGTAGAGACCGTTGTCGAGGTCGAAGAACACGCGGTGCGGGATGCCGGTCACGACGGCGCGCTGGCGCGCGAGCTCGATCTCGGCGGCCAGGCGCTGCGCGGCGTGCTGGAGGCGTCGCTCGCCGAGCGCGTTCAGATTCGGCAGCACGAGCATCGCAGCGATCGCGAGGATGGCCACCACGGCAAGGATCTCGATCAGCGTGAATCCGCGCCGTCGCGCCCGCGAGCATGCCCGCCCTCGTCTCATCAGCCCTGCCGGTTGTCTTCCTCGGCGACCCAGTTCCCGATGTCGGAATCGGTGCCGGATCCGCCCGGCGCGCCGTCCGCGCCCCACGACCAGAGATCGAAGGAGTGGTCGTTGTGGGTGCCCGGCGACTCGTACTGATACGGGTTGCCCCACGGATCGAGGGGGATGCGCCTCTCGCGCAGGTAGCCGCCGGTCTGGAAGTTGTGCACGTCGGGCGGCGACTCGATCAGCGCGTGCAGCCCCTGCTCGGTCGTGGGGAAGCGCGAGTTGTCCATCCGGTAGGTCTCGAGCGCGGCCTCGAGATTCTTGATCTGCGTGCGCGCGGTCGTGACCTTTCCCTTGTCGATCTGCGGAATGATGGCGATGCCGACCAAGGTCGTGAGCAGGCCGATGATCAGCACCACGGCCATGATCTCGATCAGGGTGAATCCCTGACGGCGTTCGATGCGTTCCATGTGTTGTTCTCCTTAGCCGAGCGAGCTCGTGATCTGGAGCAGGGGCACGAGCGTCGCCAGGATGATGACCAGCACGATGCCGACCATGACGAGGATGAGGAAGGGCTCGAGCAGCGCGGTGAGCCGCGTGACGGCGGTCTCGACCTGCTCCTCGTAGGTGTCCGCGACCTTCGCGAGCATCGCCTCGAGCTCGCCGCTCTGCTCGCCGACCTCGATCATGTGGGTGACGAGCGGCGGGAACTCGCCGCTGTTGCGCAGCGGGCGCGCGACGCTCTGGCCCTCGGTGATGGACAGGCGCGCCGCGTCGATCGCCTCCGCCAGCACGGTGTTGCCGGCGACCTCGCCGGCGGTGTGGAGCGCGCGGATGATCGGCAGGCCGCCCGCGAGCAAGGTCGAGAGCGTGCGCGCGAAACGCGAGATCGCGATCAGCCGCGCGAGCCGCCCCACGACCGGCAGACGCAGGCGCATGCGATCGTAGACCGCACGGCCGCGCGTGGTCTTCACCAGCGCGCGGAAGCCGAACACCAGCGCGGCGACGAAGAGGACGATGGCCCACCAGTAGGAGCGCGTGAAGTTCGAGCCGGCGATGATCCAGCGCGTGTAGAAGGGCAGGGGCTGATTGAGGCTCGTGAGCAGCTGCGTGATCTGCGGCAGCACGACCGTGACCAGGGCTGTCACCACGACGCAGGCGAAGCCGAACATGACCAGCGGATAGATGAGGATCGAGCCGACCTTGTTCCGCAGGCGCACCTGGCTCTCCATGTAGTCGGCCAGCCGCTCGAGCACCTGCTCGAGCGCGCCGCCCGCCTCGCCCGCGCGCACCATCGAGACGTAGAGATCGGGGAAGACGCGGCTCGCGCCGAGCGCGTCGGCGAACGACGCGCCCTGGTTCACGTGCTCGCGCACCTGGCCGTACACCGCCTTGAGACGCGGGTTCTCGACCTGGTCGGTGAGCGCGCGCAGCGACTCCACCAGCGGGATGCCGGCGCCGAGCAAGGTCGCGGCCTGGCGCGTCGCGAGCGCGAGGTCGAAGGCCGAGATGCGCTGCGGCAGGCGCAGCCGGAAGCGGCGCGACGCGGCCGACGGCTCTGCCTTCTCCGAGCGGCCCTCGGCGATCTCGGTGGGGAAGATGCCGTCGCGCCGGAGCCTGGCGCGCGCGCCCTTGACGCTCTCGGCGTCGACGTGTCCGCGCGCGGCCTTGCCCGCGCTGGTGACACCTCTGTACGCGTAGACCGGCACCGCCCGTTCTCCTAGATCTGGGCGACCGCGGCCTCTTCCTCGGTGGCCCGCAGCACCTCGGCGACCGAGGTGATGCCAGCCAGCACCTTGCGCGCACCGTCGCCGCGCAGCGTGTGCATGCCCTTGCGGACGGCCATGTTCTTGATCGTCTTGGAGTCGATGTTTTGCGAGACGAGCCCGCGGATGTCGTCGTCGACGAGCATCATCTCGAAGATACCCACCCGGCCGCGGTAGCCGGAGTAGTTGCAGCCGGCGCAGCCCTCGGAGCGATACACCGAGCGCGGCTTGTTGCCGGAGTCGATGCCGATCTCGAGCAGCTCCTCGCGCGTCGCCTCGTAGGGCACGCGGCAGTCGGGGCAGAGCACGCGCACGAGGCGCTGTGCGAGCACCGCCACCAGCGACGACGCGACCAGGAAGGGCTCGACGCCCATGTCGACGAGTCGCGTGATCGCGCTCGGCGCGTCGTTGGTGTGGAGCGTCGAGAAGACGAGGTGGCCGGTCAGCGACGCCTGGATCGCGATCTCGGCCGTCTCGAGATCGCGGATCTCGCCGATCAGGATCACGTTCGGGTCCTGGCGCAGGATCGAGCGCAGCCCGCCCGCGAAGGTGAGTCCGACCTTCGGGTTCACCTCGATCTGACCGATGCCCGGGAGCTGGATCTCCACCGGGTCCTCGATCGTGATGATGTTCTTGTCCGTCGAGTTGATGCGCGCGAGCGCGCCGTAGAGCGTGGTCGTCTTGCCGCTGCCGGTGGGCCCCGTCACGAGCAGGATGCCGTTCGGGCGCGAGATCAGTCGCTCGAGCGTGCCGAGCTGGTTCTTGTCGAAGCCGAGCTTCTCGAGGTTCTGGAGGTCCTGCGTGCGCGGCAGCAGGCGCATCACGACGCGCTCGCCGTAGGCGACCGGCAGGGTCGAGAGGCGGACGTCGTAGTCGCGGCCGGCGATCTTCAGGCGGATGCGTCCGTCCTGGGGCAGTCGCTTCTCCGCGATGTTGAGCTGACCCATGATCTTGATGCGCGAGACGATGCTCGCGTGCAGCGCGCGCGGCAGCGGCTTGATCGGCTCGTAGAGGATGTCGTCGATGCGGAAGCGCACGCGGATCTCGCGCTCGAAGGGCTCGAGGTGGATGTCGCTGGCGCGCTCCTTCACCGCGTTGTGCATCAGCGAGTTCACCAGCTTGATGATCGGAGCGTCGTCCTCCGACTCGATCAGGTCCTGCGGCTCGTGCGAGATCTCGCTGGCGAGAGCGGAGAGGTCTTCGGCGGCGTCCTCGGCCAGCGCGTCGGTGAGCCCGGGGCCGCGGTCGTAGACCTCGTTGATCGCGCCGAGGATCGTGCGTTGGTTGGCGAGCTCGAGGCGGAGATCCGCACCCTCGAAGAGCAGGCGCAGGTCGTCGAGCGGCGTGGTGTCGAGCGGATCCACCACCGCGACGCGGATCGCGCCGCTGCCGTCGCGCTGCAGCGGCAGGATGCCGTGGTCCTTCGCGAAGCTGATCGGCACGCGCTCGATCAGGGTCTCGTCGACGTCGCCGCGGTGGATCTGGGGTCGGATCGGCAGGCCGAGCTGATCGGAGAGGGCGGTCATCACCTCGTCGGCCGTGACGCGCCCGGACGCCACCAGCCGCTCCGCCAGCGTGCCGCCGTTCTCGGCCTGCTCGCGGCGCGCGACCTCGAGCTGCTCCTCGGTCAGGTTGGTGGTCCGCAGCAGGACGTCGCCGAGGTCGGTGCGCTGCACGCGCGCGCGGCGCGGCTGGGCTTGCGGCGCGCTCACGGCTGCTTCTCCGGCTCGGGAGGCTCGACGACGAGCAGCTGGGGCGAGAGCCCGTGCGAGCGCCGCACCACGCCCTGGACGTCGTGCGCTTCTTGCAGCGTCGCGTACGGCCCGAGCCGCACCTCGTAGAGCACGCCGCTCGGAGTCTCGGAGGCGACGAGCGTGCCATCGTGACCGGAGTCGATCAGCGAGGTGAGCATCGAGGCCGCGGCGTCGGCGTCGCCGAAGATCGCGGCCTGGAGGAAGTACTGCGGGGCGTGCTCGGCGGCCGCGCGATCGGCTTCCGCCTTCTCGCGCTTCTCCTGCTCGAGCGACTCGATCTCGCGCATGCGCTCGAGAGGGTACCGGGCCGTGATCCCGGCGACTCTCGTGCGCACCGGGCTGCCGTGATCCTCCGCCGTGTAGGGCTTCGAGTCGGCGCGGGCCTCGGCGTAGCGCTGCTCCTCGTCGGCGCGCTCCTTGTCGGTGATCGGAAAGTCCTGGCCGGAGTACTGTCCGAACTCCTCGCGCTTGCGGATCGACTCGCGCTCGAGGTCGAGCGGGTCGCGCACGATGTGCGGGGTCAGGAAGACGAGCAGGTTGGTCTTGCGCAGCGTCTTCGACTCGGTCTTGAAGGCCCAGCCGAGGATCGGGATGTCGCCGAGCCAGGGAACTTTGGTGATCTCGTTGTCGTAGGCGTCGCTGATCAGGCCGCCGACCACGACGGTCTCGCCGTCCTCCACGACCACCGTATTCTCGATGCGGCGATTCCGCAGCGTGACGCCGACCTGGTTGACGTCGCCGACCGGCGCCTCGTTGTTCACGTCGCTGATCTCCTGGAAGATGTCCAGGCGCAGGTTGTCGCCCTCGGTGATCTGCGGCGTCACGCGCAAGGTCACACCGATGTCCTGGCGCTCGACGTTGACCGAGGTCGAGAGGCCGGAGGACACGGCCGTGCCGCCGGTGGTCGGCGCCTGCACGCGGCTCGTGATGATCGGGATGTTCTCGCCGACGCGGATCTCCGCCTCCTCGTTGTCGGAGGTCAGCACGTGCGGCGCGGAGATCACGTTGACGTCGCTGTTGGTGGCGGCGAGCCGCAGCACGCCGCTGATCAGGCTACCGCCCGTTGCGTAGCCATTGCTGTCGAGGTCGAGCGTGTTGCGAAGGAAGCGCCCGATGAAGGGCGCGATGATCGGCGCGGCGGCGCCGGCCGTCGGAGCGGCGGCGGCGGCCGAGGCGGCGTCCGTCGCGGTCGCGACCAGGAAGTCGTTGTTGCCGTTGATCGTGCGGAAGAGCGCGTTGAAGCCGAGATCGTGCCCGTCGGCGAGTGTCACCTCCATGATCAGCGCCTCGACCAGCACCTGCGAGCGCTCGACGTCGAGCTTCTTGATCACCTCCGTGAGCGTGTTGAATGCCTCCTGATTGGCCTGCACGATCAGGGAATTGGTGGCGGGATCGGCGGTCACGGTGATGTTGCCGGCGAGTCCCGCGACGGCGCTCTGGATCCCGGGCGCCACGCCCGGCTGCGTCGTGCTGCCGCCGAGGCCGATACCGCCACCGATCCCGCCACCGATCCCGCCACCGCTGGTCCCGCCGGTGCCGGTGCTGGTCCGGCTCCGGCTCCGGCTCCTTCCGCCGCCGGACTGGCCGCCGATCAGGCTGGATAGCGTCTGCGCGAGCTCCTGGGCGTCGGCGTTCTGCAGGTAGTAGACATGGATGCGACCGCCGCCACGGACGGGCACGTCGAGCTTGGCGACGAGCGTCTTCACCTCCTCGAGCTGCGCGCGCGGCGCGAGGACCAGCAGCGAGTTGGTGCGCTCGTCGGTGATGATGCGGACCGGCGCCTTGACGGCGGTCGGCTCGTTCGGATTCTGCGGCTGGCGGGGCTGGCGGCGTCCGGGCCGCGCGGGCTGGCCGGGCTGGCCGGTCGGGCTTCCGGTGGTCGTCACTTCCGCGCCGTAGATCTCGGACACCTGATCCGCCAGCGTGTTGGCGTCGGCGTACTGGACCTGGATGACCGCGAGCTCTTCCTTGTAGGTCTCGACGTCGATCGACTCGAGGATGTCGATCAGGCGCCGGATATTCGACGCCGATTCCGTCAGGATCACGGTGTTGGTCGGCGGATAGGCCGCCATCGCCGCGTCCTTCGAGACGAGCGGCTTCAGCGTGTTGACGATCGACTCTGCGTCGATGTAGTGCAGCGGGATCAGGCGCGTCACGTAGCGGTCGCGGTCGGGTGGGCGCGTGCCACTGTTCACCGTCTCGACGCTCGACTCCTTGGCCTCGCGCACCGGCACGATCTTGATCGCGCCGCCGGGCGTCGTGATGGTGGTGAAGCCCTTGACCTGGAGCACCGACTCGAAGACCGCATACGCCTGATCGACCGGAACCGGGGAGGGCGAGACGATCGTCACGCGGCCGCGCACGCGGTCGTCGTAGATGAAGTTGCGGCCCGTCATCTTGGCGATCGTCTTGATCACGTCGCCGAGCTCGACGTCGTTGAAGTCGAGCGAGACGAGGTCGTCCGCCGGCTTCGCCTCGGCGGTCTTCCCGACCGCGGTCTGCTCCTGCGCGCGCGCGGACGCGAACGCCACGGCCAGCAGGCCGAAGGCGGCGAGGCGAAGAGCGCGGCGTCGGATCAACGGCATCTCCTCGAGTGACTCACTGCGCCGGGGCGCCCTGCTGGAGCGTTCTCGTGAACGGCTGGTTGTTCGCGCCCACGCCTTCGACCGTCACGGTTCCCGACGCGAACGCGTTCATCGCGGCCGCGGCCTGGTCGGGGGCGTTGATCGGATTGCCGTTGATCGTCGTGACCATGTCCCCCTCCTGCATGCCGAGCTGCTCGTAGAGGCTCCCCGGCTTGATCTGGCTGATCTGCAGCCCTTGCATCTGCCCGTTCTCGAACTTCGGCAGGATGCGCGCCTGGGACAACAGGTCCGCGGGGTTGTTCATCACCGCCTGCACGTCCTCGGACGGCACCTGGTAGTTGTTGTCCGACAGCTTCTGGAGTCGCGCCTGGCGCCGCTCGGCCGCGCGGGCCATCGCGGTGGCTCGTCGGGCCCCGGGGCCCGCGGCGGCGGCCGCGGGCGGCGCGGCGCTGGCGACCTTCGGCGCGAGATCCGTCTCCTCGAGGGCCAGCTCGCGGTGGACGCCGTCCTCGAGCAGCACCACGCGCTGTCGCTCGATCTTCACGACGGTCGCCTTGTCCAGGATCGTGTCGTTGATGCTGACGATCAGCGTGGCCTTCGAGCCGCGCTCCTGGATCGCCGCCCACGCCAAGCGCGGGTCCTGCGACGCCGCGGTGCCTAACAAGGTCAGCGGCAGCTGCGTGGCCTCGAGGTCCTTGTCGATGTCGCTCTGCGTCGGGGCCGTCGGCGCGAGCGTCGACGACGCGAATACGTTGCGATCGAGGATCGCCTGGCGATCCAAGGTCGGCGCCGCCTCGGGCTCGGCCGCCTTCGCCTCGGCGTCCTGCGCGCGGGGCGGCAAGACGATCGCGGCGAAAACGGCGTTTGCCGTGTCTGCCGCGAGAAGGCAGGCCACGACGAAGAGGACGGCGTTCGCTACCCGGCGTAGCGCGCTGATCATGTGCTCACCCCGCGCCCCTCAGCGGCGTGACGATCCAGGCGGGGGGCGCAGTATACCCCGCGAGGCATCGCACGCTTGGATCACGCGTGTTTCCGAAGAGTTAGGTCTCGCTGACGCATGGGGGTATCGGCCGATCGATGCCCGAGCCTTCGTGCGACTTCGACCCCGACGCGAACTCGACCGTTCCGGCCGCCGCCCGATGGCGGAGATCGGTCGCCGCGCGGTCGCCGGTCGCCCCGGCGTTCCGCTCCCCCCGAAACTGCATCTCGCACAGATCCGCCTCGCGCGACGTGCGCTGAATCACATCTCGCCGGCGAGTCCGCGGGGTCGAGCGAGGAAACCTTCCTGGCGGCGCGACGTTTCGGTTGACACGCCAACGAGTGCGTCGAGGTTTGCCGCCACTTTCTATTCCGTGTCCCCACGGGAAGCGAGGAGCCCATTCAATGGCAGACCCGGGCAAGGTGATCGGGATCGATCTCGGCACGACCAACTCTGTCGTGGCCGTGATGGAAGGCGGTCAGCCGGTCGTGATCGCCAACGAGGAAGGAGGCCGCACGACTCCCTCCGTCGTCGGCTTCACCAAGGACAACGAGCGGCTCGTCGGCGCGATCGCGAAGCGACAGGCGGTCACGAATCCGAAGGGCACGATCTACTCGATCAAGCGCTTCATGGGGCGGCGGCTGCAGGAAGTTCCGGAGGAGATCCGGCTCGTGCCCTACGACGTCGTCGAGAGCAAGGAGGGCATGGCGGCGGTGCGGGTCGACGGCAAGACGTACACGCCGCCCGAGATCTCCGCGATGATCCTCCAGAAGCTGAAGGCCGCGGCGGAGGCCTATCTCGGCCAGCCGGTGACGGCCGCCGTGATCACGGTGCCCGCCTACTTCAACGACGCGCAGCGGCAGGCGACCAAGGACGCCGGCGCGATCGCGGGGCTCGAGGTCAAGCGCATCATCAACGAGCCGACCGCGGCGGCGCTCGCCTACGGACTCGACAAGAAGAAGGACGAGAAGATCGCCGTCTACGACTTCGGCGGCGGCACGTTCGACATCTCGATCCTCGAGGTGGGCGAGAACGTGGTCGAGGTGAAGGCCACCAATGGCGACACGCACCTCGGCGGCGACAACCTCGACCAGCGCGTAATCGACTACCTGGTGGCCGAGTTCAAGAAGGACCAGGGCGTCGACCTCACCAAGGATCCGATGGCGATCCAGCGCCTGCGCGAGGCCGCGGAGAAGGCGAAGATCGAGCTCTCGTCCGCTGCGAGCACGGACATCAACCTGCCCTACATCACGGCGGATCAGAGCGGCCCCAAGCACCTCACGATGAAGCTGACGCGGGCGAAGTTCGAGCAGCTCGTCGAGGACCTGATCGCGCGCAGCCTCGAGCCGTGCCGGCAGGCGCTGAAGGACGCGGGCTACAGCGCGTCCGAGATCGACGAGGTGGTGCTCGTCGGCGGCAGCACGCGCATCCCGATGGTCCAGAAGAAGGTCGCGGAGCTCTTCGGCAAGGAGCCGAACCGGACGGTCAACCCGGACGAGGTGGTGGCCGTCGGCGCGGCGGTGCAGGGCGGCGTGCTCGCCGGCGACGTGAAGGACGTGCTGCTGCTCGACGTGACCCCGCTCTCGCTCGGCATCGAGACGCTCGGTGGTGTCATGACCAAGCTGATCGAGAAGAACACCACGATCCCGACCCGGCGCTCGCAGGTCTTCTCGACCGCGGCCGACAGCCAGCCGCAGGTGGAGATCCACGTGCTCCAGGGCGAGCGCGAGATGGCGGGCGACAACCGCACGCTCGGCCGCTTCATCCTGGACGGCATCCCGCC
>Ga0335069_10002308_pt1 | contig 29477 bp, 34 predicted proteins | sample Lox_Sample_11_FD_206714 | JGI IMG/M metagenome (GOLD analysis project Ga0335069, IMG submission 206714) | Soil microbial communities from Loxahatchee National Wildlife Refuge, Florida, United States - Lox_Sample_1.1 | ecosystem: Environmental > Terrestrial > Soil > Wetlands | place: USA...
CCTTGTAGGTGCGCTTGAGGATGTCGACCTTGATGTCCAGGTGCAGTTCGCCCATGCCCTTCATGATCGTCTGGCCCGACTCCTGGTCGGTGAAGACGGTGAAGGACGGGTCCTCGGCCACCATCTTGCCCAGCGCGACGCCCAGCTTTTCCTGGTCGGCCTTGGACTTGGGTTCGATGGCGATCTCGATCACCGGCGCCGGGAAGTTCATCTTTTCCAGGATCACCGGCGACTTGAGCGGATCGCACAGGGTGTCACCGGTGCGAGTGTCCTTCAGCCCGGCCAGGGCGACGATGTCGCCGGCGAAGGCTTCCTTGATGTCCTCGCGGTTGTTCGAGTGCATCAGCAGCATGCGCCCGACCCGCTCGCGCTTGTCGCGCGTGGAGTTGAGCAGGCCCATGCCGGTTTCCAGCTTGCCTGAATAGATGCGGCAGAAGGTCAGCGAGCCGACGAAGGGGTCGTCCATGATCTTGAACGCCAGCACCGACAGGGGCTCGTCGTCCGACGCCTTGCGGGTCACGGGCTCTTCGGTCTTGTAGTCGATGCCCGGGGTCGGCGGGATGTCCACCGGCGAAGGCAGATAGTCGACCACCGCGTCGAGCAGGGGCTGCACGCCCTTGTTCTTGAACGCCGAGCCGGCCAGGATCGGATAGAAGGCGCCGGTCAGCACAGCCTTGCGGATGCACTTCTTCAGCACGTCCTCGGAGGGTTCGGTCCCCTCAAGGTAGGCTTCCATGGCGTCGTCGTCGAGCTCGACGGCGTTCTCGATCAGATAGTTGCGCGCTTCGTCGCACGCGGCCTTCATGTCGGCCGGGATTTCTTCGTCGTGGTAGTTGGCGCCCAGCCCCTCGGACTCCCACACCACGGCCTTCATACGGACCAGGTCGACCACGCCCTTCAGGGCCGCTTCCGAGCCGATCGGCAGCTGGATCGGGATCGCCTTCACGGCCAGGCGGTCGCGGATGGTGCGCAGGCACATCTGGAAGTCGGCGCCGGTCTTGTCCATCTTGTTGACGAACACGATGCGCGGAACGTTGTAGCGGTCGGCCTGACGCCAGACGGTTTCGGTCTGCGGCTCAACGCCCTGGTTGCCGTCGAGCACGGCGACGCAGCCGTCCAGCACGCGCAGCGAACGCTCGACCTCGATGGTGAAGTCCACGTGCCCGGGGGTGTCGATGATGTTCAGACGATGGCCGTTCCAGAACGCGGTGGTCGCGGCGGAGGTGATCGTGATGCCACGCTCCTGCTCCTGCTCCATCCAGTCCATGGTCGCGGCGCCGTCGTGCACTTCGCCGATCTTATGGCTCTTGCCGGTATAATAAAGAATCCGCTCGGTGGTCGTGGTCTTGCCGGCGTCGATGTGCGCCATGATTCCGAAGTTGCGGTAATCTTCGATCTTGTTCAGGCGGGGCATGGGAAGCTCTGGGTAACGGGGCGTTCGGAGTGCTGCGTTCAAACGGGCGGCGCGGGCGGTTTAAACCAAACCACCCGCGCAAGGAAGGCCGCCGGAGACCCCGGCGGCGTATATCGCGCGGCCTACCAGCGATAGTGCGAGAAGGCGCGGTTGGCTTCGGCCATCTTGTGGGTGTCTTCGCGCTTCTTGACCGCAGTGCCGCGGTTGTTGGAGGCGTCGAGCAGTTCGCCCGCCAGCTTCTCGGTCATGGTGTTCTCGCCACGCTTGCGGGCGGCGGTCACCAGCCAACGGATGGCCAGGGCGCGGCGGCGCTCGGGACGCACCTCGACCGGCACCTGATAGGTGGCGCCGCCGACCCGGCGCGAGCGGACTTCGACGGCGGGGGCCACGTTATCCAGGGCGGCGTGGAAGGTTTCCAGCGAGCCCTGGTCGCGACGCTTGGATTCCAGGATGTCAAAGGCGCCGTAGACGATGTTCTCGGCGACGGCCTTTTTGCCTTCGTACATGACGTAGTTCATGAACTTGGTGACAACCAGGTCGCCGAACTTCGGATCGGGGAGGACTTCGCGCTTCTCGGCGCGGTGACGACGGGACATACGAGGTCTTCCTTATTTCGGACGCTTGGCGCCGTAGAGCGAACGGCGCTGCTTGCGGTTCTTCACGCCTTGCGTGTCGAGCACGCCGCGCAGGATGTGGTAGCGGACGCCGGGCAAGTCCTTGACGCGGCCGCCGCGTATCAGCACCACCGAGTGCTCCTGCAGGTTGTGGCCTTCGCCGGGGATGTAGCACACCGCTTCGATGCCCGAGGTCAGGCGCACCTTGGCGACCTTACGCAGAGCCGAGTTCGGCTTCTTCGGGGTGGTGGTGTAGACCCGGGTGCAGACGCCCCGGCGCTGGGGGCAGCCCTTCAGGGCCGGAACCTTGTTGCGAGCCGGCTTGGATTGGCGCGGCTTGCGGATGAGCTGGTTGACTGTGGGCATCGCTCTTTTTCGCTATGGAGGCCTGCGCCTTTCGGCCGGGCGACCTCGGAGTCCTTGGCTAAAAACACGCTTCGAGGACGTCCGACGAACAAGCAAGAACGCCGGAATGTCCCTCGGACTTTCCGGCGGCCTCTCGGCGAACCTTTGCAGGGCGCCGGTCCATCGGGCCGCAGGGACAGCGGAACGCCGGCCCGGGCCTCGAAAATGAGCGCGCTAGATACGCGCGCGGCCCCTGCGGGTCAAGTCGGGATTGGCGGGAGACCGGAGCCGCTCACGCCGCTCCGGTCCAGGCCCCATTCCCGAACGCGCGTTCCAGCTTACCAGCAGGCGCGCACGTAACGTCCATAGTACGGCGACCAGCGCCAGCCGCAGTCGCCGTAACCCCAGGCCGGACCAACGTACACGCCAGGTCTGCGCCAGCCCCAAGCCCACCCGCCGCCGCGCCAGCCGTCGCGGTCGCCGCCGCGGAAACCTTCGCCGTGGAAGCCCGCGCCGCCTATGCCGCGGGGGGCTGCGTCGGCCGCCGTCGCCGCAATGCTAGAGCCGCCGATCGCCAGGGCCGCCGCAGCGGCAATCATCGCCTTGTTCAACATGTGACGTCCCTCTCGGGTTGACCGGCCGGCGATCCATTCGCCGCCCGGCGAGCCTCAGGCCCGTTGATGGGGCGACTATGGCCGAAGCTATTTGAACAGGGTCCGAGGCGGAGGTTTAGGTGAGGTTCATGTGCATGAACGGGCCGACGGCGCCACCGATGGCGCAGCGCGCTTGGCCCCTGACCCAGCGCCCCCTGCCCCTGCCCTCAGCCCTTGCGCCCTTAGGTCGAGCCGCGAAACGCCGAGGCGCGCCGCCAGGTGGTATAATTGCGCATCGGCGTGGCGAGGGCCGTACAAGAACACTCAAACATCTTGTTAACCACGCCCCTACACCCGCCCTTAACCCTGCCCCGGCATGGGTGGTGAGTCTTGTCGAGCGGAGCGGGCGCATGACTTTCGGGCCGGAAACCATCATCGAAGGCGACTGCATCGAGGCCCTGCGCAAGCTGCCCGACCGCAGCGTGGACCTGGTGTTCGCCGACCCGCCCTACAATCTGCAACTCGGCGGCGACCTGCACCGGCCCGACAATTCCAAGGTCGACGCCGTGGACGACGAATGGGACCGCTTCGCCTCGTTCGAGGCCTACGACGCCTTCACCAAGGCCTGGCTCGCCGAATGCCGTCGGGTGCTCAAGGACGACGGCGCCCTGTGGGTGATCGGCAGCTATCACAACATCTTTCGCGTGGGCGCCACGCTGCAGGACCTGGGCTTCTGGATCCTCAATGACGTGATCTGGCGCAAGTCCAACCCCATGCCCAACTTCAAGGGCACGCGCTTCTCCAACGCCCATGAGACCCTGATCTGGGCGGCCAAGGGGCGCGGGCAGAAGCGCTACACCTTCAATTACGACGCCATGAAGATGGCCAACGAAGACCTGCAGATGCGCTCGGACTGGACCCTGCCCCTGTGCACGGGCGAGGAGCGGCTGAAGGACCAGGCCGGCCAAAAGGTGCATCCCACGCAAAAGCCCGAGGCGCTGCTGCACCGGGTGATCCTGGCCTCCTCGCGCCCCGGCGACCTGATCCTCGACCCGTTCTTCGGAACAGGCACCACCGGCGCGGCGGCCAAGCGGCTCGGCCGGCGTTTCATCGGCCTGGAGCGCGACCCGACCTATATCGAGGCGGCCCGCAAGCGCATCGCCGCGGTGATCCCCGTCTCGCCCGAGGACCTGGACGTGATGGGCTCCAAGCGCTCGGAGCCGCGCGTGCCTTTCGGCCAGATCGTCGAGGCGGGCCTGCTGCGCCCCGGCGACAGCCTGTACTGCCCCAAGGGCGACAAGGTGGCCCGCGTGCGCGCCGACGGCAGCGTGGTGATCGGCGACCTGTCCGGCTCGATCCACAAGGTCGGGGCCATGGTCCAGTCCGCCCCCGCCTGCAACGGCTGGACCTACTGGCATTTCAAGACCGACAAGGGTCTGGCGCCGATCGACGTGCTGCGCGCCAAGGTCCGCGCCGGCCTGAACTGACGCCTGCCCGCCCGCCCTGGCCAAAGATCGCGCGCCGCCGACGGAACGACCGTCGCTGCCAGGTGTTTCTCGGTCAGACTCCTATGGTTCGGGCGGAGAGCACCGATGAACGAGAATGAAATCGCGGGCGCGGCGAAAGCCGGCGTCGGCAAGGCCGAATCCATCGCCGGCCAGATCCTCGACGATCCTGGTGTTGAGCTGCAAGGCGATGCGCGCCGCGTCGAGGGCTCGATCCAGCAGATGGTCGGCGATGCGCAGACCAAGATCGCCGACGCGACCGACAAGCTGACGGAAACGGCCAACAAGGTCAGCGAGCAGGCCCGCGAGGCCTACGCCACCGTCACCGAACGGGTGCAGCAGACCGCCGATCAGGTCACGCCCTTCGTCAAGGAGCAACCCCTGCTGGCCCTGGCCGCCGCCGCCCTGACCGGACTTCTGCTGGGCCTCGTCTACGCCGGCCGCGGGCCCAAGATCATCTACGTCCGCCCGCCGCGGCTCTAGAGCGCCGCTTCAAGCCCCTTGTTGGCCAACCGGTCCGCGCGCTCGTTGAGTTCGTGGCCGGCGTGGCCCTTGACCCAGCGCCAGTCGACGTGATGACGCTGGCGGGCGGCGTCCAGGCGGCGCCAAAGGTCCTCGTTCTTGACCGGCTTCTTGTCGGCGGTCTTCCACCCACGCGCCTTCCAGCCGGCGACCCATTCGGTGATGCCGGTCTGGACGTACTTGCTGTCGGTGTGCAACTCGACCTGGCACGGTCGGGTGAGGCTTTCCAGCGCCATGATCGCGCCCATCAGCTCCATGCGGTTGTTGGTGGTCGCCGGCTCTCCGCCGTAGAGCTCCTTCTCGTGCCCGCCCCACATCAGGATCGCTCCCCAGCCGCCCGGGCCGGGGTTGCCCCGACAAGCGCCGTCGGTGAACACCACCACCTTGCCGCTCACGCGCCGGCCCCGAACACCACCAGCCCTTCGCCCGAGGCGTAGGCCGCCCGGTGCACCGCCAGCTTGCGCTCGTATTCCAGCGGGTCGTGCGGCTTGACCAGGGCGCCGGAGCCGCCCAGGCGGAAGTCGTGCAGGCGCGTGAGGAAGAAGCGCATAGCCGCGCCCCAGGCCAGCAGCGGCACGGCCGCGCGCTCCTGACCGCTCAGGGGGCGCACGCTCTCATAGCCCCCCGTGAAGGCCCGGGCGGCGGTCACGTTCAGACTGCCGTCGGGCTCGAAGCACCAGGCGTTGAGGCACACCGCCACGTCGTAGGCGTAGAGGTCGGTGCAGGCGAAATAGAAGTCGATCGCGGCGGCGAACTTGCCGCCCTGGAAGAACACGTTATCAGGAAAGAAGTCCGCATGGATTACGCCCTGGGGCAGATCGCGCGGCCAAAGCCGCTCGAAGGCGGCGATGTCGGCCGCGATCACCGCCGACAGGCCCGGCTTGAGCGCCTCGGCCTGATCCTCATAGCCCGCGAACATGCCCGCCCAGTAGGGCTGGCCCAGGGTATTGGCGCGGCTCAGGCCCGAGCCCTGGGCCGCCAGGTGCAGGCGCGCGAGCCCCACGCCCGCCTCGCGGCAGTGGGCGGCGCCCGGACGGCGCACGGACATGCCGTTCAGAAAGGTCACGATCGCCGCCGGTTTGCCGCGCATGCGCTTGTAGAGCGCCCCGTCGCGCGCCGGCATGGGCGTGGCGCTGGGATAGCCCGCGTCGTGCAACCAGCGCATCAGCGACAGGAAGAACGGCAGGTCCGCCTCGTCGGTGCGCGCCTCGTACACCGTCAGGATGAAGCGGCCGCGCTCGGTATCCAGCAGGAAGTTGGAGTTGGACACGCCCTCGGCGATGCCCTTGAACGCTACGGGCGCGCCCAGATCGAACTGGGCCATGAAGACGTCGAGCTCGGCGTCGGAAATGTCGGTGTAGACGGCCATGCCGTCTGTTGGGCGAGCGCGCGGCCGGGGTCAAGGCCAAGCCGCGCCCCAGCCGTGTCCAAGCGACCGGGTGCGCAAGGCGGCCTTCCTGGGCGAGCGCTATCCGAACAGCGCCGCCGCATTGCGCAACAGGTGGCGCAAGTCGCGGGCCCTGCTGGGCTCTGCGCCGTCGATGTCTTAGTCCGCCAGCGCCCGCGGCAGTTTGAAGGTCAGGCTTTCGCGCACGCTCGCGACCTCGCGCACCAGCACGTCGTAGCGCGCCGCCATCGCCTCCAGCACCTTTTCCACCAGGGCTTCTGGCGAGGACGCGCCGGCGGTCAGGCCGACCACGGCCTTGTCCTTCAGCCAGGCCCAGTCGATGTCCTCGGCGCTGTCAATCAGCCGCGCGATCTTGGCGCCCGAGCGCAGCGCGGTCTCAACCAGCCTGAGGGAATTGGATGAGGTCTTGGAGCCGACCACCAGTACCAGGTCGCACCCGCCCGACAGCTGCTTGACCGCTTCCTGCCGGTTGGTGGTGGCGTAGCACACGTCTTCCTTGACCGGCCCGGCGATGTCGGCGAAGCGCGCCCTGAGAACGCCGACGATATCCGCAACCTCGTCCACCGCCAGGGTGGTCTGCGTCACATAGGCCAAGGGCGCGCCCGCCGGGCTTTCGAAAGCTTCAGCGTCGCGCATGGTCTCGATCAGGCTGATCGCGCCGGGCGGCAGGCGGCCCAGCACCCCGATCACCTCCGGGTGACCCGCGTGACCGATCAGCGCCACGTGCCGGCCCTCGGCGTGATGGCGCTCGGCTTCGTTGTGCACCTTGCTCACCAGGGGACAGGTGGCGTCGAGGGTGAACAGCCCGCGCTCGGCCGCTTCGCGGAACGCAGCCTTGGGCGCGCCATGGGCCGAGAACACCAAGGGCCGGTCGCACGGGCACTCAGCCACGTCCTCGACGAAAACTGCGCCAAGCGCGGCCAGGCGCTCGACCACCGAGCGGTTGTGCACGATCTGGTGGCGCACGTAGACCGGCGCGCCGTACTTGGCCAGCGCGCGTTCCACCATCTGGATCGCGCGATCGACCCCCGCGCAAAACCCGCGCGGACTGGCCAGCCGGACCTCGACACTCGGCCGGGCGTCCCCTCTCATCACCCTACTCCGTGAACGACGCGGCGATCATTCGCCCGACAATGGACAATGCACCCTGGGTTAAGGTGGTGGCGCGCCTGTCTTGTTCCAAGACGGGCGCCGCAATCAAGCGTCCTTCGCGCCGCGTTGCGGCCTGATCGATAAGCCGGTATCACAGCCGCCCGGGCGGCCGCCGGCCGCGCTCATTTTCTCGTCGGATCGCCCATGCGCCGCCCCTTGCTTACCGTGTCGATGCTGGCCGCCTTCGCCGCGGCGACTCCGCTGCACCACGCCTTCGCCCAGGACGACGGCGGTGGCGGTGGCGGCGGCGACGACAGCGCGGACACCAAGAAGAAGGACGACTGGGGCGACAAGCAGTTGCCCCTGCCCGACGTGAACAACGTCGGCCCCTGCCCCTTCGTCAAGGTGCTGTACGACGCGGCGCGCTACGTCGAGCTCAAGGACAACCGCGAGTCGGTCGAGGCGGTCGGCTACACCGGCGAGATTCAGACCCTGTCCTCGGCCTGCCAGTACAAGAACGACGACCCGATCCGCGTGCAGATGCAGGTTCTGTTCGAGCTGGGCCGCGGGCCCCAGGCGCAGGGCTCGTCCAAGACCTACCGCTACTGGGTAGCCGTGACCGACCGTAACCGAGACGTGATCGACAAGGCCTACTTCAACCTGCCCGTGACCTTCCCGGCAGGGCAGGACCGCGTCACCTACACCGACACGCTCAAGGGCATCACCATCCCGCGCGCCAACGCCAAGGTCAGCGGCGCCAACTTCGAGGTGCTGGTCGGGTTCGACGTCACGCCCGAAATGATCGCCTTCAACCGCGACGGCAAGCGGTTCAAGCCCAGCGCGGCGCTCGCCGCCCAGGCCCAGAGCGACTCCGCGACCAAATGACCGACCTCAGACAGGCTTTGAGCGAAGCGGTCGGGGCCGCCTTCGCCTCAGCCGGACTGTCCGCCGACCTGGGCCGCGTCACGCCCAGTGACAGGCCCGACCTGGCCGATTTCCAATGCAACGGGGCCCTGGCCGCCGCCAAGAGCGCGGGGCGCAATCCGCGCGAGATCGGCGCCGCGGCGGTCGAACGGCTCAGCGCTAATCCCCTCCTGGCTTCGGTCGAACTGGCCGGCCCGGGCTTCATCAACCTGCGGCTGGCCCCTGGCGCCCTGTCCGACCGGGTGAGCGAGATCGTGGCCGACCCGCGCCTGGGCGCCCAGGTCACGCCGAGCCCGCGCCGGGTGGTGATCGACTACGGCGGTCCCAACGTGGCCAAGCCGATGCACGTGGGTCATCTGCGCTCCTCGATCATCGGCGAATCGATCAAGCGCATCGTGCGCTTTCGCGGCGACCAGGCGCTGGGCGACGCCCACTTCGGCGACTGGGGCTTCCAGATGGGCCTGCTGATCGTCGCGGCCAGCGACGAACGACCCAACTGGCGGGCGGTGGCTGACGAAACCGCGCCGGACATCGAGGCCGCCCTCGCGGACCTGGATCTGGATGCGCTCGACCGCCTCTATCCGCTGGCGGCGGGCAAGGCCAAGGCGGATGAGGCCTTTCGTGACCGCGCGCGGGTCGCGACCGCCGAGCTGCAGGCCGGCAACGCCGGCTATCTGACGCTGTGGCGCCATTTCGTGGCCGTCAGCCGCCGCGCATTGGAGCGTGAATTCGGCGCCCTCGGCATCACCTTCGATCTGTGGAAGGGCGAGAGCGACGCCGATCCGCTGATTCCGCAGATGGTCGAGGACCTCAAGGCCAAGCATCTGCTGGTCGAGGACCAGGGCGCCCAGGTGGTGCATGTGGCGCGCGAAGACGACAAGCGCGAACTGCCGCCCCTGATCGTGATCTCCTCGCAGGGCTCGGCCATGTATGGCACCACTGACCTGGCCACCATCCTCGACCGGCGCCGCGGCTTCGATCCGCACCTGGCGCTCTATGTGGTCGACCAGCGCCAGGCCGACCATTTCGAACAGGTGTTCCGTGCCGCCTATCTGGCGGGCTACGCGGCCGAGGGCGAGCTCGAGCATCTCGGCTTCGGCACTATGAACGGGCCAGACGGCAAGCCATTCAAGACGCGTGAGGGCGGCGTGCTCAAACTGCACGACCTGATCCAGTCGGCGCGCGGCAAGGCGCGCGAGCGCCTGCACGAGGCCGGCCTCGGCGCCGAACTGTCCCCCGACGCCTTCGAGGACACCGCGCATAAGGTGGCCATGGCCGCGATCAAGTTCGCCGACCTGCAGAACTTCCGCGGCGCCAGCTATGTGTTCGACTTGGACCGCTTCACCAGCTTCGAGGGCAAGACCGGCCCCTATCTGCTCTACCAGGCGGTGCGCATCAAATCCCTGCTGCGCCGCGCCGAGGCCGAGAACGCGGCGCCCGGCCCGGTGGTCGTCGCCGAGCCGGCCGAGCGTGAGCTGGCCCTGACCCTCGACGCCTTCGACCAGGCAGTGAGCGAGGCCTACGCCAAGCGCGCCCCGCACTTCATCGCCGAGCACGCCTATCGCCTGGCTCAGACCTTCTCCAAGTTCTACGCCGCCTGCCCGGTGATGGCCGCGCCCTCGCCCGAGCAGCGGGCCTCACGCCTGACCTTGGCCCACACCGCCCTGCGCCAGTTGGAGATGTCCCTCGACCTGCTGGGCCTGGACGCGCCCGAACGGATGTAAGGCGCCGCTTGGGCCCTGCCTTGGCGTGGCCATCTTGGGTCCATGCAGCTCGCGACGATCGGCTACGAAGGCCAGACCCAGGACGCCATGATCGGCAAGCTGGTCGGCGCCGGGGTTAAGACCGTGATCGACGTGCGCGCGATCGCGGCCTCCCGCCGGGCCGGATTCTCCAAGGGCGTGCTCGCCGCCAGTCTCAAGGAGGCGGGCATCGGCTACGCCCATCTGCGCGCCCTGGGAACGCCCAAGGCGGGGCGCGACGCGGCACGCAAGGGCCGAACGGCCGAAATGCGCGAGATCTATGAGGCGCATCTGACCGAGCCGGCCGCCCAACTCGACCTCCTCGAAGCCGGCCGGATCGCCCAGGCCGGCAAGTCGGCGCTGCTGTGTTTCGAGGCCGACGCCTGCCGCTGCCACCGCGCGATCGTCGCCGATCGCCTGCGCAACGCGCTGGGCCTCACGATCGAAGATCTTTAGCCTTATTTGGCCGCCGTCTGCGTTTCCGCCGGCTTCAGGCCGTCGGCCGCCTTCTCGAACGCCGCCCGGTCGGAGGGGATCAGGTCGGCGGCCCCCAGCACCACGCCCTTGGTCAGGGCGCCCTGCACATAATAGGTGTCGCCTGGATCAACCTGCAGGTTGAGGCTGTCCTTGAACTCCGGCTCCTCGGTCGCGGTGTAGGTGTGCAGGCCCGGATCGACGGTCTGCACGAAATAGGCTCCGTTGGTCAGCTTGCCCAGGGCCGCGCCGTTCTCGCGCACATTGAACCATTGGCCGGTGCCCAGCAGCGAGTGCGGCCGGAAGAACACGATCTGGCCTTTGCCCGAGGGCGGCGGCGGGATGGCGATCGGCCCTTCGGCCGGCGAAGGGGCCGCCAGCACCTGGGCGGCCAGTTCGCGTTCAGCCTTGGTCGGCCGGCCCAGCGGCGGCAGGACCGCGCCCGCCGCCAGTTGCGCCGTCGCCCTGGTCCCAGCCGGGAAGTCGACATTGCCGCCGCGCACCGCCATGCCGACAAAGCCCACCGGCCCGAGCACGATTCCGCTGATGCCGATGGCCTGGGCGGCCGCCACATTGTCCTTGCCCGCGCCCGACATGGCCATCTGCAGGCCCTGCAGCGCGATGTGGCGCTTGCCGACCTCCAGATAGCGCGCCGCCAGCACCAGCTTGGCCGCCTTGCCGCCGAACCCGGGCCCGGAGGACTGAATCACCTTACCCACGCCGGGCGTGCCCGCCTTCAACACCACCCGGCCGTTGACGATCAAGGGCGCCGAGAGCTGCAGCGCGAAGCTGTCGCCATCGTGCTGGGTGCGCGTGCTGACCGGCCCCACCAGTTCGACTGCGACCGCGGCATGGGCCGGAACCCGGCAACAGGCGGGCATGGCGGCCCAGGCGCCGACGCTCGATCCGGCGGCGGCCAGGACGGCTCCCGCCGCGACGACAACCTTCAGCCCGTTCATGGTAGTCTCTCCGCAGTCCCGTTTCGCGGCGCAGGAACGACCTTCGCCATAATCACCCTAGCGCGGCGGCGGGCAACCGGTTCCCGAGCACCGTCCGCACGCCCGTCCACAGGGCATTTGCGGGCAAATGGGCGGCGGCGCCCGCGCCGCGTTGACTCCCCCCGCGCCCGCGCCTACCGAGGGGTCGCTCTCGCGGGAGAGACCGGATTCGCTTCCGGAGCCGAAGGCGCAACCACCCCGGAAACGCTCAGGCAAAAGGACCGCGCGGGCTTACGAACGCTGGAAAGTAGTCGCCTGAGCGATGCGCGAAGGAGACTCGCCGACGGAGCAAGGGGCCTCGCCCCGAAATCTCTCAGGCTTCAGGACAGCGGGGGCGCCCTCCAGGTCGTTGCGACCCGGTAGGAGTGTTGTCCTCTATGTTCGGAGCGTCGATGAGCGAGCTTCTGCAAACCCCGCTCCACAAGGCCCACGCAGCGGCCCAGGCGCGCTTCACGCCATTCGCCGGCTACGACATGCCCGTGCAGTACCCGATGGGCGTGCTGGCCGAGCACCGCTGGACGCGTGAGCACGCGGGGCTGTTCGACGTGTCGCACATGGGCCCGGCGCTGCTCGAACTCGACGCCCCCAGCGGCGATGCCGAGGCCGACTACGCCGCCGTCGCCGCCGCCTTCGAAACGCTCGTCCCGGCCGACCTCGCCGGCCTCAAGCGCGGGCGTCAGCGCTACACCTTCCTGCTGAACGCGGACGGCGGGATCATCGACGACCTGATGGTGTGCCGACCCGAGCAGGGCGACAAGCAGGACCGCCTGTTCCTGGTGGTCAACGCCGGGACCAAGGCCGGCGACTTCGCCCTGATCGGCCAGGCCCTGGCGGGCGTCGCGACGATCACCCCCCTGACCGACCAGGCGCTGATCGCCCTGCAGGGCCCCGACGCGGCCGCTGTGTTCGGCGCGCTGGTTCCCGAGGCGCTCGGCCTGACTTTCATGCAGGCCCTCCGCGTGCAGTGGCAGGGCCGCTGGCTGGCGATCACCCGCTCGGGCTACACCGGCGAGGACGGGTTCGAGATTCTGGTCGACGCCGAGGCCGCGCCCGAACTGTGGACGCGCCTGTGCCAGGACGAGCGTGTCAGGCCCATCGGCCTGGGCGCGCGCGATTCCCTGCGCCTGGAGGCCGGCTTGCCGCTCTATGGTCACGACATGGACGCGACCGTCTCGCCTGTGGAGGCCGGCCTGACCTTCGCCCTGTCCAAGCGCCGGCTGGCCGAGGGCGGATTCCCCGGCGTGGACCGCCTCCGCGGCGAACTGGCCGAGGGCCCCGCCCGGGTGCGCGTGGGCCTCAAGGTTCAGGGCGCGCCGGCCCGCGAGGGGGCAGAGATCGTTGCACCGGATGGCCACGTCATCGGCCGCGTCACCAGCGGCGGGTTCTCGCCGAGCCTGTCGGCGCCTATCGCCCTGGCCTTCGTTCCGCCCGCGTTCGCCGCGCCCGGCACAGCCCTCGGCGCCATGGTGCGCGGCAAGGCCCAGCCGGCCGAAGTCGTCCCCCTGCCCTTCGTTCCGCACCGCTACGTGCGCCAACCCTAAAGAGATCGCCCATGCGCTTCACCAAGGATCATGAATGGATCGAACTGGACGGCGACATCGCCACCGTGGGCATCACCGCCTACGCCGCCGAGCATCTCGGCGATGTGGTGTTCGTCGAGACCCCCGAGATCGGTAAGAGCGTCAAGGCCGGCGACCCGCTGGCGGTGGTCGAGAGCGTCAAGGCCGCCTCGGACGTCTATTCCCCGGTCGACGGCGTGGTGGTTGAGGCCCAGCCCGGATTGTCCGACCATCCCGAAGCGGTCAACCAGGACCCTGAGGGCGAGGCGTGGTTCGCCAAGCTGAAGGTGGCCGACCCGGCCCAGGTCGAGGCCCTGATGGACCGCGACGCCTATCAGGCCTTCCTCGACACGCTTTAAGTTCAGGACACCGGCCATGCGCTACCTGCCGATCACCGCCGAAGACCGGGCCCACATGCTGTCGGCCGTTGGAGCCTCGGACATCGACGACCTGTTCGTCGACGTACCGGCCTCGGTGCGCCTGTCCGCGCCGGTGGACCTGCCGGCTCACCAGGGCGAAATCGCGGTCGAGCGGGCGCTGGCCGCCCTGGCCGCCAAGAACCGGCCGGCGGGCGCGGGCCCCTCGTTCTGCGGCGCCGGCGCCTATCGCCACCATGTGCCGGCCAGCGTGGACCACATCATCCAGCGCTCGGAATTCCTGACCAGCTACACCCCCTATCAGCCCGAGATCGCCCAGGGCACGCTGCAGGCCCTGTTCGAGTTCCAGACCCAGGTCGCGGCCCTGACCGGCATGGAGGTGGCCAACGCCTCGCTCTACGACGGCTCGACCGCGTGCGGCGAGGCGGTGCTGATGGCCGCACGCGTCACTCGGCGCGCCAAGGCGGTGCTGTCGGGCGGGCTGCATCCGCACTACGCGGCGGCCGTCCAGACCCTGGCGCGCGGTCCCGGCATCGCCATCCAGCAGATGCCCGCCGCCATCGACGCCGAGGCGGCGGTGCTGGAGGCCATCGACGCCGACACCGCCTGCGTGGTGGTGCAGACGCCCAATGTGTTCGGCCAGGCGACCGACGTCAGCGCCATCGCCGAAGCGTGCCGCGCCAAGGGCGTGTTGCTGATCGTGACCGTGACCGAGGTGGTCTCGCTCGGCCTGCTCAAATCTCCGGGGGAAATGGGCGCCGACATCGTGGTGGCCGAGGGCCAGTCGATCGGCAACGCCCTGAACTTCGGCGGCCCTTACGTCGGCCTGTTCGCCGCCCGCGAGAAGCTGCTGCGCCAGATGCCGGGCCGGATGTGCGGCGAAACGGTCGACGCCGACGGCCAGCGCGGCTTTGTCCTGACCCTGTCCACCCGCGAGCAGCATATCCGGCGCGAGAAGGCGACCTCGAATATCTGCACCAATTCCGGGCTTTGCGCCCTGGCCTTCACCATCCACATGAGTCTTCTGGGCGAGACCGGCCTGCGCCGCCTGGCTCTGCTCAACCACCAGATCGCCCGCACGCTGAAGGACGCCCTGGCCGCCATCCCCGGCGTCGAGATCCCGACGACGCGCTACTTCAACGAATTCGCCGTGCGCCTGCCCGCCCCGGCCGCGCCCGTGGTCGAGACCCTGGCGGGCAAGGGCGTGCTGGCCGGCGTGCCGTTCAGCCGCCTGGCGCCGGACGCGGGGCTCGACGACCTGCTGATCGTCTCCGCCACCGAACTGACGACCCTGGACGACATCGCGGCCTTCGCCGCAGCCCTCACGGAGGTCTTGGCATGAACATGCAGACCGTCGGGCGGCCCACGCGCCCCGAAACCACCGCCGCAACCGCCCCACCCACCGGCGCTCAGGGCCTGCTCCAGGCCGAGCCGCTGATCTTCGAGCTCGGAAACTGGGACAAGACCGGCGTCGACCTGCCCGAGCCGGACGCCGGCGCCGCCGACGACCTCGGCGACCTGGTCCGCACAGCCCCGATCGGTCTGCCCGGCCTGTCCGAGCCCGAGGGCGTGCGCCACTATGTGCGCCTGTCCCAGCGCAACCACGCCATCGACCTGGCGCTCTATCCGCTCGGCTCGTGCACCATGAAGCACAACCCGCGCCTGAACGAAAAGCTGGCGCGCCTGCCCGGCTTCGCCGACCTGCATCCGCTGCAGCCGCAGTCCACCGTGCAGGGCGCGCTGGAGCTGATGGACCAGCTCACGCACTGGCTCAAGACGCTGACCGGCATGGCCGCGGTGGCCCTGCCGCCCAAGGCCGGGGCGCACGGCGAGCTGTGCGGCCTGCTGGCCATCCACGCCGCCCACGCGGCCAAGGGCGAAGGCCATCGCACCAAGGTGCTGGTCCCGTCCTCCGCCCACGGCACCAACCCGGCCACCGCCGCCTTCGTCGGCTATGCGGTGGAGGAGATCGCCCAGGGCCCGGACGGACGCGTCGATCTGGCCGACCTGGCCGCCAAGCTCGACCCGGCCAACGGCGGGGGCGACGTCGCGGCCCTCATGCTGACCAACCCCAACACCTGCGGCCTATTCGAGCGCGATATCCTCGAGATCGCCCGCCTGACTCACGAGGCGGGGGCCTACTTCTACTGTGACGGGGCCAACTTCAACGCCATCGTCGGCAAGGTGCGGCCGGGCGACCTGGGCGTGGACGCCATGCACATCAACCTGCACAAGACCTTCTCCACGCCCCACGGCGGCGGCGGTCCGGGCGCGGGCCCGGTGGTGCTGAGCGAGGCCCTGGCCCCGTTCGCGCCCCAACCGTGGGTGGTCAAGGATGCCGCCGGCTGGCGGCTGGAAGAGCACGCCGTGGGCGAGGCCGCCCAGGGTTTCGGCCGCCTCAGCGCCTTCCACGGCCAGATGGGGATGTTCGTGCGCGCCTACGCCTACATGCTCAGCCACGGCGCCGACGGCCTGCGCCAGGTCGCCGAGGACGCGGTGCTCAACGCCAATTACATCAAGGCGCGGCTGCAAGACCTGATGACGCCGGCCTTCCCGGAGGGCCCCTGCATGCACGAGGCCCTGTTCAGCGACGCGTGGCTGGACGATACCGGTCTGACCACGCTCGACTTCGCCAAGGCCATGATCGACGCCGGCTTCCACCCCATGACCATGTATTTCCCGCTGGTGGTGCGCGGGGCCATGCTGATCGAGCCGACCGAAACCGAATCCCGGGCCGAGTTGGATCGCTTCTGCGACGCCGTGCGCGGCCTGGCAATCGAGGCGCTGAGCGCACGCGAGGACGAGGCGGCGCGCGAGCGGTTCAAGGCGGCCCCGGTCAAGGCTCCCCTGCGCCGGCTGGACGAGACCCTGGCCGCGCGCAAACCGCGCCTGAAGTGGACCGAGCCGGCGTAAATTCTAGGCAACATTGTCTGCAAGCTTGGCCATTGGCTCATGGCTTGCATCAACCTGCGCGTAATGTGCGGGAATGGTGCAGCCATGTACTCAGTCGATTTAGCCCAGATTTCCACTCCTATATCGGACCGCACCTCCAACGGCGCCACCGCTCGCGTCCTGACTATGCTGGCCGTGTACCTCGCCGTGACCTTGCTCGCCGGCTTGGCTATCGACCTGTGGGCGCCGAACCGGCTGAGCCTGCATCTTACGGGCCACAGCCTGGTCGTTTCCGATTTGCACCAGCACATCGTCAGGCGCGGCCTGGAGGTGCTGGTTCTTTTCCCGGCCCTGTTCCTGGTTGAGACGGCGCTCACAGGTTGGCGGGACAGTTCCCTGCGCCACCTGATCGTTCAGTGCAGCCCCTCGACCAGAAGCGACATCGCCTGCTGGGTGCTGACCAAGACTGGCGCCATGCATTTCATGATCTTGGGCTTCAGCCTCGGCGTCGCTCTGATCTCGGGCGTTTGGATTCACGACAGGATCGCCGCCTTCGCCGGCGGCATGCCTTCGGTCGCGACGTGGCCACTGTGGGCGCAGTTGCCGCTGCTGTACCTAGTCTACAGCTTCTTCGACTACTGGAACCACCGGCTGGATCATTCCAATCTGTTCTGGCCCCTGCACCGTTTCCACCATGCGGCCGACGACTTCTGCATCCTCACCGCGGGACGCGTGCATCCGGCGCTGTTCACCGGCATCGTCTCCGTAGTCCCGGCGGTCGCGCTGGGCGCCGCGCCGGACGCCCTGATCGACCTGGCCATTTTGATCTCGATCCAGCGCCAGGTGATCCATTCGCGCATCGATTCAAACTTCGGCTGGATCGGCCGGTGGGTATTCCAGTCGCCCGTCCACCACCGCTTGCACCACGTTCTGGACATCTCCGTCCAGCCGGTCGGCCACTTCAGTCTGGCGCCGATCTGGGACCATCTGTTCGGCACCTGGCGCGGCGAGGCGGACCAGACCCTGCCGATTGGCGTGGCTGCTCCCTATCGCCACGGCGCGTGGCTGTGGCCGGACCTTTGGCGCGACTATTGCGACTTCTGGCGCCGTTGCTGGCGCTTGGTCACCCGCCAGCCCCGCCTGCCCGAGCCCACATCCATTCCCTCTTAATAGGCCGGCGGTAAGCTCGGGCTCCTGATCGGAGCTCGCCCACCCCCCATGAAGTCCTTGCTTGCGCTCGCCGCCGCCCTGGCCGTCACCGCCGCCCAGCCCGCCCTGGCCCAGAACGCCGGCCAAATCGCCCGGGCCAAGGACGGCGCCTCGTGCCCCGGTTGCAACCTGTTCCAGGCCGACTTCTCCAACGCCGAGCTCAAGAGCAAGAACTTCGCCCGCGCGCGCCTGCGCCAGGCCGACCTGTCGGCCTCGGTCATGAACCGCACCTCCTTCGCCGGCGGCGACCTGCGCGACGTCAACGCCTATGGCGCGGTGTTCACCGGGGCCAATTTCGCCGGCGCCGACCTGACCAACGCCACCTTCGTCGGGACCTATCTGGAAGGCGCCAACCTGCGCGGGGCGCGCCTGAGCGGCGCCAACTTCTCCGGCGCGGAGATGGAGCGCGCCCTGGGCCTCACCCAGGCCCAGCTGGCCCAGGCCTGCGGCGACGACTCCACCAAGCTGCCGCGGGGCCTGCGCATCAGGTTCTGCTAGGCGCGCAGATCCTGCAGCGAATCATCCGAGCCGCCTCGATTCCGCCCAGGGTTAGCCATCAGTTAACCGAGTTCGCGCACTAATTCGTGATCACGCTTTGGGATCGCGATCATGCACCGCCTGATTTACGCCAGCCGCTTCACCGCCCGCTTCCCGCTCGAACGCGGCGAGCAGGACTATGCGCTGAACGCCATCATCCGCGCCTCCACGCGCAACAACCGCGCCACAGACATCACCGGCCTGCTGCTGACCTACCAGCGCCAGGTGCTGCAGGTGCTGGAAGGCCCGCGCGACGCTTTGGCCGCCGCCTATGAGCGCATCCTCAAGGACCCGCGCCACGACGGGGCCAAGCTGATCGTGATGGAAGAGGCCGCCGGGCGCGCGTTCGGCGACTGGGGCCTTCTGGCCCTGCGCGTGAACCGGGGCGACAACGCCATGGTCGACCGCCTGGAGGCCGCCCACGAGACCTTCGCCGCCCTGTCCCCGGCCGACGCCTTCCAGCTTCTGGCCGAGGTGCGCGACGTGCAGGCGCACAATCTGCTGGCCGCGATGGCCTAACCCCTTTCTCCCTTCGAGGGAGAAGGATGCCGGGTTGGCGCCCTAGACCTTGATCGGCGTCTGCACCCGGATGCTCAGCTCTTTCAGCTGACGCTCGCTGACGCCCGAGGGCGCGTTCATCAAAAGGTCCTGGCCCTGCTGGTTCAGCGGGAAGGCGATCACCTCGCGGATCGCCTCCTGTCCGGCCAGCAGCATGACGATGCGGTCGATGCCGGGCGCCAGTCCGCCGTGCGGCGGCGCGCCGTAGCGGAAGGCATTGAGCATCCCGCCGAACTGCCCCTCGACCACCTCGGGCCCATAGCCAGCGGTGGCGAACGCCTTGAGCATGATCTCCGGCAGGTGGTTCCGGATCGCGCCCGAGCACAGCTCATAGCCGTTGCACACGATGTCGTACTGATACGCCAGGATCTCCAGCGGATCCTTGCTTTCCAGCGCCTCCAGCCCGCCCTGCGGCATCGAGAAGGGGTTATGCGAGAAGTCGACCTTCTTCTCCTCGTCGTTCCACTCGTACATCGGGAAGTCGACGATCCAGCAGAACTTGAAGACGTCCTTTTCGATCAAGGCGAGGTCCGTGCCCACCTTGGTCCGCGCCAGGCCGGCGAACTTGTAGAAGACGCCGGGATCGCCCGCGACGAAGAAAACCGCGTCACCGACCTTTAGATTTAGCTGTTCCCGAATTGCCTTTGTGCGTTCCCGGCCAAGGTTATTTGCAATCGGCCCCCGGCCCTGGACGCCAATATCGTCTGCGCCGACCGGGTGGCCCTTCTCACGCATTGCATCAACAATTGCCTGAGTGACTGTTCCCTCTTCAGCGTTCTCTTCAGTCACGAAGAAAATATATCCGAGGCCTTTTTGGCCTTCGCCCTGCGCCCATGAGTTCATTCGATCACAAAAAGCCCGAGACCCGCCGCCGGGCGCTGGAATAGCCCACACTGCGTTCTTGGGATCGGCGTCCAGGATTCGCGCGAAGACGCCAAAGCCGCCGCCGCGGAAATGCTCGGACACGTCCTGCATCTGGAGCGGGTTGCGCAGGTCCGGCTTGTCGGTGCCGTACTTGGCGATCGCCTCGCGATAGGGAATGCGCACGAAGGGATAGGGCGTGACCGTCTTGTCGCCCTTAAACTCGTCGAACACGCCGTACAGCACCGGCTCGATCGCGGCGAACACGTCTTCCTGCGTCACGAAGCTCATCTCGACGTCGAGCTGATAGAACTCCAGCGACCGGTCGGCCCGCAGGTCCTCGTCGCGGAAGCACGGCGCGATCTGGAAGTAGCGGTCGAAGCCCGACACCATCAGCAGCTGCTTGAACTGCTGCGGCGCCTGAGGCAGCGCGTAGAACTTGCCCGCGTACAGGCGCGAGGGCACCAGGAAGTCGCGGGCGCCCTCGGGGCTCGACGCGGTCAGGATCGGGGTCTGGAACTCGGTGAAGCCCTGGTCGATCATGCGCGCCCGGATCGAGGCGATCACCCGCGAGCGCAGCACGATGTTGCGGTGAAGGGTCTCGCGCCGCAAATCGAGGTAACGGTGCTTCAGGCGCAGCTCCTCGGGATAGTCCGGCTCGCCGAACACCGGCAGTGGCAGCTCGGCCGCCTCCGACAGCACCTCCAGCGACGACACGCGAATCTCGATCTCGCCGGTCGGCAGGTTGGCGTTGACCACCTCGGCCTCGCGCGCCACCACCTCGCCGTCCACCCGGATCACGCTCTCGGCGCGCAGCCGCTCCAGCGCCGCGAACCCCGGCGTGGTCGGCCCCAAAACGAGCTGGGTCAGGCCATAGTGGTCGCGCAGGTCGACGAACAGCAGCCCGCCGTGATCGCGCTTGCGATGAATCCAGCCGGACAGGCGGACGCTGCTGCCGGCGTCGGCGAGGCGCAGCGCGCCGCAGGTGTGTGTGCGATAGGCGTGCATGGTACGGAGTCTAATGGCGGCTCAAAAGGAAGCGCGGAAGGGCGCATATGGCGCGGAGCAAGTCAAGGCGAGGAGCCGGGAGCCCCGAATATGACGCCCACCTATACCCCCGCCCTCTTCAGCGCCTTCGCCATTTTCGCCCTGGCCGGCGCGATCACCGGCCCCAACAACGCTATGCTGATGGCCTCGGGGGCCAACTTCGGCCTGCGCGCCAGCCTGCCCCACATGGCGGGGGTGATCGCTTTGGCCGTTGCTCGCTGAGTCTCGCCCTAAGCGGCGCTGAGGCCGGCCCGGCCCCCGATGACCTTCATCGCACGGGGTTCAAGACGGCCCCTCCCAATCCTCGCACCGCAACCCGTCCACCCGGGTGAACTCGCCCAGATCGCCGGTGACGACGATCAAGCCGCGGCTGCGGGCATGGCCGGCGATGAGCAGGTCGTATCCGCCGATCACCTGCCCTCGGCGTTCAAGGGCGGCGCGGATGTCGGCCGCGTGGCCAGCGGCGTCCCCATCGAACGGCAGGACCTCCAGTCGGGCTGCGAAACGCTCGACCTCATGGCGGTTGTGATCGGGCCGGGCGGACTTGGCGGCGCCGTGCAGCAACTCGGTCAGGACAATGGTTGAGATTGCCAAGCTGTCCGCCTTTTCGTTGAACGTCGCGCGCAGAGCCTGGGGCCGATCCCTCAGCACCCGGATGCAAAGGTTCGTATCGAGCATATAGCGCAGCATCAGAAGGATTCGCGGTCCTGCGACTCCGGCTGCGCCCGTTCACCCAGATCGGCGCCGGCCGCGTCAAAAAAATCATCCCACAGGGCGTCGGAGGGCGTGATCACTCGGCGCTTGCCGTCGCGCAGCACGGTGACCTCGCGCGTCCCGGCCGGAAAGGCGACATCCTTGGGCAGGCGCACAGCCTGCGAGCGGTTGGATTGGAACACCGTGGTGCGCGCCATGACAAACCTCCTTTGCGCCCGACCGAAGGTAGGCGACGAATGGGATATGTCAATGGGATATGCCATGATTGGTGAGACACCTGCCGCCCTGCCCCAATGTCGGCAACCAAACAGACCGCTCAACCCTTTTGCGGTCTGGTCCCCCCGTCTTTACCGATCACGCCGCCCGGGATTCAGCTCGCCTATGCCTCACTACAGCGCCTTGATCGAAGATGACCGATACACCGTGCCCACCCTGGTTCTGTTCGAGGCGCCGGGCGAGGCCGAAGCCTGCCGCATTGCGCTGGGACATCTGCATGAGTCTGACCACCATCGGGCGGTCGAACTGGTTCTGGACGAGCGACCGATCCTTCACCGCCGCAAGGACGGTCTCGGGGCGGGCGAGCCGGCCCATTAGCCGTTCCCCGGCGCCGCGTGACAATTCGGTGGCGTTCGCCTGCGATCCGTGTCAGTGTGGACAAATCGGATATCGCTTTGGTTCGGTTGCTCTCCACGCTTGATTTCAGGATCGAGCCCCGGGCCTACCTCAATCATTCCCGACGATTTGATGACGCTCGTTCCGAGCGTGTGAACACTTGCATTGAAAGAGATATGATCATGACAAACGGCACCGTGAAGTGGTTCAACGCCACCAAGGGCTTCGGCTTCATTCAACCCGACGACGGCGGCGCGGACGTTTTCGTCCACGCTTCGGCCGTGGAGCGCTCCACCCTGGGCTCGCTGCACGAAGGCCAGAAGATCTCGTTCGAATTGGAACGCGATCAACGCAGCGGCAAGATGTCCGCCGGCCAACTGCAAGCCGCCTAAAGCCTTAGTTCGCGCGGCGGGTCGGCATGCGCCGGTCCGCCCCGCGGCTCTCCCCGGAAAGCCCATGTCCACCTTCGAACGCGCTTATCAATTGGCCCGCAGCGGCTCCTACGCCGACGTGGCGGCCCTCAAGGCGCGCCTGGAAGCCGATGGCTGCCGGGCCGTAGACACGCTCCTGGCCACGCGCTCCATCCGCGAGCACCTCAAGGCCATCTGCGCGGCGACCTACACCGCCGCTGAAATGCACAACGCGGCGCGACGCGCCTAGGCGCTGTCCCCGCCCTCCCAGCGACACCTCCCTAAATCTACTCCGCCGACAAGGCGGACGCGCGCCGCTCGCGGCGACGCCCTTCCCCTCAGGGGGAAGGGCCCGCCTAGGTCTGTCGTACGACCCTACTCCTGCCGCACGAACGCGTTGCCGGGTCCGAACCGGGCGATGGCGTCGTGCTGTGCGGGCGAGACGTTGATCGGGCCGGTGGGCTTGCCGTCGAAGTCGAGCCACTGGTGGTTGTCGTAGTCGTACAGCCGGCAGTCGCGCAGGGTCTCGTGCAACCACTTGAAGCTGAACGGCTGCACCACCGCATGTTCGCCGATCAGGGCGTTCAGCTCGGCCTGGGCGTCGGCCAGGCGATGGAAGGGGATGCGCACGTTGGCGTGGTGAGCCGCGTGCTCATAGACATTGTGCATCAGCGCCTTGATCGGCTTGGGGAAGTCCAGGTGCAGGCTCAGCACTTCCTGCGGCATGGCGGTCTTGCGGTCGACCGCGCCTTCGAACCACGGGATGCGCTTGTGGGTGTGCTGCACATAGACCGTGAAGGAGAAGAAGGTCATCCAGATGTAGAAGGGCGCGACGAAGCCCAGGACCACGGCGGTGACCGAACCGGTGTGCGAATAGAGCGGGGCCGCGGCCAGAAGGCCGACGAAGGCGACGACGTAGCCGACCACCAGGGCGAAATAGGCCCAGGCCGACGCGCGGAAGCGCTTGGGCAGGAAGCCGCCCGGGACGAACTTCACGTGGGTCCAGCGCTCCATGATGTAGTAGGGCGCCAGGCCCAGCCCCCACGACGAGCGATACAGGCGCTCCTTCCACCGGCGCAGCGGCGGCAGGGCGTCGAACTGCGCCTTGGAAAAGGGCTTCCAGCTGTCCTCGTGGTCGCCGTTGGTGTTGGGGTGATGCACGTGGTGGTGGTCGTACAACCACAGCCGGTAGTTATAGAGCCCCGGCAGGAAGCACAGCACGCCCAGCACCGTGTTCAGACGGCTGGAGGCCACGAGATTGCCGTGCGCGGCGTCGTGGCCCAGCGTGCCGAGGTTGGCGATCTTGATGCCGGCCAGCAGGCTGCACACGATCTTGGCCCACAGCGGCCCCAGGAACAGGACCCCGCAAATCGCGCCGATATACATGGCGTAGTCGAGCGCGAAGTGGGTCAGGCCGATGCGGGTATTGGGCTCCAGGTGCCGGCCGAGGGTCTGCCGCACCGCGTCTCGCGCGGCGGGCGAATAGGGATTGCCGGCATAGGTGTCCGCCGACTCGACTTCGAAAATCGTACTGCCGTCCATGACTGCCCCCTTTGCTCGCGCATTAAGGGAATTTTAAACATATAAATTCGCTCTTGGGAAGTATCTTTAATATCTCGGTAACCACTTGCTTGATTCGTTCGGCATTCGCGCAAAACCCCCATGATTTCAGGGGGCGTATATTAACGATCATGGTTAACGCGGCAGGCGCTGGTCGTCCGCCTCACCCGCCCGCCAACGCGCGATGTCTTGTGGGTCTCTCACCTATAGGGCGGAACGTGGGCGGCCAGTCCCGTCACTTCTCATCAGCCCGCGATGGATGCGGAAGGACAAAGCAAAGGCTGTTGCTCACTCAACCTTGATAATGCATGCTACCCATGGGCGAGCTTAGACGTGCGGAGTGAAAGCGCGTGGAAGAACTGGGTCGGCGCATGCAGGCGTTCCTTGTCACCCCCTGGGCGATCGTCCTCTACGTCCTGGCGACCGCGGCGCTGTTGATCCCGCTGGCGCTGCGGATGTGATTGGGACGCGTGGCGGCGACCCAAGCTTGGGCGTCCAAAATTTGCCCCAAACATCCGGCGGCATGGCTATAGTCCGCGAAGCTCCGGCCCGATAAGGAGACGACCATGCCCTCCCCCCGCCAGCCCATATCCCGGCGACTCGACGCGCCGCGCGCGGCGCTTCTGGCGGGCGCGGCGGCGCTCGGCGTTTCCCTGACATTGGGCGCGGCCGCGTGGGCCGACGCCGATCCTTACGGCCAGGTGGTGATCACCACCCCGCGCACCGTGGAGAAGAACGAAGACGGCGTGCAGTTGCAGGAAGTGAAGATGTCGGTGCACGTGCCGTTCGGCGACCTCGACATGCGCACTCCCGCCGGCGTGGCGGAGCTCGACAAGCGCGTGGCCAAGGCGGCCGACTATGTATGCAAGAAGCTCGAGTATCTCTACCCGCAGGGCCAACCCGAGACCTTCGACTGCGCCAAGAACGCCGTCGCCGACGCCCAGCCCCAGCTGATCAAGGCGCGCGCCATGATCGCCCCCGCTCCGCCCTCGGCCGAGCCCGCCTCGATGCCGATGACGCCTAGACCCTGACCATTGCGGCGGAGAGCGGGCCGCTTACGCCAATCCAGCCGACCGTCCCGCCCAGCGGCGGCTCTAGGGTTGTTCTGCTTTTGGCAAGGCGGCGGCCTGATCCTGGGTCAGAGGCGTGATCGCCTTGACCAGGCAGGGCGTAGTCTGGCCGGGCGGGGTATAGACGGTCAGATCCAGGTCGAGCGGCCCGCACACCGTGTCCGCCCCGTCGCGCACGCGGTTGATCACGCGCGCGTCGATGTTCTGCAAGTCGGGGCAGGCGTCGTTGAGATCAAGCCGATAAACCTGATGCAGGCCCACGCGCACGAACAAGGCCTTGGAATCGGCCGACGGCTTCCAGCTTTGCCAGTCGCGCATGAAGAAGCACTGGCCAGCCTTGGCGGGCGGCGTGGCGGTCTGCGCGCCGGCGATCGAAACGCCCACGGCGGCGGCAAGGGTCAGGGCGAAAAAGGGCGATAAAATACGGCGCATGGAGCTCTCCCTAGATAGGCGCGGCCCCCGCGCGCGTGATTTATCCCTATGGAACGCCCGAGCGCCGCATTCGGCAAGGGCGATGGATCAAATCTTGAGGCGTCGGGCGGTGAGGATCGGCACGGGCGGGCTGAGCATCTGGCCCCGAAGCGCGCCGACGCCGGCTGTGGGCGAGGTCGGCAGGGCAAAGATCGCCTGCACCACGTCCGCGCCGGTCTCGACGTGGCCGAAGGCGGCGAAGCCCTCGGCGTCGCCGCCCGGGCCGCCGGCGTCGAACCCCGGGTGGTCGCCCACGCAGATAAAGAACTCGGCGTTGGCGGTGCCCGGCTTGCCGCGCGCCATGGAAATGGTTCCGTCCTTATGGGTCAGGCCGGTCTTGGCTGTGCTCTCGTGCGCAATGGGCTTGAACAGCTTGGCCGGGTCACCCTTTACCCCGCCCTGCACCAGGCCGAAGGTCGGGTCCTCCGGCGCGTGACTGACACGGTAGAAGCTGGCGTGATCGAACCGTCGGGCGTCGACATAGCGCAGGAAATTGTCCGCCGTGATCGGAGCCTTGGCCGTTTCCAGGGCCAGGATGATATCGCCCTTGCCGGTTTTGAGCTTCACGCGCGTCAGGCCGTCGTCGTCGGCCCATGCCTCGTGTGAAGCGCACAGAAGTCCGGACACGGCGAGGCCGGAGGCGAGGATGGCGCGGCGATCGACAAGGCGGCTCATAGGCCGAGCTTGGCGCCGGGGACGGCCGGACTCAAGGGAGCGCGTCAGGCCTGACCTTCGCGCGGCGCCCGCCCGTCCCTGGCCTTAGGCAACCCAGGCGGATTAGGTGTCTTACTCTGGAATCCTTAGCGTTCTAGCCGCTGACCAACATGCCGGCCGCCAGAACGATCACGTCCCACACCACGCGCACGCGCGCCACGAACTTGTTCATTGTCTGTCCCACCCCGGCAAAGGCGACGCCTTCGGAGGCCATGGCTTTCAAGCTTCGGGCCAACCAAACCGGCATGCGAGCGTTTCCTGCCCATGACAACCTCTGCCGCGCCCGTCCCGCCGCCCCCGATCAGCGATCAGGTCCGCACCCTCGTCGTTGGCGGCCCCTCCGCCTGGGTTCCCGTCCTGGCGGCCGTCGGACACGCTCTGCTCAACCTGGCCATCGGCATCGGCATGCTGCTGGTCACCCTGTGGGTCGCCGACTGGGCGGCCAAGCTGACCCGCGACGCCATGGGCCGCCTGCGCGGCCAGAGCGCCGACCACAAACCCGACCTGGTGCTGCAAACCTTCATGGCCTCGGTGGCGCGCTACGCCGTGGTGATCATCGGCATGATCGCGGTGCTGCAGCAGATCGGCGTGCAGACCACCTCGGTCCTGGCGGTGCTCGGCGCCGCGTCCCTGGCCATCGGCCTGGCGTTACAGGGCGGGCTCAGCAATGTTGCGGCGGGAGTGATGATCCTGCTGCTGCGGCCCTACAGGATCGGCGATCAGGTGACCATCGCCGGGGTCCAGGGCCGCGTGCAGGGCATGGACCTGTTCGTGACCCGCGTGACCGACTTCGACGGGGTGGTGGTGTTCATCCCCAACGCCAAGGCGATCGGCGACATCATCAAGAACGACAGCCTGCCCGCCGCTCACCGGGTGGTGGTCGAGGTGCCCCTGCCCTACGCCGCCGACCTTAGCCAGGCGCTCGAAACGATGCTTGAGACGGCCAAGGCCGACGCGCGGGTTCTGCCCAGCCCCGCCCCGTGGGCCAAGGTGACGGGGCTGGGCGACACGGTGACCGTGACTCTGCGCGCCTGGACCCGGCCCGAGCTTCAGGCCGATGTCCGCTGCGACCTGATCAAACAGCTCAAGGACCGGCTGCGCGCGACTGCTTGAGACAGGCGGGGCCAAGACGATAGTCTGGGCCATGGCTTCTGACCCCGCCCCGCCCGCTACAATCGTCAAGCGCCTGATGCGCGGCGCCTGGCGCGCCACCCTGGCCACGACCCTGGCCGGCCAACCGTCCAGCGCGTGGCCCTATGCCTCACTGGTGCTGACGGCCTGCGACACCGACATCAGTCCCCTGCTGTTCTTGTCGAACCTGGCGGCGCACACGGCCAATTTGATGCGCGCTCCCGAGGCCTCGATCCTGTTCGACGGCACGCAGGGCCTCGACGAGCCCCTGGCCGGTCCGCGGGCCACGGTGCTGGGCCGGATCGAGCCGGTGGAGGATACGCGGGCGCTGGACCGCTATCTGCGCCGACACCCGTCGGCGGGGGCCTACCGCGGGTTCGGCGATTTTCGGCTGTGGCGGATGACGCCCGAGCGCGCGCACCTCGTGGGCGGCTTCGGCCAGATTCGCTGGGTCGAAGCGGAGGCGTTCGCCAGCACGTCCGCGACCGCAATCGCCCAGGCCGAGCCTGCCCTGCTCGATGTCCTGAATGGCGCGGGCGCCCTGGTTGAGGCCCTGGGCGGCAGGCTCCAAGGCGGTTCGCAATGGCGACTGACCGGGCTCGATCCCGATGGCGTGGACCTGCGGCGGGCCGATGGCATGGCAACACGGGCCGAATTTCCGGCCGCCATCGACGATCCCGCGGCGATCATGCCGGCGCTGGAGGCGCTGGTCGCCTGATCCGCGCAAAAATACGCCCGCCCCGAAGGGCGGGCGCAGTTGCTCGACAGGGTATCGCGCCGCTTAGCGCGATGCGAACTGCATCGGCGTCGCAGCGGGCCGCGCAGGTTGCGGCGGATGGGTGCGCACCGAATTCAACACGAAGTCCACGCCGCGCACGATGGCGGTGTGGTAGGTCGCGCCTAGCAGACCGTTGTGCGAGGCCCCGGCCACCACCTCGACATGTCCGTCGCGCGAGGCGCGGGCGGGCGGCGGCTCCAGCGCCTGCTGACGCGGCCCCTCGGGCGTGTCGAACACGCCGGCGCTGACCACGGCCACCGGCAGATCGGTGTTGAGCGGGCCGGTCGCGGCGGCCTGGCGGGCAGCCAGGGGCCAGTAGGTCACCTCTTCGTAGGCGGTGCGGTTGTAGCTGGCCGAGGCGAACTGGGCGCGCTTCTCCTTGTCCTCCTCGGGCGGCAGACCGACCTTGTCGCCCAGCGGCGTACCGGCCAGCAGCTTCAGGATGCCGAACTGGGCCGTCACCTTGGCCATGTGGGTGTCGTGGGTGAAGTCGGTCACGTACTTCATCACTTGCGGGTCGGACATGGCGTCCGGCGTGGTGGAGTCCACAAGCACCAGGCCCACAACCTTGTCAGGATTGCGGTTGGCGAACAGGTGCACACGCGCCCCGGCCATGGAGTGGCCGACCAGGATGTAGGGCGCCGGCACGTGGGCGGCGACCAGCAGTTTCTCGAGATCGCGCGCGACATTGACGCCGTCGCGCGGCTCGCTCGCCGGCGCCGCGTCGGACAGGCCCATGCCCGCCCGATCGTAGGCGCACGAGCGCACGCCCTGCAGGGTCAGGTCGTGCTGGCTGTAGGCCCAGTCGCCGGAAAAGCCATAGGCGCCCGACTCGAACAGCACCGTCGGCGCTGTGGAATGGGCGGGGCCCTCGCACACGATGCGCAGGCGCCGCCCGCCGATATCGACCATCTGCCCCCGCGGCCGGAGCGAGGCCGAACCGTCCAGCGGCGTGGCCATCAGCGCGATCGCGCCCAGGGCGAAACAGAACAGCAGCCCCAGGGCGGGCCTGGCGTCGAACCGCCTCAGGCCAGCCGATAGGCGCGCGCGGGGGCGCCGATTTGGCCCAGGCGCCCCGCTGACGGAAGAGATGTGCATGTCGATGTACACGATCGGCTCCTCGGACCCGCCGTTAATGGGTCCTTCACCATGCAAGACGGCGCCCGCGGGCCCGCTCCCCTACCGCCGAGATGCGCGCGCACTGCGACAAATTGGCGCCCACATGGGGTCCGGACGGGGGCGATTTCCTTACAACGCCTGCCGTTCCGCTCGGGCGCGGGCGGGCCGCGCGCTCGGGGAACGCCACTCGGCGACCGTCAGGCCGGTCATGTTACGGCCGGGAGGCG
>Ga0335069_10002309_pt1 | contig 29474 bp, 30 predicted proteins | sample Lox_Sample_11_FD_206714 | JGI IMG/M metagenome (GOLD analysis project Ga0335069, IMG submission 206714) | Soil microbial communities from Loxahatchee National Wildlife Refuge, Florida, United States - Lox_Sample_1.1 | ecosystem: Environmental > Terrestrial > Soil > Wetlands | place: USA...
GCTTCGACATCCTCTTCAGCGAGCCCGACCGCTTCTCGCCCGCCGCGGTGGCCGCGCAGATGCCGATCCTGCCCGCCGACCTTGCGCGCGCGCTGCAGGCGCTGCCCTCGAACGACGAGCAGCTCGCCCGGGCGATGAAGGGCCGCAACGTCGTGCTGGGAATCGGCGGCGACAACGCGGCGCATTCCCCGCCGCCGCGCGCGACGCCCATCGTGACGAAGGGCGAGCGCGTCGCGCGCCTCGCCCAGTTCTCGGGCTACATCGGGAACGTGGAGGTGCTCGATGCCGCGGCCGCCGGACGGGGCCTGCTCAACTCGTGGCAGGCCGACCAGGTCGTGCGCGTGGTCCCGCTCGTGCAGCGCGTGCAGGGCGCGATCATTCCCTCGCTCGGCACCGAGTGCCTGCGGGTCGCGGTAGGAGCGGGCCTGCGCATCGAGGACGCGCCGGGCGGGCTGCTGCAGATGCGCTTCGCCGACATGGCCTCGCGCCTGCAGGAGGACGGCAACACGTGGCTGCGCATGACCACGCCCCAGCGTCCCCTGCTGAGCGCGAAGGCGGTGCTCGAGGGCAAGGTGGACAGGGACGCCCTCGCCGGCAAGGTCGTGCTGGTGGGCATGTCGGGCCTCGGCGTGCAGGACTGGAAGTTCACGCCGCTGGGCGACCTCGTGCCCGGCGTGACCCTCCATGCGCAGGTGATCGAGGACCTCTACAACGGCGTGTCGCTCGTGCGCCCGGCGTTCATGCTCTACGTCGAGGCCGCGATGCTCGTCGCCGCGGGGCTGCTGCTCATCGCGTTCGTGCCGCGCCTGTCCGCGCTCCAGGGCATCAACCTCGCGGTGGCGTTCGTGTTCCTGGAGATCCTCGCGGGCTTCGTCGCGTTTCGCCAGTTCAACGTGCTGCTCGATTTCGCGTGGCCCGTGATCGGCACGCTGGCGGTGTTCGGCAGCGTCGTGGTGGGGACGCTCTCGGAAGCCGAGCGCCAGCGGCGCGTGCTGCGCGAAGAGGCGGCGCACATGGCGGGCGAGGTGGATGCGGCCCGGCGCATCCAGATGGGCCTGCTGCCCGTCCCGCAGGAGGCCCTGGGGATCGACCGGCGCTACGGGCTCGCCGCGCTCCTGGAGCCCGCGCGCACCGTCGGCGGCGATTTCTACGACTGCTTCCTCATCGATCCCACCCACCTCTTCTTCGTGGTCGCCGACGTGTCGGGCAAGGGCCTGCCCGCGGCCCTCTTCATGGCCTCGGTGAAGTCGCAGATCAAGAGCGCGGCGCTGCGCGGCGGCGAGCTGGGCGCGGTGTTCAGGCGCGCGCAATCCGAGATCCAGCACGAGAACCCGGAGCAGCTCTTCGTGACCGCGTTCGCCGGCATCCTCGACATCCAGTCGGGCGAGCTCGAGTACAGCAACGCGGGCCACGAGCCGCCGATCGCGCGCACGGCGGGCGGGGCGCCGGCGCGCTTCGAGAATCCCGACGGGCCGCCGCTTTGCGTGATCGACAGGTTCGAGTTCCCGACCCGCCGGCGGCCCCTCGCGGCGGGCGAGTGGCTGTGCGTGGTGACCGACGGCGTGACCGAGGCGATGAACCCGGCGCGCGAGTTCTTCGGCGGCGAGCGGCTGCGCACCTCGCTTGCGTGGATGCCGGAGGACGTCCAGCCGGGAGAGCTCATCGCGCGCCTGCGCGAGGACCTGAACCGCTTCACCGCGGGTGCGGAACCGGCCGACGACATCACGCTGCTGGTGGTGCGGTGGAACGGCGCGGGGAGCGCGACTAGCGGACGTTGATCTCCACGCGGCGGTTGCGCGCCTCGGAGACGTTCTCGTCGGTGGGCACCAGGAGCTCGCGCTTGCCGCGTCCGGCGGCGGTGATGCGATCGGCCGGGATGCCCATGCCGATCATCATGTCGCGCACGCGCTCGGCGCGCGCGAGCGAAAGCTTGTCGTTGTAGGTGAGGCTGCCCACGCTGTCCGTGTGGCCGATCACCACGATGTCGGGCAGCGGGCGGCGCTTCAGCTCCGCGAGCACCTTGTCCATCTCGACCTTGGATTCGGGCGTGAGCTCGTCGCGGGCCTCGAGGAAGTAGAGGACGAACGTGGCGGGCTTTCCGGGAAGGGCTTCCAGCGTGGGGCCGAAGCTTTCCTTCACCTCGGCGGGCGTGAGCGTGGCCTCCTTCATCGAGCCGTCGGTGCCGATGCGCTCGGCGCCGTACGCGGAATGGATCACGCGGTCGTCGCCATGGGAGTGCACGACGATCGTCCCGACGTGGCCGTCGGAGGCCGGGACCACCGCGAAGAGCTCGGGCTTCACGGGCGCCGGCGGGGTCGAAGCGCACGCGGCGGCGAGGATCGCCGCCGCGAGGGACGCGAGGACTCTCAAGGCAACGCCCGGCTACTTCTCGTCGACCTGGACGAGGAACTCCGTGCCGCGCACGCCCATGATCGCCGACGGCGTGCGGATCTTCATCGACTCGGGCGTCTGCTTCACCATCTTGCCCGACACCGCCGCCAGGCGCCCCTGCTTGAGGTTGCCCTCGAACTCGCCCTGGTGCGTGGTGCTGTCGAAGCTGTACTTGTCGATCGCGAACACCGTGTTCGGGCCGACGGAAACCAGGCTGTTGTCGGTGAACGTGACGCCCGCCGAGCCGTCGGCGCCGGTCACGATCGTGTCGGAGGCCTGCAGGCCCATGCCGACGGAAGCCGGCACGCGCGCCCCGGCGCGCTCCACCTGCACGTTACCCCTGGAAACCTTGATGAGGCCGACATCGGCCGCCATGGCCGGGCCCGCTACTGCCAGGACGGCCGCCAGGATCATCGCCTTGCGCATGATCTTCCCCTTAGTGGTTTGGGTGCCTCTTACGACGATGCCTATAATGCCAAATCCCGGGGAGGCCTGCCTGTGAACCTTGTCACTACAAGAATGGCGATGTTTCCGTCCCGGCTGGAGGAATGGAAGCACGCCCGGGCCTTCGTGGACGACTTCTGCGCCGGGGCGGGCGTGGCTCGCGGGCGCTGCCTCAAGGCAAGCCTCGTCCTGGAGGAGCTCTTCCTCAACACCGTGAAGCACGGCCATCGCGGCGGGGCCGATGCGCCGGTCTGGATCACGTTGAGCGCGAGCGACGGCGAGGTATCGCTCACCTACGAGGATTTCGCGGGCCCGTTCAACCCGTTCTCGCAGGCCACCCGGGAGATGCTGGAGGCGCTGGCCGAGACCCGCCGCGAAGGCGGCCTGGGCGTGCTGCTCGCGCACGGGCTCACCGCCACCGCCGACTACGCCTACCTCTTCGGGCGCAACCGCATCCGCCTCACGCTCGCCTAGCCTTCAGGCGAGGCCGAAGAACGCGCGGATGCGCGCGTGGATGTCGGCGTGTTTCTGCGCGGCATGCGCGGACATGTCCGCGTGGCTGCGGCGCTCCTCGAGCTCCACCTCGCGGCGCGCGAGCACGTGCGCCATGGCATCGGCGACGTCGGGCCGCGCGCGGATGATCTCGGCGAACCCCGACTTGTCGAGCCGGTAGCAAACCACGTCGGTGCGCGCGCCCACGCTGGCGCGCCGCGGCTCGCCGGTCATCATGCCCATCTCGCCGAACACGCTGCCGGCCTCGAGCGTGGCGATCGGCTTGCGGCCCCCGGGGGTGTCGATCCATACGTCGGCGCTGCCCGAGACCATCAGGTAGAGCCAGTGGGCGGTCGCGCCCTGCCGCGTCATCACGTCGCCCGCCACGAACGGCGCGTACACGAGGTGCCCCGCGAGGGACTCGCGCTCCGCGGGCGTGAGCGGCGCGAAGAGCTCCACGGCTCCCAGCGCCGCGATGCGCCGGTCGCGCTCGCGGCGCACCCGCTCGGCGCGATGGCCCTCGTCGTCGCGAACGTCGAACTGCTCCTGGAACGGCACGCCCAGGCGCATCTCGTTGCGCTCGATCGCGGCGAGCATGTGCGCGCGCACCTGGCTGTCGGTGGGGTCGTCCACTCGCGGGTCATCGAGCCAGTAGCGCAGCGCGTAGGCGCCGTGGCGCGGGCCGAAGTCGAGCAGCACCGCGGTGGGCTCGGGTTGCGGCGCCACGTGCGCGATCTCGCCGTCGCGCACCGCGGCTTCGAGCGCCGCGATGACGCGCGAGGGCGGGGCTTCCAGGTCCACGTTGATGCGCACCACGCGGCGCCACAGCGGGCGCTCGGCCCCGCGCGAGCCGATCACCGTGAACCGGTTCTGGATGAGCCAGCCGTTGGGGATCACCACGGTCTCGCCGTTGCGGGTCTCGATGGAAGTGTGGCGCCACGTGACGTCGACCACCACGCCCGAGGTGGCGTCGTCCAGGCGCAGCCAGTCGCCCGTGCGCAGCGACCGGTCGAACTGCAGCACGACGCCGCCCAGCACGTTGCCGAGCGTGTGCTGCATCGAGATGGCGACCACCGCGGTGATGACGGCCGAGGTGGCCACGAGGCCTCCCGGATCCACGCCCTCGAGGCGCAGCCACAGCAGTCCCCATGCCAGGTAGAGCGCGCCGGCGGTGAGCTCCTCGACGATGTTGGCGGGGCGGGCGCCGGCCGCCTCGAGGACCACGCGAAAGACGAAGAGCACTGCCAGGCGCAGCAGGACGATGCCCGCGAGCCCGATCGCGCCTTCGGCGGCCAAGGCTGCGGCGGCATGCGCGCCCATGGTGTCGGTGAGTTCGATCGCGACCACCGCGATCGCGCAGGCGCCCAGCAGCAGCAGCGCGTTGCGCACGCTGCGCCGCTCCGCCGGGCGCAGCGCGAGCAGGGCGAGGGCGAGCGCCAGCGCGGCGCCGAGCGCCCACGCGATCTCCAGGCGCGGCAGGGCGCCTGCGCTCATCGCGCGGCCGCTCGCCTCAAAGCGCTTCCTCGATGCGCTCGGCCAGCCGCTCGATCGTCTCCATGCGCGCGAAGAGCTTGTCGTCGGAGGCGACCACGTTCCACGGCGCGACGTCCGAGGAGGTGCGGTCGATCATGTCGTTCACCGCGCGCTCGTACTGGGGCCACTTCTCGCGGTTGCGCCAGTCCTCGGCGGTGATCTTGAAGCGCTTGTAGGCGATTTCCTGGCGCGCCTTGAAGCGCTTCAACTGCTCGCGCGGCGTGATGGCGAGCCAGAACTTCACCACGATCGCGCCGGCTTCGGTGAGCTGCTCCTCGAAGTCGTTGATCTCGTGGTAGGCGCGCGTCCAGTCGAATTCCGTGGCGAAGCCCTCGACGCGCTCCACGAGCACGCGCCCGTACCAGGAGCGATCGAAGATCACGGCTCGGCCATGGCCCGGGATGTGGCGCCAGAAGCGCCACAGGTACGGCTGGGCGCGCTCCTCGTCGCTGGGCGCGGCGATCGGGATCACGCGGTAGAAGCGCGCGTCCATCGCCTGGGTGATGCGCCGGATCGTGCTGCCCTTGCCGGCCGCGTCCATGCCCTCGAAGACCATGACGATGGAACGCTCGCGCATCTTCTTCGAGCGCGTGAGCTGGTTCAACCGGCCCTGCGCCCTCACCAGGCGGCGCGCGTATTCACGGCTGTCGAGCTTGCGTGTGTAGTCGAACGAGGCGAGCAGCGTGCGCCCGTCCAGCGGCGGGGCGGGCGGCGGCGGCGGGGGCGAGATCACCGGCGGGCCGCTCTTCAGGCGCGCCGCGAGGCTGTCGTAGAGGAGCTTGCCGGCCGTGAGCGAGCGGTAGTAGGGGTCGCTGCCCTCGATCACCTCCCAGGGCGCTTCGCCGGTGCTCGTCTCGCGCAGGGCATCCTCGCAGATGTCCACGAACTGGTCGTAGTGCTTGTAGTGCTCCCACTCCTCGGGGCCCACGCGCCAGGCCGTCTTCTTGTGCGCGGAGAGCTGCTCGAGGCGCTTCTTCATCGTCTTGCGCGAGAGGTGGAACCAGTACTTGAGCAGGAGCGTGCCCTCGGAAGCGAGCATGCGCTCGAAGTGGCGGATGCGCTCGAGGCGGCGCGCGAACTCGGCGCGCTTCTCGTGGCCCATCACGCGCTTGAGGATCGGGTCGGTGTACCAGGAGCCGAACAGGATCCCGATCCGGCCCTTGGGCGCGAGCGCCTGCCAGAAGCGCCACATCTCGGGCCGGTCGCGCTCCACGTCGGTCATCTCGCCGAACGCGTGCGTGTGGATGTGGCGCGGATCCATCCACTCGTTGAGCAGGTTGACGGTCTCGCCCTTGCCGGCGCCGTCGACGCCGTTCACCAGGATGATCGTCTGGAAGCGTCCGTCCTTGAGCAGCTTGTACTGCAGGTCGAGGAGCTCCCGGCGCAGCTTCGGGACCTCGCGCCTGTAGACGGACTTCTCGAGCTTGTGGCCGATCTCCGCGGATTCGAACACGTGGCAATCCCCCTTTTCGGACGCAGCTTGCGCTCCCGCGCGGGCCCGCGCTTGCGCGCCGTCAAATCTGCGCTATCCCGCCTACGCCTTCCTGAGCCACTCCCCGCGCCGGCGCGTGAGGTCGGCGACGATCGGCTCGAGGAGGGCCGCATCGGAGCGCGCGCGGGCGCCGAACCAGCCGCGCGCGAAATCGACGAAGGGCTGCGGCGCGTCGAGCTGGGCGAGCAGGCGCGTGGCCGTGGCCGCGTCGTTGCAGTCCCCCAGCGCGTCCTGCAGCGCTTCGACGGTCGAGGAGAAGGTCTCGAGCGGCTCGGGCTTGAAGAGCGAGCCCAGGGCGTCCAGCGCGTAGCGCAGCCGTTTCGCGTCGATGCGCACGCGATGCTGCTCCTCCACCGTGAGCGTGGCGAGCATCAGCGCGCCGGCGAGCAGGTCCTTGCGGCGCTTGCGGATCACGCGGGCGGCGAAATCCACGAGCGCCTCGAGCGAGGGCGGGTCCTCGCCCGGGTCGGCGTGGGCGAGCCACTGCGACAGCTCGAGCACCGCCACCGCATGGTTCGGGGAGCGCAGGGCCTCCCGCGCGGCTTGCCGTTCGTGGCGCCGCCGCCGTGCGACCTTGCGGCGCAGGCTCGCCGCCAGGGCGGCGTCGCCGTAGGCCTCCAGGGCGGCGGGCAGCGTGTGCAGGGCGAAGACGTCCCAGTCGCGCGAGTGCCCGAGCGCGCGGCTCGTTTCGCCGAAGGTGCCGCGCCATGCCTTCGCGCGCGTGAGCCCGATCTCGCGCCGGAACATGCGCAACGCCGAGCGCATGCGGCGCATGGCCACGCGCGCCTGGTGCACGTACTCGGGGTCGCTGCTCGTCTCGAGCCCGGCGTCGTTCTCCAGCAGCTGGTCGAGCCCGGCGCCCACGATGGCGCGCGCGGCGTCGGCGGGCGTGAGCGACGCATCGAGGCGCAGCTTGCGGGCCTTGACGGGCTTGGCGCGCTCCCCGCGCAGGAGCCGGTAGCCGCGCTCGGCCTTGGATACGCGGCTCGCCCGCAGCTCCACGTGCGCCATCAGCCGGCCGGCGAGCTCGAAGGCCTGCGCGGGCGCGCCTTCGAGGCACTCGATCTCGACTTCCGCGATGGGGTGCTCGCGCGTGCCGGCGTGCACGGCGCCGAGGTCGAGCGCCACCTCGAGCTTGCTGCCGGCGGCGGGCTCGACGTTCCACGCTTCGCGCGTGAACAGCACCTCGAACCGCGGCGCCAGCTGCGCCGCCACCTCGCTTCCCAGGCTCGCGAAGGGCGTGCCCGCGAGCAGGCTCGTGTCCAGCGTGGGCCCGCGCCGCCCGAACTCCCACTCGCCGCGCGAATGCACGCCGCCCGTGCCGCCGGCGCCCGCCTTGAGCGTCTGCACCCAGCGGCCCGCTTCGCGCCGCAGGCGAAGCGCCATGCCGTTCTTCTCGAGGTCGCCGGCGGGCGTGTCGAAGTAGATGCTGCGCATGCGCGTGCGGCGTGGCTTGCCCGGAAGCGCCGCGAGGGCCATCAGCGCGCGCCGCGCGGACGGCGAGACGTCGAACTTGAGCTCGAACTCGTTCACGATCCTAGAGCTGGGTGCGCGCCCGCCAGAGCTCCGGGAAGAGCTCGACCTCCACCGCGCGGCGCAGGTAGGCCGCGCCCGAGGTGCCGCCGGTGCCGCGCTTCATCCCGATCACGCGCTCGACGGTGGTCGCGTGGCGGAACCGCCACTGGCGGAAGGCATCCTCCAGGTCCACGAGCTTCTCGGCGAGCTCGTAGAGCTCCCAGTGCTCCTGCGTGGCGCGGTAAACCTCCACCCACGCCCGGCACACGGATTCGTCGTAGGCGTGCCTCGTGCCCCAGTCGCGCTCCGCGCAGGACGGGTCGATCGTGAATCCGCGGCGCGCCAGCAGCCGTATGGATTCGTCATAGAGCGACGGCGCGCGGTGCAGCGCTTCCAGGCGCGCGAAGAGGTCGGCGCGGTGGCGGTGCGGCTCCATCATCAGCGCGTTCTTGTTGCCGAGGAGGAACTCGATGGCGCGGTACTGGTACGACTGGAACCCCGACGAGGCGCCCAGCTCCGACCGGAAGGACGAATACTCGGCGGGCGTGAGGGTCGAGAGCACGTCCCACGCCTGGTTCAGCTGCGCCATGACGCGCGCAACGCGCGAGAGCATCTTGAAGGCCGGCTGCAGGTCGCCGGCGCGAACGTGGTCGCGCGCCGCGGTGAGCTCGTGGATCACGAGCTTCATCCAGAGCTCCGTGGCCTGGTGCTGGATGATGAACAGCATCTCGTTGTGGTCGCGCGAGCGCGGCTTCTGCGCGCCCAGCACCGCGTCGAGGCCGAGGTAGTCGCCATAGCTCATGGCGCCCGAGAAATCCAGGCGCGCGCCGTCGGCGTCGGGGGGCTTGCGGTCGTTGGCCATGTGTTCCTAGTCTAGCCGCAATCATCCATTAAGATGGCCGTAGCAAGCACGCAAGGATCCCATGCACGCAACGCTCCCGCTGCTTCTCGACACGAGCTTTCCCCCGATCCGCCGCGCCCGCCTGGAGACCCTGCAGGTGAACGTGGGCTACGTGTGCAACCAGTCGTGCCTGCACTGCCACGTGAACGCGGGGCCCACGCGCACGGAGGCGATGACGCGCGAGACGGCCGACCACGTTCTCGGATATCTCGAGGCGAGCGGCGCGGCCACGCTGGACATCACGGGCGGCGCGCCGGAGCTGAACGCGCAGTTCCGCCACCTCGTGCGCGGGGCGCGCCGGCGCGGCGCGCGCGTGATCGACCGCTGCAACCTCACGGTCCTGCACGAGCCCGGGCAGGAGGACCTCGCCGCCTTCCTCGCCGCCGAGCGGGTCGAGATCATCGCGTCGCTGCCGTGCTACACCGAGGAGCTGGTGGACCGCCAGCGCGGCAAGGGCGTCTACGAAGCGAGCATCCGCGCGATCGCGAAGCTGAACGCCCTGGGCTACGGGCGCGAGGGCTCCGGCCTCACGCTCGACCTGGTGTACAACCCGCAGGGCCCGAGCCTGCCGCCACCGCAGGCCCCGCTGGAAGCCGACTACAAGCGCATCCTCGGCGAGGCCTTCGGCATTGCGTTCAACCGCCTCTACACGCTCGCCAACATGCCGATCCAGCGCTTCGGCTCGACGCTCGTCACGCGCGGCGAGTTCAACGGCTACATGGACCTGCTGCGCGCGGCGCATCGCGACGCCAACCTCGGCTCGGTGATGTGCCGCTCGCTCGTCTCGGTGGATTGGCAGGGCTACCTCTACGACTGCGACTTCAACCAGATGCTGGGCCTGCCGCTCAGGGTCGCCGGGCGCGCACGCACCCACCTCACGGAAGTGCTCGGCCGCGACCTCGAAGGCAATCCGATCGTGGTGCGCGAGCATTGCTACGGCTGCACGGCCGGGCAGGGCTCGAGCTGCGGCGGGGCGCTCGGCGCATGACGCCTTCGCCCGCACGCGCCGCGCGCGAGGCCGAGGCCGAGACGCAGCCGGGCCGCGCCTGCCCGGCCTCGTACCGCTACTCGCCGCGCGTGTTCCGCCGCGCGCCGCAGATCGTGGCCGACACCGTGTACGTGATCGGCGGCCTCTACGGCAACGTCGAGGCGCTGGAGGCGATCGACGCGATGGCGGGCGCCGAGGAGCGCCGGCCCACGCTCGTCTTCAACGGCGATTTCCACTGGTTCGACGTCGCGGCCGGGGATTTCGAGGCGATCAGCAAAGGTGTCGCCGCGCACCCGGCACTGCGCGGCAACGTCGAGACCGAGATCGCCATCGGACACGAGGGCGCCGGCTGCGGCTGCGCCTATCCGCTCGACGTGAGCGACGCCGAGGTGTCGCGTTCGAACGAGATCATCGCGCGGCTGCGGCGCACCGCGCTGGATGTTCCCGAGCGGGCCGCGCAGCTCGCCGCCCTGCCCATGACGCTCGTGGCGCGCATCGGCGGGGCGCGCGCGGGCATCGTGCACGGCGACGCGACTTCGCTCGCCGGCTGGGGCTTCGCCCACGACCGCCTCGACGATCCGCGCCACCGCCGCTGGATCGATTCCGTCTTCTCCGAGGCGCAGGTCGACCTCTTCGCGAGCAGCCACACGTGCCTGCCGGCGCTGCGCGCGTTCACCGTGGATGGCGCGCCGCGCGTCGTGGCCAACAACGGGGCGGCCGGCATGCCCAATTTCGCGCGGCGGCGCGAGGGGATCGTCACGCGCATCGGCACGCGCCCGTACGCGGGCCGGCGCGTCGCGGGCATGCAGGTGGCCGGCGTCCACGTGGAGCTCATCGAGGTGGGCTACGACGCGGATCGATGGAACGCGCGCTTCCTCTCGAGCTGGCCGCCCGGCTCGCCCGCGCACGATTCCTACTGGCGCCGCATGGCCGGGGGACCCCGCCACACGGTGGAGCGGGCGGCCCGGTGACCCGCGGGAGGATCGCCGCGCTCGCCGTGATCGCCGCGCTGGTGATCGCGTTCTTCGCGCTGGACCTGCGCCGCTACGTGAGCCTCGAGTTCTTCCAGGCGCAGCGCGCGTCGATCGAGGCGTACCGCGCGAGCCACCCCTTCGAGGCGGCGGCGGCGTTCTTCGCGATCTACGTGGCGGTCACGGGCCTGTCGCTGCCGGGCGCGGCGATCCTCACGCTCGCCGCGGGCGCCATCTTCGGCCTCGCGTGGGGCGTGGTGATCGTCTCGTTCGCCTCCTCCATCGGGGCCACGCTCGCCTTCCTTGCCTCGCGATATCTCCTGCGCAACTGGGTGCAGGAGCGTTTCGGCGAGAAGCTGAAGGCGATCGACGCGGGATTCGAGCGCGAAGGCGCCCTGTACCTCTTCGCGCTGCGGCTCGTGATCGGCTTTCCCTTCTTCGTGGTGAACCTCGCCATGGGGCTCACGCCGATGCGCACGGCCACCTTCTACTGGGTGAGCCAGCTCGGCATGCTGGCGGGCACCATCGTGTACGTGTATGCGGGCACGCAGCTGGGCGAGTTCCGCGTGTCGCCGGGGCTCGTCGCCGCGCTCCTGCTGCTGGGCCTCTTCCCGCTCGTCGCCAAGCGCGCGCTCGAGTCGGTGAAGGCCCGCAGGATCTACGCGAAATGGCCGCGACCCGCGCGCTTCGACTACAACGTGGTGGTCATCGGCGCGGGCTCGGCGGGGCTGGTGACGGCCTACATCGCCGCGGCCGTGAAGGCGAAGGTCGCGCTCGTCGAGAAGCACCGCATGGGCGGCGACTGCCTCAACACGGGGTGCGTCCCGTCGAAAGCGCTCATCCGCACGGCGAAGCTCGTCGCCCAGGTGCGCCGCGCGCGGGAGCTCGGCATCCGCTCGGCCGAGGCGCATTTCGATTTCGCCGAGGTGATGGATCGCGTGAGGGACGTGGTGAAGCGCGTCGAGCCCCACGACTCGGTCGAGCGCTACACGAAGCTCGGCGTCGAATGCATCGCCGGCAACGCGCGCATCGCCTCGCCATGGACGGTGGAGACGACGCTCGCCGACGGCTCCAAGCGCACGCTCGCCACGCGCGCCATCGTGGTCGCCGCGGGCGGCCGGCCCTTCATCCCGCCGATCCCGGGGCTCGGCGAGGCGCAGCCGCTTACTTCCGACACGGTCTGGGACCTGCGCACATTGCCGCGGCGCCTCGTCGTGTTGGGCGGGGGGCCGATCGGCTGCGAGCTTGCGCAATGCTTCGCGCGGCTGGGCTCCCAGGTCACGCAGGTCGAGATGCTGCCGCGCCTGCTCCCGCGCGAGGATCCGGAATTCTCCGCGCTCGTCGCGCGCCGCTTCCGCGAGGAGGGCGTGCAGGTGCTCACCGGGCACAAGGCGCTCGAGGTGCGCCTCGAAAGCGGCGGCAAGTCCGTGCTGGTGGAGGCCGGCGGCCTGCAGGAGCGCATCGCGTGCGACGAGATCCTGTGCGCCGTGGGCCGCGTCGCCAACACCGAGGGCTACGGCCTCGAGGAGCTCGGCGTGCGCACGACGAAGCAGCGCACCGTCGAGGTGAACGAGTACCTGCAGACCGCGTATCCCAACATCTTCGCGTGCGGGGACGTCGCGGGCCCGTACCAGTTCACGCACACCGCCTCGCACATGGCGTGGTACTGCGCGGTCAACGCGATCTTCGGCCGGCTGCGGCGCTTCCGCGTCGATTGGTCGGTGATTCCCTGGGCCACCTTCACCGACCCCGAGGTGGCGCGCGTGGGACTCAACGAAACCGAGGCGCGGGAGCGGGGCATTCCGTACGAGGTGTCGGTGTACGGCCTGGATGACCTGGATCGCGCGATCGCCGACGGCGCGGCCGAGGGGATGGTCAAGGTGCTCACGCGCCCCGGCTCCGATCGCATCCTCGGCGCCACCATCGCCGGCGAGCATGCCGCCGACATCCTCGCCGAATACGTGGCCGCGATGCGCCATGGCTTCGGCATGAACGCCATCCTCGGCACGGTGCACACATATCCCACGATGTCCGAGGCGAACAAGTACGCGGCGGGCGTCTGGAAGCGCCGGCATGCCACCCGCGGGCAGCTCGCCTTCACGCAGGCCTTTGCGGCGTGGTCGCGCGGCGAGGGGAGCCTTGCCGGCGTGCTGGGCCGTGGCTGGGACCTCGCCACCGACAAGGCGCCGGCTTACGGGCCCAGGGACTAGCGTCGTGGAACCCCTGCGCGTGTCCATCGTGATCCCGGCCCTCGACGAGGCGGCCGTCATCGGCGCGACGCTCGCCGCGTTGCGCGAGGAGCGCGCCGCGGGCACCGAGGTGATCGTCGCTGACGGAGGAAGCCGCGACGCCACGTGCGCGATCGCCGCGCCGCTCGCCGATCGCGTGCTCACCGCGCCGCGCGGGCGAGCCTCCCAGATGAACGCAGGCGCGGCGGCGGCGCGCGGCGACGTGCTGCTTTTCCTGCACGCCGACACGATCCTTCCGCCGCGCGCGATCGATGCGGTGCGCGAAGCGCTCGGGACCCGCCACGCCTGGGGCCGCTTCGACGTGGCGATCGATCGCGGCGGCGCGATGCTCCTGCTCGTTGCGGCGATGATGAACGCGCGCTCGCGCCTGACGGGCATCGCCACCGGCGACCAGGCGATCTTCGTGCGGCGCACGGCGTTCGAGGCTGTCGGCGGCTTTCCCGCGATCCCCCTCATGGAAGACGTGGCGATGAGCCGCGCGCTGCGCCGCGTCTCGCGGCCCGCGTGCCTGCGCGAGCGCGTCGTGACCTCGGCGCGGCGCTGGGAGTCGCGCGGCACCCTGCGCACCATCGCGCTCATGTGGCGCCTGCGCCTCGAATTCGCGCTGGGTTGCGACCCGGTCGCGCTCGCCCGCCGCTATGACGGCCGCTGAGCGCGCGGGCGTCGCGGTGTTCGCGAAGGCACCGGTCGCCGGCGAAGTGAAGACGCGCCTTGCGGCGAGGCTCGGGCCTCGCGAGGCCGCGTGCCTGCATTCGCTCCTCGTGCGCCGGGCCGTATCGACCGCGGTCGCTTCGGGCCTGGGCCCCGTCGAGATCTGGTGCGCGCCCGACGAATCCCACGAGCTCTTCCGGCGCTGCGCGGCCGAGCACCGGGTCGCCCTGCGCCGCCAGCCCGGCGGCGACCTGGGCGCGCGCATGGCCGCCGCATTCGCCGTGGCGCATGCACGCGGCGACGCGCTGCTCGCCATCGGCAGCGATTGCCCGGCCCTGGACGCGGGCCTGATTCGCGAGGCGTCCGCTGCGCTGGCCACCCACGACGCCGTCGTGATCCCGGCCGAGGACGGCGGATACGTGCTGCTGGGCCTCGCGCGGCCGAGCCCCGGCCTCTTCGAAGGGATCGCGTGGGGCGGTGGCGAGGTGATGGCCGAGACGCGCGAGCGGCTGCGCGCGTCCGGCTCGCGCTGGATCGAGCTCGAGACGCTGTGGGACGTCGATCGCCCCGAAGACTACGACCGCCTGGTGCGAGAGGGCCTGCTCGAGGAGGTTCGCGCGTGAGGCGCGTTGCGGCGATGCTGGCGCTCGGCTTCGCGTCCATGGGCCTTGCGGCCGATGAGGCGGCGATCCCGCCCTTTTCCACCGCGACCCCCGGCGAGCGAATGCCCGCGGGCTGGTCCACCATCACGCTGCCCTACGGCCCGAAGCCGCAATTTCGCGCGGTGCGCGAGGGCGACGCCACGGTGGTCCGGGTGGCCACCACGGATTCCTTCGGCATGGTCTCGCACGTGATGTCCGCGGACCCGAAGCGCACGCCGTTGCTCGCGTGGCGCTGGAAGATCGACCGCGTCGTGGACAAGGCGCGCCTCGAGGCCAAGGACCGCGAGGACTTCGCCGCGCGCGTGTACGTGGCGTTCGACTATCCCGAGTCCCAGCTGCCGCTCTCCGAGCGCACCAAGCTCGCGGCCGCGCGCGCGTTCTACCCCTTCGTCCCCGCGGCGGCGATCTGCTACGTCTGGGACAATACGCATTCCCCCGGCACCGCCGCGTGGAGCCCGCACATGGGGCACGTTCGCGTGGTGGTGGTGGAGAGCGGCGCCGCACGGGCCGGGCAATGGATCGAGGAGCAACGCGACGTGGAGGCCGACTTCGTGGCGGCTTTCGGCAGGCAATGGACGGGGCGCGTGCCGCGCGTCGTGGCCGTGGTCGCGGGCAACGACACGGACCAGACCGAGGAGAGCGCGACCGTGTGGTTCGGCGATTTCCGCCTGGGCGCGCGGCCGTGAAGCGCCTCGTGCTGCTGGGCGGCGGCCACGGCCACGTCGAGGTGCTGCGCGGGCTGGCCGAAAGCCCCATCCCCGGCGCCGACGTGACGCTCGTCACGCCGCACTCGAGGCTCGTCTATACCGCGATGGTGCCGGGCGTGATCGCCGGCCACTACGCGCTCGCCGACAGCGCGATCGACGTGGCCGCCCTCGCGCGCGCCGCCAACGCGACCCTGGTGCTCGCCAACGCGATGCGCGTGCGTCCCGAGGCGCGCGAGGTGCAATGCGCCGACGGCACGGTCGTGGCGTACGACGCGCTCTCGCTGGACGTGGGCTCGTGCCCGGTGTACGGCGAGGCGCAGGGCGCCGCGCAGCACGCCATTCCCATGCGGCCCCTGGAGAGCCTCGTGCGCGGCTGGGTGGACATGCGGGCGCGGGCCCGCGCCGGCAAGGTTTCGTCGGTCACGCTGGTGGGCGGCGGCGCGGCCGGCGTCGAGCTCGCGCTCGCCATGGAGCACGGCCTTCGCCGCGAGATGCAGGGCGATGCGCCGCACGTGCGCGTCATCACGGATACCGAGGTGCCGCTGCCCGAATTCCCGCCGCACGCGCGCGCGAAGCTTCGCAAGCACCTCGCGCGGCGCAACATCGGCATGCACGTCTCGAGCCCCGTGAAAGAGGTGGGCGAAGGCTTCGTGCGCCTGCAAAGCGGCATCGAGTTCGCCTCCGACGCGACGTTCTGGGCCACGGGCGCGGGAGCGCAGGAGTGGATCCGCGCCTCGGGCCTCGCGACGGACAAGAAGGGCTTCCTCCTCACCAACGACAGCCTGCAGTCGGTCACCTACCGCGAGGTGTTCGGCATCGGGGACTGCGCCTCGCAGGAGCATCGCCCGGTGCCCAAGGCCGCGGTGTTCGCGGTGCGCGCCGCGCCGGCGCTGGAGGCGAACCTGCGCGCGATCCTTGCCGGCGGCGAGCTCGGCCGGCACGTGCCGAACCCGCGTTACCTCGCGCTCGTCTCGACGGGCCCGCGCCATGCGATCGCCGTGTGGGGCGACTGGTCGTTGCAGGGCCGGTGGGCCTGGCACTGGAAGGATTCCATCGACCGGCGCTTCGTCGCGCGCTATCGCGTCGCGCCGGCTGCGCCGGGGGTCGCGGCCCGCGTGCCGGACTAGGTCAGGCCGCCGCGCGCTGCGCGCCGGCGTGCCGCGGCAGGATCTTCACCACCTTCACCATGCGGTCCTGCACCTGCAGGATCTCCACGGGATGGTCCGCGAGCATGATCGCCGTGCCCGCCTCGGGGATCGCCTCGAGCCGCTCGAGGAGCAGCCCGTTGATCGTCTTGGGCCCGTCGAGCGGGAAGGTGAAGCCCGCCTTGCGATTCAACACGCGCAGCGAGCACGCGCCGTCGGCGATCACGCTGCCGTCGGGCTCCGTGTGGAAGAGGGCGGCGCTGCCGATCGCCTGGCTGGTGAACTCGCCCACGATCTCCTCGAGGATGTCCTTCATGGTGACGAGGCCGAGGATCTCGCCGTACTCGTCCACCACGAGCCCCAGGTGGCGCTGGTTTTCCTGGAAGTTCGACAGCTGCGTGAGCAGCGCCGTGCCCTCGGGAACGAAGTACGGCTCGCGCATGATCGCGCGGATGCCCTCCACGTCGATCTGCTCGCGGCGCGTGGCGCCCAGCACCTTGCGCACGTGCAGCACGCCCACCACGTTGTCCAGGCCGTTCTCGCACACCACCAGGCGCGTATGGTGCGCGGTGGCGAGCGCGTTGCGCACGTCGTTGATGTCGTCGGCGAGGTCGATGGATTCCACCTGGCCGCGCGGGGTCATGGTGTCGTCGACCGTCATGTCCTCCAGCTCGAAGAGGTTGAGGAAGATCGAGCGGTGCTTCTTGGGGATGAACTTGCCGCCCTCGAGCACGAGCGTGCGCAGCTCCGCCATGTCGAGCGGCTGCGCGTGCCCGCCGGTGGGGCGGATGCGCATGAGCCTCAGGATCACCCTCACGAAGAAGTTGATGAGCCACATCGGCACGCGCGTCACGCGGATCAACGGCGTGAGGATGTAGGCGGCGCCGAGCGCGATGGGCTCCGCGTAGGTGGCGCCGATCACCTTCGGGATGATCTCGGCGAACACCAGGATGAAGAGGCCCGCGGCGAGCGTCTCGATGGCGATCACGTAGTCGCCCGCGCCCAGCAGGCGCGTGCAGATCTCGGCCATCAGGATGGTGATCGCCGCGTTGATGAGCGTGTTGCCGGCGAGGATGAACGCGAGCAGCTCGTCGGTGCGCTCGAGCAGCGCCCCCGCGAGCTTGGCGCCGCGGCTGCCCTCGCGGATCAGGTGCTTCAACCGGTAGCGGTTCACCGCCATCAGGCACGTCTCGGACATGGCGAAGAACGCCGAGGCGCCCAGCAGCGCGAAGAGCAGGTAGAACAGCCAGTTCAGCGGGACGTCGGTCACGCGGGCGCTAGAGCGTGAACTCGAGCAGCGCCTTGCTCCCCACGTAGGCGATGAGGAGCGCCGTCGAGCCGGCAAGCGTCCAGCGCACGGCCTTGCGGCCGCGCCAGCCGCGCAGGTAATGCCCCAGCAGCAGGCCGCCGAAGATGAACCACGACACGATCGCGAACACCGTCTTGTCGGAGAGCTGGAAGGGCTTGTGGAACAGGCGCTCCGAGAAGAACACGCCGCTCAGGAGCGTGAGCGTGAGCAGCACGAACGCCGCCTGCAGGATGCGGAAGAGCAGCGCCTCCATCTCGAGCAGCGGGGGCAGCGCGCGCAGGAACGGCGGCAGCACGCCGCGGTGCAGCCACTTCTCCTCGGCGAGCATCACCACCGCGTGCACGGTCGCCACGATGAAGAGGCTGTAGGCGAGCATGGCGATCACGAAGTGCAGCGTGAAGAACGGGTCGCCGCCGTACGTGACGACGTGGTGGCTCGTCACCACGAAGTGGAGCAGCACGGCGGCGAGCGCGATGGGCGCCATGAGCCCGAGGATGCCGGCGAGCCCCGGGAACGCGAGGCCCGCGAGCCAGTAGATGAGGACCGTGAGCCACACGAGCATCGACACCGCGTTGGCCACGCCGAGGTCGAGCCCGTCGGCCACCACGACGCGCCGGTAGAGCAGCACGGCATGCAGCACGAGGGCGACCGGGACCAGCGCGATCTCGACGCGCACCTCGGGGCGGGGCTCGGGCCCGCCGGCGAGCGCGGGGCGCGAAGCGCGCCACGCCAGGGCGGAGAGCGCGAGCCAGCACCCGACGGTGCTAAAATACAGCAGCAAATCAGGCATTTCGGTGCCGTTCTCGCATCAGACATCCAGTTTACCAATTCCCCATGCTCGACGCCCTGACGCAACGCCTCTCCTCGGTCGTGAAGACCCTGCGCGGCCACTCGCGCATCACCGAGGAGAACGTGCAGGAAATGCTGCGCGAGGTGCGCCTCGCGCTCCTCGACGCCGATGCGGGCCTGCCGGTCGTGAAGGACTTCGTCGCGAAGGTGAAGGAGAAGGCGCTCGGCCAGGAAGTGGCGGGCAGCCTCACGCCGGGCCAGGCGCTGGTGGGCATCGTGCACGCGGAGCTCGTCTCGCTGATGGGCGGCGCGAGCGAGGGGCTGTCCTTCGCGACGCAGCCGCCGGCCGTGATCCTGCTCGCGGGCCTGCAGGGCTCGGGCAAGACCACGAGCGCGGGCAAGCTCGCGCGCTTCATCACGCGCACCACGAAGAAGAAGGTGCTGCTGGTCTCCACCGACGTGTACCGCCCGGCGGCCATCGACCAGCTCGCCACGATCGCGAAGAACCTCGGCGTGGATCTCTTCGCCTCGGATCCCTCGCAGAAGCCGGTGGACATCGCGCGCGCCGCGGTGGACTACGCCAGGCGCCACTTCCACGACGTGCTCATCGTGGACACGGCCGGGCGCCTTGCGATCGACGAGCAGATGATGGCCGAGATCCGCGAGCTGGAAGCGGCGGTGGATCCCATCGAGACGCTCTTCGTGGTGGATTCCATGCAGGGCCAGGACGCGGTGAACGTCGCGCGCGCCTTCAACGAGGCGCTGCCGCTCACCGGCATCGTGCTCACCAAGCTCGACGGCGATTCGCGCGGCGGCGCGGCGCTCTCGGTGCGCCACGTGACGGGCAAGCCCATCAAGTTCGTGGGCGTGTCGGAGAAGATGGACGGGCTCGAGCCCTTCCACCCGGACCGGATGGCCTCGCGCATCCTCGGCATGGGCGACATCCTCTCGCTGGTCGAGGAGGCCCACGCCAAGGTCGATGCGAAGGAAGCCGAGCGCCTCGCCGAGAAATTCAAGAAGGGCAAGAATTTCGACCTCGAGGATTTCAAGGCGCAGCTCGTGCAGATGAAGAAGATGGGCGGCATCGCGAGCCTCGCCGACAAGCTCCCGGCGCAGGTCACCGCGGCCGCGCAGTCCTCGCCCGAGCTGCAGGAGAAGGCGTTGAGGCGCACCGAGGCGATCATCAACTCCATGACGCCGCTCGAGCGGCGCAAGCCCGAGCTCCTCAAGGCCTCGCGCAAGCGCCGCATCGCGGCGGGCGCGGGCGTGCAGGTGCAGGAAGTGAACCGCCTGCTCGCGCAGTTCGAGCAGATGCAGAAGATGATGAAGATGATGCGCGGCGGCAACCTGGGCAAGATGCTGCGCAACATGAAGGGCATGATGCCGGGGATGCGATGAAGACCACGCTCGTTCTCGCCGCGGCGGCCGCCGTGGTTTCGCTTTCGGTGGGCGCCGCCGACACGGTGAGCGCGCGCTTCGGATGGTTCGGCTCCCTTGCCGGCTCCTGCTGGAAGGCCGAGCACGCCGACGGCAAGACCTCCGACACCCAATGCTTCGAGACCCAGTACGGCCGCTTCATCCGCGGCACGATCAAGGTCTACGAGGGGCCGGCGCTGCTGGTCGAGAGCGACTCGGTGTTCGCGGTGGACGCGAATACGGGGCGCATCGTGTTCACGCAGTGGGCGGCCAACGGAAACTACGGCAGCGGCGTGATCACGGTCGAGAACGCCACCGTCCTCACGTTCGAGCCGCAGCCGGCCGCGGGCTCGCGCGGCCAGGTGCGCTACCAGTGGATCAAGACGAGCGCGGATGCCTTTCGCGCCATCCGCCAGAAGCACGTGGGCGCCGACTGGACCGAGGAGAGCTCGGTCGTCTACAAGCGGGTGCCGTAGCCGCCCGGCGCGGGGTTGGCTCGCCGAGTCCTTTTCGGCTATAATTCAAGGCTTTCCAGATCAACCGTTACCCGTTCACAACGGGAGAAAGCTGCCTACGACATGGTCGTGATCCGCATGGCTCGCGGTGGTGCCAAGAACCGCCCCTTCTACAACATCGTCGTCGCCGATTCGCGCATGCCGCGCGACGGGCGCTTCATCGAGCGCATCGGCTTCTACAATCCCAAGGCCGCCGAGAAGGAAGCGAAGTTCCGCCTCCAGCTCGACCGTGTCGCGCACTGGGTCGACAAGGGCGCCCAGCCGTCGGCCGCCGTGAAGAAGCTGATCAAGCTTGGCAAGCACCAAGTCGCCGGCGCGCCGGCCGCCGGCAAGTAACGACGCGGGCTGGGACGCGGACGAGTCGCGGCTCGTCGTGATGGGCCGCATCGTGGGCTCGTTCGGCGTGCAGGGCTGGGTCAAGGTGAAATCCTTCGCCGAGGCGGCCGATGCGCTGGGCGGCTACCCGAGCTGGGTCGTGCGCACGCGCGAAGGCTGGCGCGTCATGCAGCTCGAGGAGTTCGAGGTGCACTCGAAGGGCCCGGTGGCGAAGCTCGCCGGGTGCAGCGACCGCGTCGCAGCCGACGCGTTGCGCGGCGCCGAGGTGGCCGTACCGCGCGAGGCCCTCGGCGAGGCGGGCGAAGGTTCGCTTTACTGGGTCGACCTGGTCGGCCTGGAAGTGGTGGAGCAATCGGGCGAGTCCCTCGGCACGATCGAGGGCCTGTTCGAGGCGGGCGACACGAGCGTGATGGTGGTGCGGAAGGCCGCGCGCGAGACGATGATTCCCTTCGTGCCGGCCTACGTGAAGGCGGTGGACCGCGAGGCCCGGCGCGTCACGGTGGACTGGAAGGCCGAGGACGTCGAATGAAGCACTACGACGTGGTCACGATCTTCCCGGCGATGCTCGACGCGCTCGCCGACCACGGCATCACGGCGCGCTCGCTGGACGAGAAGCGCTTCGAGCTGAAGGCGTGGGATCCGCGCGATTTCACGCAGGACGCCTACCGCAGGGTCGACGACCGGCCCTTCGGCGGCGGTCCCGGGATGGTGATGATGGCCGAGCCGTTGCAGGCCGCGATCGAGGCGGCCAGGCGCCGCCAGCGCGAGGCGGGAGCGGCGAGGACGGTCGTGGTGCTGATGTCGCCGCAGGGCGAGCGCCTCGACGAGGCGCTGGTGCGCGAGCTGGGCGAGGCCGACGGCCTCGTCGTGGTCGCGGGGCGCTACGAAGGCGTGGACGAGCGCGTGGTCGAACGCTCGGTCGATCGGGAGGTCTCGATCGGCGATTACGTGACCTCGGGCGGCGAGCTGCCCGCGATGGTGCTGATCGACTGCCTCGTGAGGCACCTGCCCGGCGCGTTGAACGACGGGCAGAGCGCGGTGCAGGATTCGTTCGCCGATGGATTGCTGGACTGGCCGCATTACACGCGACCGGAGGAGTGGCAGGGATTGCAGGTGCCCGGCGTGCTGATGTCGGGCAACCACGCGGCCATCGCGCGCTGGCGCCGCAAGCAGGCGCTGGGGCGCACGTGGGAGCGCAGGCCGGACCTCGTGGACGAGGCGAGGCTCGGCGCCCAGGACCGCGAGCTTTTGCAGGAATACCGCCGCGAGAAGCAGGCGGCGCAGCAGCAGCAGTAGGAGTCACAACAAACCACGCGCATCCCCGGGAGGGCTCTGCGCCATAGGCGGCCGAAGGCCGCGGACGAAAGGGAAACGAAGATGGACTTGATTCGCAAGCTGGAGCAGGAAGAGATCGCGCGGCTCGACCGCAAGATTCCCGAGTTCGCCCCCGGCGACACCGTGATCGTGAAGGTGACGGTGGTCGAAGGCGACAAGAAGCGCGAGCAGGCCTACGAGGGCGTGGTGATCGCCCGGCGCCACCGCGGCCTCAACTCCTCGTTCATCGTGCGCAAGATCTCGAGCGGCGAGGGCGTGGAGCGCACGTTCCAGCTGTTCTCGCCGTCGCTCGCCTCCATCGAGGTGAAGCGCAAGGGCGACGTGCGCCGTGCCAAGCTCTACTACCTGCGCGGCCTCACCGGCAAGGCGGCGCGCATCCGCGAGAAGCTCGAGACCACCACCGAGGACGTGATGGCGGAAGCCGCTCCGCAAGCCGAAGGCGACGGCTCGGCGATGGCGGCCCCGGGCGAAGCCAAGCCCAAGAAGGTCAAGGCCAAGAAGAAGCGCGTCGACAAGGAAGTCCGGCAGAAGAACCGAGGGACCTGAGCGCCCCTACAAGTCGCGGGTGGAGAACGTGTCGCAGTCCCGGACGCGGCCGCTCTCCATGCCGCGCTTGAACCACTTCACGCGCTGCGCGGAGCTGCCGTGCGTGAAGGAATCGGGCACCACGTAGCCCTGCGACTGGCGCTGCAGGCGGTCGTCGCCGATGGCGGTGGCCGCCGTGATCGCCTGTTCCGCGTCCCCCGCATCCAGCAGGCCCTCGGCTTGCGCGAAATGGCCCCAGACGCCCGCGTAGCAGTCGGCCTGCAACTCCATCCTCACGGACGTGCCGCTCTCCCCCGCCCCGCCGCCCGGCGCGGCCTGCAGCTTCGCGAACGTGCCGGTGAGCTTCTGGACGTGGTGCCCCACCTCGTGGGCGATCACGTAGGCCTGCGCGAAGTCGCCGGGCGCGTGGAAGCGCCGCCGCAGGTCCTCGTAGAACGCGAGGTCGATGTACACCTTCTCGTCGTTCGGGCAGTAGAACGGGCCCATGGCAGCCTGGCCTACCCCGCAGCCGGTGCGCGTGCCGCCCGTGTAGAGCACGAGGGTGGGCTTGCGATAGGTGCGGCCCGAGTTCTGGAAGATCTGGCCCCAGACATCCTCGGTGCTGCCCAGCACCTTCGCCACGAACGTTCCCATCGCGTCCGCGGGCGTTCCATGCGGCGCCTGCTGCACCTGGGCCTGCGGCGCTTGCTCCGTATCCTGCATCACGTTGATGATGTCGCGCGGGTCGTAGCCCAGGAGCGTGGCCACCACCACGATCACCAGGCCGCCCACGCCGATACCCCCGCCGATGGGGCCGATGCCCATGCCGCGGCGGTCTTCGACGTTCTCGCTCGCCCTCTGGTCGCCCAGTTCCATCCGCTGCCTCCGTTGGCCGTTCGGGAAATGACCGCGCGCGGCGGCCCGAGCTGCATTCTCGCGCCATTCGGCGCGCCGTTCAGGCCGGTACCGACATCCAGAACGGGATCGTAACCATCGAGAGCACCGTCCCCACGGTGATCTGGGTGGCCACCGCGCGCCCGTCGCCCGTCATGCGCACGGCGAGGATGTAGGCGTTCGACGCGGTCGGAAGCGCGGCGCAGAGCAGCAGGACGCGGGCGTCCGTTCCGCCCAGGCCGAGCGCGCGCAGGAGCAGCCACGCGATCGCGGGCACCCCGGCGAGCTTCACCGCGAGCCACCAGGCGTGCGCGCCGGGCGGGCCCTGGCCCTGCTCGAGGCGCATGGCGGCGCCCACCGTGAGCAATCCCGCGGGCAGGGCGGAGCCGCCGAGCAGGTTGAGCGTCTGGTCGGCGAAGCCCGGCAGCGGCAGGCCTGCCGCGTTCCACGCGAGGCCGATCACCGACGAGACGAGGAGCGGATGCGTGGCGAGCTCGTGCCAGTAGCCGCGCTCACCGTGCGCCGCGAGCATCGCCACCGCGAGGACGTTCACCAACGGGATCATCGTGCCCAGCAGCAGCGCGGCGGTGGCCACGCCCGCGCTGCCCGCGAGGCTTCCCGCGATGGCGAGGCCGATGTAGGTATTGAAGCGATAGCCGCATTGCGAGGCCGCGGCGTTGAGCTTTCGCCCGAGGCCGAAGAGCGGGCCCGCGGCGACCGACAGCGCGAATCCCGCCACGGTGGCCGCCAGCGCGACGGCGATGGCGAGGCCCTGCGCGGCGAAGTCGATGTGCGCGACCGCGAGCGAGCGGAAGAGCAGGGCCGGGAAGAGCACGTAGTAGACGAGGCGCTCGAGCCCCTCCCAGAAGCCGCGCCCGAAGGCGAAAGCGCGCGCGAGCACGAGCCCGATCACGATCAGGGCGAAGTTGGGAAGGATGAGCAGCGCGGTCTGCACGCGCTCACATCTCCTTGCCGAGCGTGTTGTGGTAGTCGTGGCGGGCGGTGTTCACCTGCGAGAGCCTCAGCTCCACGGGGCGGTCGCGGAACGTGAGGGCCACGCGGCGGATTTCCAGCAGCGGCGCCCCGGCGGCGAGCTCCAGGGCCTGCGCGACGTCGCGCTGGGCGGGCACCACGCGCAGGCGCTCGTCGGTGCGCAGCACGTTGATGCCGTAGCGGCTCTGGTAGAGCTGGTAGATGGTGTTCTCGCGCGCGAGGAAGATCTTCTCCGTCAATCCGGGGAAGAGCTGCGCGGGCAGGGTGATGTCGTCCACGATCACGGGCGCGCCGCCGAGGCAGAGCACGTTGCGGATGCGGATCACCTTGTCGAGCGGCGAGATGCCGAGCGCCGCGGCGGCGGACGCGTCGGCGCGGTCGCGGCGGAATGCGAGCGTGCGCACCTCGGGATAGATCTTCGCGCCGTCGCGCGGCACCACGTGGAAGAAGTGGAACATGAGGCGCCGCCCGTCGTGGGCGGCCACGTAGGTCCCCTTGCCCTGCCGGCGCACCAGCGCCCGCTGGGCCACCAGGCTGTCCACGGCCTTGCGCACGGTGCCGATGGCCACGCCGAAGCCTTTCGCGAGCTCGGACTCCGTCGGGATCGGCTCGCCGGCGCGCCACTCGTTGGCGGAGATGCCCTCGATCAGCCGCGCGCGCACCTGCTCGTAGAGATGGGCCACGGATCCGACGATAACATGCAACTCATCTAGTTGACCCGACCGGAGCGCCGCGCCTAGGATGGGCCTTCCCCGCAGCAGCACATTCCCGGAGGCGCGATGATCCATTTCGTGGTCCACGACGAGAACGACTCCGTCGGCGTCGTGGTGGTGGAGGGCGTGAAGTCCGGCCAGGAGCTCACCGGCTGGATCATGGACCAGGACAAGGACCTCAAGGTGAAGGCGATCTCCGACATCCCCATCGGGCACAAGCTCGCCATCAAGGCGCTCGCGAAGGACTCGACGGTGATCAAGTACGGCGTGGACATCGGGCGCGTGGTGGCGCCGATCCAGGTGGGCGAGCATGCGCACGTCCACAACATCAAGACGAAACGGTGGTGACCATGGACCTGGCCAGGGCGACATTCCGGGGCTACAAGCGCGAGAACGGGCGCATCGGCGTGAGGAACCACGTGGTGATCCTGCCCGTGGACGACCTCTCGAACGCGGCGTGCGAGGCGGTCGCGAACAACATCAAGGGGACGCTCGCGATCCCGCATCCCTACGGGCGATTGCAGTTCGGCGCCGACCTCGAGCTGCACTTCCGCACGCTGATCGGCACGGGCGCCAACCCGAACGTGGCCGCGGTGATCGTGATCTGCATCGAGGAGGGCTGGGCGAAGAAGGTGGCCGACGGCATCGCCGCCACCGGCAAGCCCGTCGCCTGGTTCGGCATCGAGCAGCACGGCGACCACGAGACGGTCATGCGCGCCTCGAAGAAGGCGAAGGAGTTCGTGCAGTGGGCGAGCGAGCTCACGCGCGAGGAGCGCCCGCTGAAGGACCTCTGGGTGTCCACCAAGTGCGGCGAATCGGACACCACGTCGGGCTGCGGCGCCAACCCGACGGTGGGCAACGCGTTCGACAAGCTCTACCCGCACGGCGTGACGCTCGCCTTCGGGGAGACCACGGAGCTCACCGGCGGCGAGCACCTGGTGATCCAGCGCTGCCGCAACGACGAGGTGCGAAAGAAGTTCCAGTTCATGTTCGACCGCTACCAGAAGGTGGTCGAGGCGCACAAGACGAGCGACCTGTCCGATTCCCAGCCCACCAAGGGCAACATCGCCGGCGGCCTTACCACCATCGAGGAGAAGGCGCTGGGCAACATCCAGAAGATCGGGCGCAAGTGCATGGTCGACGGCGTGATCGACAAGGCCGAGGCCCCGACGCACCCCGGCCTGTGGTTCATGGACTCGTCCTCGGCCGCGGCCGAGATGCTGACGCTGCTCGGGGCGGCGGGATTCGCCGTGCATTTCTTCCCCACGGGACAGGGCAACGTGGTGGGCAACCCGATCCTGCCGGTGATCAAGCTGTGCGCCAACCCGCGCACGGTGCGCACGATGTCCGAGCACGTCGACGTGGACGTCTCCGGGCTGCTGCGCCGCGAGATGACGCCGGACCAGGCGGGCGACGCGTTGCTCGAGTGCATGTTCCGCACCGCCAACGGGCGGCTCACGGCCGCGGAGGCGCTGGGACACCGCGAGTTCGTGCTGACGCGCCTTTACGAGAGCGCCTGAAGGCGCGGCGTGCCTTCGGCGCGAGGCGCAGGATGAAACCGGAGGGCGGCCGTCGCGTCGTGGTGGCGCTCGCTTCGGTGGGCGCGGCGCTGGTGCTGTGGTACGCGCTCACGGCCACCGGCGTGATCGCGGCCTCGCGCTTCGCCTCGCCGCGCGAGTTCTGGGCGGCGCTGGTGCAGATCGACGTGCAGGGCTACGCCGACGCGAAGCTCTGGCAGCACGCGCTGCAAAGCTGCAAGCTCGTGCTCATGGGCTTCGCCGTCGCGGTGGCGGTGGGCGTGCCGCTGGGCCTGGCGATGGGATGGTCGCCCCGGGTCGAGGCGTTCTGCAACCCGGCCTTCCTGCTCCTGCGCCCGATCCCGCCGCTCGCGTGGATCCCGCTCGCCATCGTCTGGCTCGGGCTGGGAGACGCCGCGAAGGTGATGGTGATCTTCGTCGCGGCCTTCGTCCCCTCGGTGATCAACAGCTACACCGGCGTGCGCACCATCGAGCCCTACCTGGTGGAAGCGGCGGCGATGCTGGGCATCGGGCGCGCGTCCCTGGTGCGCGAAGTGGTCGTGCCCGCGGCGCTGCCGCACATCTTCTCCGGGCTGCGCCTTTCGCTGCAGGCGGCGTGGACCACGCTCGTGGCGGGCGAGCTGGTGGGCGCGCTGCGCGGGCTGGGGCAGGTGCTGAACGCGGCGGCGCAGGACATCTACCCCGCGATGATCCTGGTCGGCATGGTGGCCGTCGGCATCTGCGGCGGGGCGATGACCTGGATGCTCGGCCTGGCCGAGAAGCGCGCCATGCCGTGGCGCGGCGCCTGACCATGGCCGCGGCGCGCGCAACGATGGGACGGGCGCAAGGGTGGATGCTGTCGCTCGCGGGTTTCGCGTCGCTCTTCGTCGCGTGGCAGGCGATCGCCTCCTCGGGGCTCGTGCCCGCGCCGTTCCTTCCCGCGCCGCTCGCGGTCGCGCAGCGCTTCGCCGAGCTCACGCAGCGGCCCTTCGTCGGCTACACGATCCAGCAGCACCTCGCCTCGAGCGTGCTTCGCTATCTCCTGGGCTTCGGGCTCGCGGCGGCGATCGGCGTGCCGCTCGGCCTCGCGATGGGCTGGTTCCGGTGGCTGGACGAGATCGTCTCGCCGCTCTTCGAGGCCGTGCGCTTCGTGGCGCCCATCGCCTGGGTCCCCTTCGCCGCGCTCTGGTTCGGCACCGGGGTAGGGGGGCCCACGCTGGTGATCTTCATGGGGGCGTTTCCGCCGGCGCTCGTCAACGCGTATCGCGGCGCGCGCTTCGTGGAGCCGCGCTACATCGAGGCGGCCCAGACCCTCGGCGCGGGCAGCTGGCGCGTGATCACGCAGGTGCTGCTGCCCGCCTCGGTGCCCTCGATCGTGGCCGGCCTGCGCATCAGCGCGGGCCTGGGCTGGCAGTCGCTGGTGGGCGCGGAGCTCATCGTCGCCTCGAGCGGCATCGGCTACCTCATGGTGAAGGGCCAGAGCAACATCAGCACCGCGACCGTCATGTCGGGCATGATCGCGATCGGTGCGGTCGGCTTCGCGATCGACGCGATGCTGCGCCGGGCCGAGGCCGCCATCCACGCGCGGCGGGGACGATGAGCGAGATCGTGTTTTCGGGAGTGGGGCGCATGTTCCGTCGCGACGGGCGCGAGGTGCCTGCGCTCGACGGCATCGACCTCACGGTGGGCGAGCGCGAGTTCGTCGCGATCGTGGGCCCGTCCGGGTGCGGCAAGACCACCTGCCTGCGCATGGTGGCGGGGCTGGAGTTCCCGAGCCAGGGCGAGGTGAAGGTGGGCGGGGCGGTCGTGCGCGCGCCCGGCCCCGACCGCGCCGTCGTCTTCCAGCAGTTCGCGCTCTTCCCGTGGAAGACCGTCGCCGAGAACATCGAGTTCGGCCTGAAGAGCAAGGGCGTGGCGAACGGCGCGCGCCACGAGACCATCGCGCGGTTCGTCGAGCTCATGGGCCTGCAGGGCTACGAGAACGCGTTCCCGCACCAGCTCTCGGGCGGCATGCAGCAGCGGGTGGCGATCGCGCGCGCCTACGCGCTCGACCCCGCCGTGCTCCTCATGGACGAGCCCTTCGGCGCGCTGGACGCGCAGACGCGCACCGTCATGCAGGAAGAGCTCGTGCGCCTGGCGCGCCGCAACCCGCGCACGGTGCTCTTCATCACGCACGCGGTGGAGGAAGCGGTCTACCTCGCCGACCGGGTCGTGGTGATGACACGGCGCCCGGGCCGGATTCGCGAGATCATCGACGTGGGCTCGGTCCGGCGCTCGGAAAGGTGGGACCGCTTCGAGCGCATCGAGGAGGTGATGGACCAGGCCTCCTTCGTCCACCTGCGCACGCACATCTGGAAGCTGCTTCGCGAGCAACAGCAACCCAACGAGCACTGACCCGAGGAGGAAAACATGAAGAAGACGACGCAGATCCTGGCCGCGCTGGCGGCGGCCTTCGCGCTCACCGGCGCCCGCGCCCAGGCGCTGGAGGAAATCAAGGTGAGCTACCAGCCGGCGCTCTACTGGGCGCTGCCGTTCTACATCGCCACCGAGAAGAACTGGTGGGCCGAAGTGGGCCTGAAGCCCGCCTTCAGCACCTTCCCGGCCGGCGTGCCGCAGATCGCCGCCTCGGCGGCCAAGAGCTGGGACGTGGGCGGGACGGGCTCGGTGCCCGCGGTGCTTGGCGCCGTGCGCTTCGGCATCGTGACCATCGGCATCACCAACGACGAGTCGCGCGGCAACGCGCTGCTCGTGCGCGGCGACAAGGCGGCGGCGTACGCGGCCAACCCGGCCTCGATGAAGGGGCAGACGATCCTGCTCACGGCCAACTCCACCGGCGACTACGCGGTGCAGGCGTGCCTCGCCAAGTACGGACTGAAGAAGGCCGACGTCACGCTCAAGAACATGGGCCAGGCCGAGATCATCTCGGCGATGTCGTCCAACAACGCGGAGCTCGTCGGCGTCTGGGCGCCCAACACCTACACGCTCGAGGAG
>Ga0335069_10002310_pt1 | contig 29466 bp, 22 predicted proteins | sample Lox_Sample_11_FD_206714 | JGI IMG/M metagenome (GOLD analysis project Ga0335069, IMG submission 206714) | Soil microbial communities from Loxahatchee National Wildlife Refuge, Florida, United States - Lox_Sample_1.1 | ecosystem: Environmental > Terrestrial > Soil > Wetlands | place: USA...
CGCTCGGAATAGAACCTTCACTCGGACGCTTGTTCATACGCGAAGAATTCGTACAACACGCCCAGCCCGTAGCATTGTTGAGTTATCCGTTTTGGAAACGCCGGCTTGCTGGGGATCGCAGCATCATCGGGAACACGATCAATCTGAACAATACCTCCGTTACCGTGATCGGAGTGTTGCCCGAAACCTTCGATTTCGGCGCGGTCTTTTCGCCCGGCGCTAAGGTCGACCTCTTCGCGCCCTACATCATGGATGATTTCCGCGACGACGGAAATGACCTGGCCCTGGTTGCTCGCCTGAAAAAAGGAGTAACCCTCGCGCAAGCCCAGAGTGAAACCGACCAACTCCTCCCACAACTTTATTTCGAGCACAAGCACCCTGAATACGGAAAGGGTTACACAGGTCAGCTGACTGGCTTGAAAGAGTACGTCAGCGGCAAATTGCGTCGTTCGCTAATCGTGCTGTGGTGTGCCGTCGGGCTGATTCTGCTGATTGTTTGCGTAAACTTGTCCAACCTTCTCCTCGCCCGGGCGGCAGCGCGCAGCAAAGAATTTGCAATGCGACGAGCACTGGGAGCAGGACGCGCCCGCCTCGTGCGCCAATTACTCACTGAGAGCCTCGTGCTTGCCGGTGCCGGTGCAGTTTTAGGGCTGACCCTTGCCTACGCCATCCTGTCGTATTTGGCCCATCAGGGGTCGCTTGCTCTGCCGCTGCTTGCGATGGTGCGCGTCGACGGAACGGTCCTTGAGTGGACGCTGTTGATCGCCATCGCAGCTGCGGTTCTGTTCGGAGCCGCACCCGGACTTCGCATGTCCTCCGGCAATCTGCAAGAAGTACTGAAGGATAGCGGACACGGACTGAGTGAGGGCCGAAAGCATGACCGGCTCCGCTCGACTCTGGTGATAACGGAAATCGCTCTGGCATGTGTGCTGCTCGTTGGAGCGGGTTTGCTGCTGCGCAGCTTTCTCCGCGTTCTCGACATCGACCTGGGCTTCGAGGCCAGCCACGCCGCCGCGATCAGCGTCGACTATGACGATGGTGGAAATGCCGCGAAACGAACGGCGATCTGGCAGGAAGTCACAAACCGCAGTTTGACGATTCCGGGTGTCGAGTCGGTTGGTATCTCCGACAACCTGCCGATGAGCCGCAATCGGAGTTGGGGGATTGCGGCAAAAGGAGAAAAGAAGCTCGATAACCAGGATTTCCTCCCCATATTCGTTTACATCGTTTCTCCTGGCTACCTGAAAGCGATGGGAATGCGCCTGATAGAAGGCCGCGATCTCACGTGGACCGACCTTTCCAGCGATCGGGCTGTAGTCATCCTCAATCAGTCGGTGGCGCGCAAACTTTGGCCGGGGCAAGATCCCATCGGCCGAACAGCCGTAGCTGGCGGAGCCGACGCCGAGGTGATCGGCGTGATTGCCGACGTCCGCGAAACCGGCGCAGAGGACAACCCCGGAGCGCAGATGTACCTGCCGGCGAACAAACTGTGGGGTCCGGAAGGCTGCTACTTGGTGGTGCGTTCGAAGCTGCCTCCTGCCACATTGGCAGCAAGCGTGATGCGCACTCTTCGTGACACGAACCGCGGGCAGCCAGCGACGGAATTCAAGCCAATTCAGACGCTGGTCGACCATGCGACATCGCCCAGAAGGTTCTTCGTGATTCTGGTCGGAACCTTTGCTTGTCTGGGACTTCTTCTGGCTTCTCTCGGGATTTATGGCGTCATCTCCTATTCCGTTACAAAGCAAACGCAGGAGATAGGTATCCGCATGGCGCTTGGTGCTTCGCAATCATTGGTTCAACTGGATGTGATCTGGAAAACGTTGCGACTCGCGCTGATTGGGGTCGCGGTTGGAATGATCGCTTCACTGGCGCTTTCGCGCCTGATTGCTTCTCTTCTTTTTGAGACTGCTCCAAGCGATCCGCTTACGTTTGTTGGGATGGTAACTCTTCTGGGAGCCGTCGCACTCCTGGCCGGGTATCTCCCGGCACGAAGGGCTTCGAAGATCGACCCGATGGTTGCTTTGCGTACGAACTGACGCCAGGCACGGCCTCGCCTCAGCCGGAGAGCTCGGCTCGTCACAGTAGTGGCTTGTTGGATCTGATCTTCACGAGAGTCGAACTTGGAGACATTGTCTCAGGCGTATTTACGCCCGTGCTCGCCAAACACTCGAAATCGTTCTCGCTGATCGACTGCATCTCGGTTGGCGTCGACCGCATGCAGCGCAACTTCGAACCCATGCGAAAGCAGGTGGAAGCGTGGCAGAGAAGCGAACTGACGGACGTCACTGCCAAAGTGGTCATCTACGAGGCGTTTGTGGAGGGTCAACTCGAAGCGCCAAAGCATCTCGCCCGTAATGTGCATGACCTCTACTTTCAGCCGAAGTACGAAGAATTCCGGCCGCGCACGATCTGGAGTCTTTCGAATGCGTTCACGTCCGCCTTCAAAGAACTGGATCCCATTCCTCAATTCAAGGCCACGGCGAAGCTCGGTGAGTTCTTGGAGACAAGATTCTCGCAACCGTTTTGACCTACGGCGGCACCGGCCGGGCCGCCGCTCTCAAGCGTGACGCATTCATTAAGCTTCTCCCGCGGCCACACGCCGCCGTCAGTGGTAATTTAACCACCAGTCTTTGCGCCTCTGCGTCAACTTTGCGAACCAGCAGCTGGGGAAGTAGAGCATCCCTACCGTTAAGAGCCACATCATGTAAACAAAGAGAGGCCGTGACCATATGAGCGAAGCTTCGAGCCGATGCGAACGCAGGTGAAAACCTGACAGAGTGGCGTTGGTGCTGACCCTCATTTCGCCGGAGGAGCGGGGCTAACCATGCGGACGGTGACCGGCCCGTCTTTGTCGTCGACGATCTTGTAATCGCTGGGAACGGTGAACAAAGACGGATCCGGCTCGGGGACCCGGGCGGAGCCCTTAATTTGTAATGAATTCACAAAGTTGACGCGCATCTGAAGCTATAAGCTTGGATTCAATGGCTGAGAAAGAATCGGACGGCGCAATAAAGTCTTGAGGTTACCCTACCAATAAGTATTCGTGAGCCATAATCTTAGTGTCATCATGATAACTTTACAAAGTTTTCAAATAATCTACGTAATCAATTGTTGTGAACTACGATAAACATCAGCAAAATCACCGCCTAACACTCCTGATATTTGCTGCTCAACAAAATCAGTCAACCTTTTCCCGCATAAGCTCGGCTCACTTCACGACTGAAATGGCGAGTCGTGGAACTTGGCAGCGGCGCACGGCACTCCCCTGTTTCCCGCCGGTCGCTGTCGGAAGTAGTCGGGATCAATAACAAAGCATTTTGAACGGTAAGTCGGAGCTGGATGGCCCCGGTTAAGCGGGGCATCGAGCTGTCGCCGAATCCTTGTGTCCGCAGCGGACCAGCTTGCGGCGGGTAGGAACGGGATCGGCACTTGCCATTCGGGCGCGTTGAGCGCTCGCAAGGAAGCTAGGAGGCTACAACGGTCATGAGGAAGATGTCACCACTGTTTTTCTCCTTTGTTCTGGTCGTCGTCATGACGGTCGCGGCAAGCGGCCAGTCGTTTCAGGTTCAGTGCCCGACCAGCACCATCACGCACCCGAACGCTGCCAGTAACAACACGGAGCCGGACTACAACGGCCCGACGGTCTTCAGCCCCGGGTCAAAGGGGTACCTTGAGCCGACCGGCAATGTGAATGGCGCGATCAAGTGCCAACAGATCTCGGGGGGCGACGGTTTTGCGACTATGGGCGATGGCAGCCAGACCTATCTGTTTGCATTCGGACCTTTGTCCGGATTGAAAGACATGGCTGATGGCAAGCCTGGCACTCAGTTTCCAAATGTGTTTAACACAGTCACCACCGCACTGGTGCCGGGCGATCCCGCCGCCAGCCTCGGAATAACGGCGGGCTCATGGGCCTCATTTCCGATTCTGACAACTGGCTTCGGCTTCAACGGCGCGGTTGGACTGGCTCCGGACAACGATGCAATCGCCGCGGGCCTCTGCACCGCGCCCTGTCTGGATGGTCACGTCGATACTCGCCAGATCATGGATGTCGGTGTGATGAACGGCAACATGCCGGCGCCACTGATGGCTGTTGACGAAGATGATGAGTTCTTCCTGACCCTGACCAACGTTGGACAGGTCATGCGCCCGGACTTATTCGAGCAGCATACTGTCCACTGGCATGGATATCCGAACGCCTCGGCCTTCTATGACGGCGTGCCCGACGCGTCCGTGGCCATCAACATCGGCGGTAGCTTCACCTATTACTATCTCGCAGCCGATGCGGGAACCTACTTCTGGCATTGCCACATCACGCCTCCCGAACACCTCCAGATGGGTATGGTTGGACAGATCTACGTTCGTCCGCGCCAGAATCGCGTTCCGTCCGGCGGTTCTCTCCGTGACGCCCTCGTCTTGCAGCAAGGTGACGCGCGCACCAAGTGCGATCGCGCGGACATTCTCTGCAGCAATCCCGTGCCTGCAGCTAACAGCGCCGTCCGAGGTCTGGACAAATTAGGGAATCTCCAAAAATACACCTACAACGACGGCGACGGCTCGACCGCCTATGACGTTGAGTATCCTCTGCAAATTCATGGATTCGACCCGAATTTCCACTTCGTTGGTATGACCTTCAACCCGGAGGGCTTCACCGACATGAAGGACAAGTACTTCCTATTGAATGGCCGCAGCTATCCCGACACCGTCACTCCCGGACCGCTGGCGACGCAAACCACCGACGGCGTCATGCACTTCTCGCAGCCGCTGCCGTCGATTATCAACATCCCCGCTGGCGGAAGAGCGCTGTTGCGCATCTCTGACCTGGACGTCACGGAATATCAGACGCTGGCCTCTCTCGGCATCCCAATGCAGGTGATCGCGCTGAACGCCAAGTTACTGCGCGACCAGGCGGGCAACAACCTTTACTACAAGACTAATTCGATCACGCTGGCTGGCGGTGAGTCGCTAGACGTGATCCTCGACGCCAGTGATACCAGCAAGTACCACGCAGGCGACGTGTACTACCTCTACACGCCCAATCTCGACCACCTGTCCAACGATGCTGAGAATTTCGGCGGCCTGATGACCGAAGTGCACATCTGCACCAGCGTCACAGGCGGCAACACCTTCGGGAATCGATGCAATTAGGAGCGCAGCAATGAGAGTGATGAACATGACAAAAGCCATTTCAAAAACGCAACTGTTTCTCGCGATCGTGCTGACGGCGCTGTTGCTCGCGCCTGCGGTTTTTGCTGCCGCTCCTGGGATCACGGGACCAAACTTTAACCTGACAGCGCGGGCCGAATACGTCACCCAACCCGATGGTTCGGCGATTTACTCCTGGGGATATGGCTGCGTCGGTACTCCAGCTTTCGCCCCGTCAGCCATCACTAACGCCTTCTGCACCAACATGCAGGTGCCCGGGCCGACGTTGATCGTGACACAAGGACAGACCGTTACCGTCAACCTCACCAATAACCTGCCAGTTGCGGCGGGAAACACCTCGATCCTGTTTCCAGGCTTCAACGTCACTTCGTCCACGGGGGCGGGCACCCAGCGTGGTCTCTTGACGCAGGAGGCAATACCCGGCGGCACGGTTAGCTATACCTTCACCGCAACAACGCCCGGTACTCGCGCCTACTACAGCGGCACACAGGGCGACCTGCAGATGGAGATGGGCTTGTACGGGGCGATCATCGTTCTGCCATCCACGATCCCTACCGAGTGCACGTCAGGGATTCACACCAGCAATGCCGCAGCGCAAGCTAACTGGGGCGAAAGCAACTTCCGCCTGGCGGCCGCGGCCTACAACCACCCCGGCGCGTGCTATGACCGCGAGTATCTCTTCCAGTTTTCTGAGATCGATCCGCGAATCCATACGGAAGCGCTGAAGCAATCGACCAGGACCTGCACCGGTTGCATGACCGTCGCTACCGAGCCTTACGTTCCGGCGTACTTCATGATTAACGGGCGCTCCATGCCAGATGACATGGATCCTAACTACGCTCCTCAGTTTCCACACCAGCCTTACAACGGCAATCCGCATATGCATCCGGGCGAATTGGTACTGCTCCGGATTATCGGCCAGGGCCGCTGGCAACACCCGTTCCACGAGCACGGCAACCACGTGCGTGTTCTGGCGCGTGATGGAAACCTGATCCTGAGCACAACCAGTCCGACTGATCCCAATCTCGCTGGGCCACTGCTTTTCACGACCACGACGACTCCTGGTCTGGCGATCGACGGCATTTACTACTGGACTGGCAGGGGCCTGAACTGGGATCCATATGGGCATAACCCGGCATCCGCCGACCCGATGGCGAAGCTGCCCTGCACGCCAGATGCGAACGGCTACAACACCGGTAATCCCACCGCTATCAACTATTTCGAATGGTGCCAGGATCACAACAAACCGTTACAGACTACTCCGACCGGGGACGTGGCCGGTGGAGGTCCAGCAACCCTTCCCGATCCCAACATCTTTGCGAACGGACCCTGGTACGGCGGCAGCCCCTATCTAGGTCCGAACGCTACTGTGCGCGCGGTTGGATCGACGGGCACGACTCCGCCATCCGGCACTGTCGCGAACTCGCCGACGGATGAAGCCGGGTTCGCTTTCATGTGGCACTCGCACAACGAGCGCGAGATCACGACCAACAATATCTTCCCGGGCGGAATGCTGATGATGATGTTAGTGGATTCCCGGGAGTTCGTAATCAACGAGTCCAACTAACTTACTGAGGATACTGAGGAGATAGACATGCTACTTACCCATTCCAACAAGACTGTAAGAACAGTGTTACTGACAGTATGTATCCTCCTCCTTGGGGCCAGTTGGGCTGTTGCACAGCAGCAGGTGAACCTGACCGCGGGCCCCACCACGATCACGTTGCCTGACGGCTCATCGGTGCCGATGTGGGGTTACTCCTGCGGCGCCGCCGTGGCCGGTTCGACGGCGAGCTGCGCCAAGCTGAATCCCACCGCCGCAGGATGGTCCCCGGTGGTAATTTCGGTTCCCACTGGTCAGAGTCTGCAAATTAACCTGACCAACAATCTGTTCTTCAGCGGAGCCAGCATCCCGACATCGCTGACAATCGTGGGCCAACTGGGCGGCGGCCTGGGTACGGGCGCGACGTCGCAGCCAAGCCCGGCGCACGACCCACAGACTCTGACGTGGCCAGCGGCGAGCACCGACCCGACGGATCCCGTCAACACTCCTCCGCCCCAGGGACCTCGCGTCCAGTCGTTCGCGACCGAGGTTGCGGCCGGTGCCACAGCCAGTGTGACTTGGACCACTCCGAATCCCGGCACCTATCTCCTCGAATCGGGCACGCATCCTTCGATTCAGGGGCCGATGGGTCTCTACGGCATGGTCGTAGTGACCTCGCCAGGCGCCTCGACTGGCATTACTCCGGCAACAGCTTATCCGGGCGTCACCTACAATGCCGATGTTCGGCTGCTGTTCAGTGAAATCGATCCGGTGCAGAACCACGCAGTCGACACTGCCGTCAATACGGCCGGATTCAGCGAGACCAAGGTTTGGTCCGGCCAGCCAGATCACTGCGGCAATCCGGCTTCGTCGGACTACAAGACCTGCTATCCGCCAGCGGTGAATTACTCACCGCGCTATTACCTGATTAATGGTGTTGGATTTAGCAAGGCGAATCCTTCAGCTTCTTTGTTCTCCTCAAGCCCCATCGCGGTGCCGGCACCGGCTGGAAAAACCGCCCTGGTCCGCATGGTCAATGCTGGCTTGCGCATGCACATTCCGTCGATCGTAGGAGCCCAGACCGGGTCACCGGCCGCATCAGGCTTTTCGCTGATCGCGGAAGATGGCAACGTCCTGCCGGGCGTACGACGCACGCAGAGCGAAGTGTTCATGGCTCCAGGCAAGACCTACGATGTAATGGTGAATGTTCCCGAAGCTGGGGGAACGGCTCTCCCCATTTTCGATCGCTCGCTTGGTCTGTCGGGCAACGCAACGGCTCGTGATGCCGGCATGATCGCTTACCTCGGCATCAACGGTGGCACGCTTCCAGTCTCACCGACATTCGCCGCTGCGGTAGCGAACGCCGACACCTACAATGCGGTCATCACAGGAAAGACCCTCACGGTCTCAGATCCTGCCAAGGGCGTAACCGCCAACGACGTAAACGTGCTCGGCGTCAAAGTTGTCGGCTCCGTGCCCGGACTCACCCTGAATGCCGACGGCACATTCGTTTATACGGGCGGGCCGACAAGCTTCACATATTGCGGTAACGGTGCGACCTCAGGTCCGGCTTGTGCGACGGTAACTCTCGGTGCAGCCGCTATCGAAAGTGCCGGAGGCATCGTCTGCAACTTGCCAATACCGACCTACACGTCGAATGTAGCAACCACCTTGAGCATCAAGCCGCCGGGAGTGCTGGCGTACTGCACGGATGCGCTCGGCTACCCGCTTACGGTCGCAGCCTCGCCGGCACCTGTCCTGGCTGGCGGAACCGTCCAGATGGAAGCGAACGGCGCCTTCACCGCAAACGTCAGTTCCGCTGGTTCGCATACCTTGACGTTTACGCCCCAGAACTCGCAGGGAACCAAAGGTGCGTCAGCGACCGCAACCCTGGTATTCCCCACTGCTAGCGGTCTGACCGTAACGCTGGTAGACGGCACGACAAAGACGGCCCTTGATCCTCAGGACTATCGCTGGATCATCGAAGAAGATCGTACCTTCTTCGTCGATCCGAAATGCCAGACTAACCAGCTACCGGTGCCAGCCGGCTGCCCGAGCACGCCAGCGGGTACACCCGGTATCTTCGGCACAAACTTCCACACAAGCTACATGCCAGTAGTAGCGCAGGGCTGCGTGGGAACAATCTCTTGCGAGTCGGGCCAAAGCGTTCTGGGGGCGCCGGCAGCATGCGATATCGGCAACGGTGTTTGCCGTGCCGCCGCTCAAAAGAAACAGTTACTTCCCGGCGATGTGTACCTGGATCCGACTAAGCATTACTACATCTCTGTTCTGCCCGGCGACGCCATGGACCCCGGCCACGCGATGGGCGGGGCGCAAATCGCTCCCGGACAAACCAGCGTATCGATCTTGGTCGAACCGCAACTGCAGGCGCCCGCCAAGGTATCAGCGTTCGTATTCGAAGACGATCATCCGCTGAACGGCGAGCACGATGCCAGTGGCGGCGTCGACGTTCTGGCGCCCAACGAGCCTGGCCTAGGCGGCTTCAACATCACGATCATCGATCTGGTCGGTATGTCGGGCGACCCCGCCGGACAGTTGACCTACGACGAGTTCGGCCAGCCTCTGTCGAACGCCTTGGCGGGAACTGTCGATCCGACAACCAATGTCGACGCCTGCCCGATCGTCTCGAATCCGAACACAGGATTCGACGGCCTCACCAGCCCAAACGGCATGACGGGCGTCATCCCGGTCTGCCCGACGTACGAGGCTGACGGCGTAACCCTGTCTCCTCTGGCTGGCCAGGCGGTGGTTGCCAATATGCCTCCAGGACGCTACGGCATCATTGCAACTCCTGCGGCGGATCGAATTGCCCGCGGCGAAGAGTGGCTCCAGACCAATACTCTGGATGGCGGCAAGGACCACGAAGCCTTCATCAAAGCCGGCGAACCGGCCTACTTCCAGGAGTTTGGACCGGCGAGCTTCCACGTCTCCATCGGCTTTGCCAATCCGAAGTTCATCAACGACCATGCCTTGAACAGTTCGGGAAGCGGATTGTGCGATCCCGCGCCCAACGGTGGTGGCTTAAGCTGTACCGAAAAGGTGGTGGGCCACGTTACCGGCGCACGTATGAGCCACCCGTCTGATGAGCGGCTCTACAGCAGCGGGACCTGGGATGCGTTCGGCTATACCCAGTGCTTTGCCAGTCTGGGTAGCCCTGACGGCGCTGACTTCACGTTCGCGAAATGCGACGAAAATGGCGTCTTCACACTGAACAATGTCCCTGCGGGCGATTGGCGCCTCACCGTTTTCGACCAGTGGAATGATGTGATCGTCGATGGTATCTCGACGCCCGTGCGTGTAGGCGGCAGCACGAACGCGACCCTGTGCCACGGACCGAGTTCCAGCGGCAGCATCTGCGATATGGGAGATATCGGGGTCAACGGTTGGAAGAACAACCTCTCCACCCGCACCTTCTTTGACGCCAACGGTGACGGTGTCTCACAGGATGGCGAACTCGGACTCTCGCTAGTACCGACGAACATCCGCTATCGCGATGGCAGCATTTCGAACCTGAATAGCACCGATCTGGAAGGCTTCGCTGGTTTCAACGAAGTTTTCCCCATCTTCAATTGGTACGTCATGGAAACCGATTCCAACCGCTACAAGAATACCGGTACACACGTAATCAATGACGCGGGTGGACCGGCAGACGGTAGTACTGCTTGCGGCAACGGATTCCCTGAGTGCGGTACCTCCGACCTGATGGCGCACATGGCCAACACCAAGGAGAAGTTCTCGTTGCCCACGAACTTGCGTTTCCCCGGTTCGGTCTATTGCGACAACGCGGATTGCGGAGGATTCTCAATTGCGAATCCTCCGGCGAGTGCCGGCCCGGGTGGCTCCACTGGCCGAATCGATCCCCCATACGTTACCAGTTATGGGTGGCAGAGCTACATGGGACAGAACCAGTTACTCGAGTTCGGGAAAGCACCATTCGCTTCGGGCGAGAATGGCGGCATTCGCGGTCACGTCGTCTATGCCTCGACCCGTCCATTCGATGATCCGGCCCTGCTACTCCAGCTCACTTGGGAACCTCAGGTGCCGCACGTCACGATTAACCTGTACAAAAAAGGCTTCGCCGCAGACGGAGTCACCCCAACCCTGACCAAGGTAGACACCACCGAAACCAGCAGCTGGGACGATTGGGCACAGGGCTTCCGCTCCGACGGAGTGCCGCGAATGAACTGCCCTGGTCAGGACGCAACGGATCCGTTCCTCTACACCCTGACCAACCAGCCGAATTATCTGGACTGGTACAACGCGCAGCATGGCGGAGCCGCAGTCACGGCCCTGCCGGAGAGTGCACGCTACAAGTGCTATGACGGCATGCACAACTGGAACCAGCTACAGCCGGCTCCGTATGACGGCATGTACAAGTTCCCCAGCATCATTGACCGCAACCCTTCCACCGGCGCACCTACGGGCACCAACTGCACCATCTGCACGACCGTAAACGGCGAGCCGCAACTGCCGCCCGGTACTTACGTAGTCGAAATGATAGTTCCCCCCGGCTACGAACTGGTGAAGGAAGAAGACAAGAACATTTTGTTGGGAGACACCTACGACGCGCCGGTAACAACGCAGTTCGCCGGCTTCGGCAACATCTTCATCATGCCGGACCAGGCTTCGGTCGCTGCCTCCTACAACGGCAACAATCCTCTGATTCCCTCGACCGATGAGGGAGTACAACCTCGGCACGAGGGCGACACGGGTAGCGTTGAAACCTTCTGGCCGTGCGTCGGTGAGATGCGCATCGTTCCTGACTTCAACAGCTTGTATCCGCAAGCGGGACAGAATGCGCCGTTCGCCGGAGCGACTCGTCCACTCTGCGATCGCAAGCAAGTCGAACTGCAGGACCAGATGTCGGTGCTGGCGAAGTTCTACGTATTTACCTCCACCCACGTCGCAGGCCACTTTACGGGCATCATTTCCGACGACTTTACGTCTGAATTCGATCCCTTCTCTCCGGCATTCGGTGAAAAGTTCTCGCCACCCAACCTGCCGGTTGGAATCAAGGATTGGGCTGGAAACGAAATCGGCCGTGTCTACTCCGACAACCACGGAATCTACAACGGCCTGAACTTCTCCACCTTCTCGGTGAACCCGCCAGATCCTAGCGGCTATATCCCGAACATGCTGGTGATGTGTATGAATGACCGTGGCAGCGGCGCGGCAGCGGATCCCTTCTATCAAAACGCCTATAGTCAGTTCTGCTACGAGTGGTCGTTCATGCCGGGCCAGACCTCGTACATGGACACGCCGGTGATTCCGACGTCCGCGTTTGCACCGGCCTACAACCACCCCGACTGCGCTTATCCGGATGCAACTCCCGCGATCAGCGAAGTCGACGGCGACGGAATTGGACCTTGGGTCCTTGCACCTGGACCGTCTCACCCCATAACAATTCACTCCTTGGGCGATCAGATTGTGAGCAGCTACGCATATTCTGGCCCAGCCGCAACATCGGCTCCATGGAACGCGAAGACCATCACGCGCCACTACGGCTTCGGGGTAACCCAGGGTACGGGTGGCGTCGTAATCGGTGGCATCACTGCCAACGTCACCAGCTGGAGTGACACCACGATCGTCGTCACTCTGCCGAACACTGGTGCTCAGCAAGTACCGCTGTGCCCGGTGCAGCAGCAGGTGCAGTATGGCGGTCCTCTTGGACTTGCCAACGGAGCTCGCTGCGGCGAGGTGGTCATCACTGCGGACAATGGTAAGAAGTCCATCGACACCGTAACCCTTACGGTCGGTGGTAAGGCTCCAACGCGGCTGAGTGCCGGAGTATCCATTCAGCATGCCATTGACGTCGCTTCCCCCGGCGACCTGATCATCGTGCCCCCCGGCGTCTACCATGAACTGGTTGTCATGTGGAAGCCTGTCCGGCTGCAGGGTGTCGGCGCTGCCTCCAGCATCATCGATGCGAATGCCCATCCGTCGGGAATTCTCAACGATTGGCGGCTACGCATGGTCTGTCTCTTTGGACTCGCCCCCAATGGCGTGCCCGCGGGCTACAACCCAGGCTGCGGAAGCGGTTGGAACTTCTTCAACCCAACCACTTCGAATCCGCAGGTCGACCGCTTGCCTCTGGAAGCCACTGTGGGCTGGGATGCCAGCCTGAGCGGCAACCTGGCAGAGCAACTGCAGGAGCCAACGCTTCTGGGGGCCTATGAGGGGGCTGGAATCACCGTGGTAGCGAAGGGAGTCCGTGTTCCGCCGGGACAGGATCCGTGGAGTGATGGCACCGAACCGGGCGGCTTCCCCGCTGGGACGGCACTTCTGAACAACGGAACCAATTCGCTGAACGCGAACCCCGCTGGTTGCGGACCGAACAACGCGAACTCGCACAACCCGTTCCCGAGCAGCTTTCAGTGCAATCCGTCGAGCATCGACGCCCTCTCTGTACAAAACAGCTCTCAGGGTGGCGGCGGCATCTTCGTTCACGGATGGGCCCACAATCTGCAAATTGCCAACAACCGTGTCAACAACAACCAGGGCACTCTGGCTGGCGGTATCGCAATCGGGCAAGGCGAACATCCTCCTGTTTATCAGGTGGGCGGCGTCAATGCTGATCCTGGTAGCTGCCAGAACCCGAATGGTTTCCCGACGAACACCGAGCTGCCCTACTGCTTTGACCGCTTCGTGAACGTCCACCATAACGCGGTCACCTCTAACGCTTCGGAAGGGGACGAATTGTTCGCTGCGACTCCTTCCGGCGCGGGTGGAGTTGCCATCTGCTCTGGCGCTGACAACTACCAGTTCAACTACAACTGGGTTTGCGGCAACCTGAGTACTGGTGACGGCGCGGGCGTTTCCCAGATGGGATTCGTCTGGGATGGCCAGATCCAGCACAACACCATCCTGTTCAACCAGGCGACGAACCCGACCACTCCGAGTAACGGCGGCGGTCTGCTGATCATGAGCGCTCCGGACACGGACCCGGTATGTCCCGGCGAGCCCGATGCTGATTGCTCTCACGCATTCGGAACCGTCGGCGATGGTATCGGCCGCAACCTCCTGGTCAACGCTAACTTGATCATGGGCAACGCTGCCGAAGCCGGTGGCGGCGGTGGTATCCGCTTCCAGGGCGTCAACGGTCTGGAAGTGGGAACTTTCCCCAACAATCCGGAACGCTGGCACACAGTCACGGTGACTAACAACATCATCACCAACAACGTTGCAGGTTGGGATGGCGGCGGCATCTCCTTGCAGGATTCGATCGGCGTCAACCTGATCAACAACACGATCGTCTCTAACGATTCCACTGCATCGTCGGGTACGCTGTTCGGAGCGTTCTTCGCTCCCGAAGCCAGTTCCCCGACTCCTTGCCCGACCGACTCGCAGGGTGCTTCGATCCGTTGCGTACCCCTCTCAGATCCGCAACCCGCCGGACTCTCCGCTACTGGGCACACCGCGGAATTCCTCGCGTCGCTGCCCAGTAACATCACATGCCCGGTCGGGCACGGCGTAGGTGGAACTGGTACCGGCGGCCGCGTGAATGGCGCGTGCCGATGGGTTTCGTATCCGATCCTGTACAACGATGTGTTCTGGCAAAACCGTGCCTTCAACATCGTTGTGACCCAGCCGGCGTCCGGTTCCGGGTCTCAGCAATCGACCGTTACCCTAGTCCCCGCGCTGAATCAGGGTACGACGGGCGCCTGCGTTGCTCCGCCGGCGGGATCCACTTACTGGGATATCGGCCTGCGTGGTGACCATGGTCCGACCGATCACAGCTCTGGCGTGGCGTTCTCGCCGCAGTCTTCGGTGCTAACCAGCATCGTCGGCTATCCCGGCGGAGCTTCCGGCTTCAGAGCGAACACTGCTTCCTTCAGCCCGGGCGTTGTGAAGCAGTACTGCAACGGCTCGAAAATTCCACCAGAGGCGGGTACCTCGACTTGGTACCAGGTACCTCCGGGGACCTTCGAAGGCAACGTCCCAGTGCCAATCTTCAACCTGACCGCTGGTGCGACAGTGGATGAAGGCAACAACTGGGTCAACATCAGTTGGGGTCCGTTGTCGCTGATCGCCCCAACGTCAGAAACCAATCCGTCGGCCGAAGTCCCGCTCAGCGATTACTCACTGGCAGCGGGATCACCGGCTATCAACTACATCAACCCGTCGAATTCGGCGACCAGCTACGCTCAGGCTCCCGCAGATGACTTCTTCGGTAATCTGCGCAAGTCAAACGGAGCTGTCGATGCGGGCGCGGTAGAGTTCGCATCCACTGCAAATTCGCCGACCCTAACCTCTGTGACACCGAGTTCCGGTGCGCGGGGCGAAACGGTGAATGTGACTCTCACGGGCACGAACCTCACCGGCACCTCGGCGGTTACCGTTTCGGGTAGCGGTGTCGCGGTTAGCAACATCGCTGTCGTGAACGATACGACAGTAACCGCAACCTTCACGATTGCCCGCAGCGCTACCCTGGGACAGCGGAACGTCAGCCTTACGGCACCCGGGGGAAGCGTAACTCTAAACAATGCATTCAGGGTTGTAGGGGCAACCGTCAACTTCTCGTCGACGGGATTGACCACCAACCCTGCGAACAGATCCCCGAAGGACGGCGTCGTCACGGTCAGCAACGTTGCGATAGGTGCCAATGCCGGTCCGTTGACTCTGACGGGATCGCCAACGCTCACACCGGCTAGCGGTACCGGCGTCTTCAGCATCACCGCCGGCGGTACTTGCATATCGGGTGCCGTCGTGAATGCCGGAGCGTCTTGCACAATCAACGTGCACTACGTACCGCCGGCTTCAGGACCCGCATCGGCGACATCGACGATGCGAGTGAACCTGCCGAATACCGGTGCCACCGCTGATCCGGTTGTCAGTGGCACTATCACGGGCAACTGAGGTCGAGTACAGGATCGGGCATCCAGAAAACCTGCAGGATGCCCGATCCCGTTAAAAAGTTTAGGGGGCCTGTATCACATGAAGAATCAGATTTGCGCAAGGATTGCTTTAGCCTACGTTGTGCTTTGTGGAGTTCTGATCGCCCAAAGTGCCACACCCTCATCAAGCGCCAAGTTCTCCTCCCCTTCTTCTTCTCAACCGCAAGCGACATCTCCCGCGAAGAAACCTGTCCTTCCGCAGCGTTACCGTCAGAACCGGGTTGCGGCCAGCGCGCGTCAGTTCTACGCTCTCAATTGGGGCGTTGATTCCCTGACTGTGAGATCGGTCGAATCCGGCGAGATCATCCGCTTCTCCTATCGCGTGCTCGATGCCGACAAGGCCAAGGCACTGAACGACAAGAAGAGCGAACCGTCCCTGATCGACCCTAAAGCCGGCGTCAAGCTCGTGGTACCCTCCTTGGAGAAGGTCGGAAAGTTACGTCAGAGCAGCGCGCCGGAAGCGGGTAAAATGTACTGGATGGCCTTCTCGAATAAGGGCGGCTACGTAAAGCCCGGCCATCGGGTCGACGTCGTAATCGGACAATTCAAAGCCGAAGGCCTCGTCGTCCAATAGAATTTCGCTGGCTCCCCCAACAACTTAATCACAGCAGTACAGGAGCGTCTGACCATGTCACACAGGTTCATGCTGTTCTACGGAAGCCTTCTGGTTTTAAGCGCTTCCGTTGTTCTGGGCGCTGACTCTCAATCCCTGCCGAAGCTGTCTGCCGATCAAGTCATCGAAAAGAATGTGGCCGCACGCGGCGGACTGCAGGCATGGCGCGCCGTACAGAGCCTCTCCATGAGCGGCAAGATGGATGCCGGCGGGAACGAGAGTAAGACCCGCCCCACCCCCGGCGTAAGAACAGGTGGAGTGCAACTCCCGAGACGTCAAGCCGAGCAGGCTCAACTTCCCTTTCGCATGGAGATGAAACGCCAACGCAAACAGCGCCTGGAGATTGACTTTCGTGGGCAGACGGCAATTCAGGTTTTTGACGGCACACACGGCTGGAAATTGCGTCCTTTCCTGAACCGCCACGAGGTCGAGCCGTTTTCTTCCGACGAGTTGAAGGCGATGGACTTGCAGTCCGATCTCGATGGACCATTGGTAGACTACGTTGCCAAGGGCACAAAAGCCGAGATGGAAGGAACCGAAAGGGTGGAAGGCAAGGATACGTATCGGCTGAAGCTCACATATAAGAACGGGGCCTCGCAGCACGTGTGGATCGATGCCAATACCTTCCTGGAGACCAAGATTGAGGGCACACCCCGCAAGCTTGACGGCAAACTCCATAACGTCGAGATTTATTATCGTGACTACAGAACCGTCAGCCTAGTAAAAGTGCCGTATTTGACCGAGACGAAAGTGCAAGGTGTCAATCAGGCGGAGAAGATAGAAATTGATGAGGTGGCCATCAATGCGCGAGTGGAGGATTCACGCTTTGCCAAGCTTCAATAACACTATTCTGACTCGCGCACTGCGGCGGGATCGACCGAGTCTAATATGGCTCGTACTGATGCTCCTGCTCAACACTCTGCTGTCGTTCCCCGTGGGCGCGAAAACCGCCGAAGCTCCGCCGTCGACATCGCCAAAGGCTGCTAATCCAGCCCGCCGGGGCGCAACTCTCGACGATCGCGTCAAAAGGGTGGCCAAAGCGCTTGATCTCGGCGGCAAGCAGCAGGTTGCGGTTAAGAATATTCTTGAGCAGCGGCAGCAGGAACTGCTGCGAATCCGAACCGACGAGTCGATCCCAGGAAATCAGCGAATCGACAGATTGCGAGCCCTGCAGGACCAGACCGTCTACCGCATTCGGGCTATCCTCAACGAGGAGCAGAAGAAGAAGTACGATCCGCTTGCTGTCAGAAGGATCGGGCCCTCGCCGGATCAGAAAACCGTAGAAGACTGACTCAAAGCCACGACTCCTAAATAAGGTTCTTCAGCAGCGATGGTATCTTGGGTGGCGTCAACAGTGGAGAGCGGCCTTCCGGACCGCGTCAGTTTCAATTGAGCTCGGCTTCAGCCGCCGGTGGTTGTATCCCAGCGTCAAGGAATTCTGCCACCTAATTTCGCTGAGCGTTTAGTTTTCTGTCTAGCCAAGAGGGTTTTGGAAGCGGCGCACAAGTCTTTCAAAGCAGGAGACCAATGATGGGCACGAAGGCAGCAATTCTGTTGGGAGCACTGGGATTCTGTCTGACGTCGGCTGCCAGCTATGCGCAGGAGTTCTCGGCCGACGTTATTTACCTCGACACCAACGGCAAAAGTGCCGCTGACCCCAGCGCAGGAGCAGCCCATGCTCCGTCCAAGCTCTATGTCAGCGGCGACAAACTTCGTCTAGAGACAAACGGCCTCACGGGCCTCATCCTGTTGACGGATCGGGGGGAGCATACGGCCATCGCTCTCCAGCCCGGGAAGAAGGTCTACCAGCTTCTGGGAGCGGGTCCATCGCAGTATTTCCGCGCAGAAAACCCGGATGACGCTTGCGCAGCCTGGCAGCGTATTGCAGATCAGAAACTTGTCTGCGAGAAGGTCGGTCCTGAGACTGTGAACGACCGCGAGACCGTAAAATATAGGAACAAGAGCGTCTCCGAGACTGCCATCACAGAAGTGTGGATCGACAAGTCCCTCAAATTCGTCATCAAGTGGCAGTCCGCTGGGACCGGAGCAGAGCTGCGCAATCTCAAGGAGGAAAAACTGGCCGCAGGTCTGTTCGAAATCCCCTCGAATTACAAAGTTGCGAACCCCCAGAAAGGATCTTCCAAGAGTTTTTCAAGGAAGTAGTGCTCGAAAAGGATTGCCTTCCTCACATTCTTGACATCCTGAAGGTGGCATACGAGAATACGTCCAGTTAGCGAAGTAGTTAACTATTGTCCGGCCCGGAAAACAGCTCCCCCCTTTGTAGCTCAGCTGTCCTCAAGGCATTACATGAGCCGGTCGTAGCGAGCCGGTGCCGGTTGCCTGTTGCAGCATGCGGGAGTGAGGTGTATTTCCATTGACAAAGAGCCCATCCGTCCACAGGATTGCCCGATCGCTCCGAGTCAAGGCTCTCCTCAGCTTTTGGCCCTTTCGTTTGTCTGCGATGGTGGCTCTGCTGGTGGTGTTGGCGGTCCTGCAATACCGCTGGGCCAGCGAGGCGACCGCCGCCTCGGAAATGCGCATCGGCGCCGAACTTGAATCCCTGATGATGAAGTGGCACGACGATCTGTATGGCGAGTTTTCCGCCATTTGTGTCGCCATGCAAGTGGGCCCAGATTCCGGAGCACGCGATACCTGGAACGACTATCTGGAGCGCTACGTCGAGTGGAACAACGCTCCTGCACATGAGACCCATCCGAACGTCTACAGAAATCCGGACTTGGTTCAGGATGTTTATATTTGGGACACAAATCTCGATTCGCGGCCTCAACTGTGGCGCCTCAACGCGCAAAAGAAAAAGATTGAGAGTGTCGAAATACCCCAGAATCTTCAGATCCTTCTGTCTCGTCTGCGAGTCGGCTCCAGCAGCCTCTCCAGTTCGCTGCGCGTGTGGCAACTGAATCGCCAGAGTGGGCCAGCTTCGTCGAAGGCCACGTCCGACGCTAACTCACCGGGGATCACTACCAACACCGGTTGGCAATTCGATGAGAACGTTCCCGCCATCGTCCACCCGATCTTCCAGCGCGACGGCCGATCGCTCAACAGCCAGAGCCTTGTTGACTGGATGGTAATCACCCTGGATTTGAATGCGCTCCAAAAACGAATCCTTCCGCAGCTTGCGACACGATACTTCGGCGGCCTCGAAGGCTTGGACTATAAACTCGCCGTCATCGCAGGCGTAACGAGACCCGCGGTCATATACACTTCCGATCCCGAATTTGGAAGCCAGGGTTCCGATACGGCGGACGCGAGTCTAAGGATCTTCGGTCCGCAAACGCCGGCGCTCCAAGAGGAACAGTCCAGGAACTCGCGCTCCTTCAGATCCACCGACTGGCACAACTTCCACGGCTCAACCTGGTTTCCGGTCATCGAATACGAAACCCCGTTGACGCCCTGGACCCTCGTAATCCAGCATCGCACTAGCTCCCTTCAGGATGTAATCCATCGGGTGCGTCAGAAGAATTTGGCTGTCAGCGCTCTCCTGCTCCTGCTTCTTGCCTTGACCATGGCGCTTCTCACTATTGCCGCTATTCGGGCGCAGAAATTCAACGAACTGCAAATGGACTTCGTCGCCTCCGTTTCCCACGAGCTCAGAACGCCTCTGACTGCCATTTTCTCCGCTGGCGAGAACATACGAGACGGAGTCGTCCGAGACAGGTCCGGCCTCGCCGACTACGGTTCCATCGTGATAGGACGCAGTCGGCAGCTCATGGACTATGTCGATCGTATTCTCCTCTTCGCGTCCATCCGTAGCGGCAAGGATCGCTATACCATTCGCCCGCTTCCGGTGTCGGAGATCTTGCAGCGCGTCCGCAAGAACATGGCGCCGCTGATTATCGAAGAGTCTCGCGTTATCGAAGAAAACGTCGAGCCTGACCTGCCGCATGTTCTGGCCGATCCGCTCGCGGTATATAGCTGTTTGGAAAATCTCATGACTAATGCAATCAAGTACAGCAGCATTGACCGCCGGGTATACATCGCTGTCCGCAAGGAGATGACTCCGAATGGCAGGGAGGTCGCCATTAGCGTTCAAGATCACGGAATCGGTATCCGTAGTTCGAAGTTGAAACACATATTTGAGCCCTTCTACCGCAGTCCCGAAGCAATAGCAGCTCACATCCCGGGAACCGGCCTGGGACTTTCCGTATGTAAACGGCTAGCAGAGGCCATGGGTGGAAGGCTTACCGTGACGAGCGAGTTCGGTGTAGGAAGCATTTTTACATTGCATTTGCTGGCCACCGACCTGCAACCGGCGGATTCTCCCGCCGTGAGCGTTGCACAGAGACAAGGGGACGAAGTATGAACGAAAGCATTCTTTTAGTCGAGGATGAAAAGGCGCTGCGGACCACCCTCAGCGATCGTCTCCGGAGTGAAGGTTACATGGTAGAAACCGCCGGCGACGGACGTGAAGGATTCGAAAAGGCCTCGAGCCAGCCATTCGACCTCATTATTCTGGATGTTATGCTTCCCCGCCGCAGCGGCCTTGATGTCTGCCGCGATATTCGCGCCGCCGGGATGGCAACTCCAATTCTCATCCTCACTGTGAGAAACGAAACGGTCGACAAAGTCGTAGGCTTGAAACTGGGCGCTGACGATTACGTCACGAAACCATTCGAAGCCCCGGAATTGCTTGCCCGGATCGAAGTCCTATTGCGACGAGTTCCCATCTATAGCGGCCAAGGTATTCATCAATTTGGCGCAATCCGTGTTGACGTGCGCGAAGGCCAGGTCACAAAAGACGGGAAACCGGTTTATCTCACGGCGCGTGAATTCCAGTTATTGCGTTACCTGATGGAACGCGCCAGCAGCACAGTCTCGCGAGAGGAATTGCTGCGCTCAGTGTGGGGCTACGATGCCGACACTTTCACCCGAACCGTAGACACCCACATAGCCAGCCTCCGCCAAAAACTGGAACAAAACCCCAAAAAACCCGAACTGATCCTCTCTGTTTCTGGAGTAGGCTACCGCTTTGTGGGCCGAGGATAGCGCGCGCGGGAGGCTGACGCCGATTCGGGCATGACGCAACGCTCCCTGGCGCACCTTGCATACACAATGGCGTCTTTTGCATAGCGGTCCTCGCGGCAATGGATTACATTTGCTCAACTCGGCTGTGCCACGACGCTGAATGAACAAACGCTTCCGATTCTCCGCCAGCAACTTTGCGAAGATGGACGAACATGGCCTCGCCGGGATGTCCTGCGCAGGGCCGTACTCCCGCAAGTGCAGTTATTTCCGATGCCTCGTGGTGCCACCCTGCGGGACGCGACCACCTATGCAGTATCTCTTTCATTTCTGCTGATTCCTGGCGGAGGCCGGTTCGGCTCGGTGAAGTAAGCCAGTTTGATAATGAACTCTCGGCATACCTCTGGTTCGACTATCTCCGCGGGGCGGCCTGGGGTAGACGCTTCTCAAGTATTGCTGGTGGTGACTGAGGAACAGAACGAAGCACCTCTCTACCGGATTCGGATAGTCTTGCCCAATGATGCCCTGAGTGCCATTCCCTATCTTGCCGACCTGGAGGCAAAAGGTTTTATTCCCGGATTCGAACTGCAATTTTTCGAGCACGGCTCCGGTCGCATACAGCCGCAAGCAGACGCATGTCTTTATTGCAGCCTACAAAGGCCGGTTGCCGATACTCTCGAGAAGCTCACCACCAAACAGCTGTTGTCCCGCATCGCGCGCTTTGGATCTTTCAAGTCGCGGACGGATCCTCGGGTGCGCGCACGTCCGGGTTGGAGATTGTCGCCCTGGGTCGGCAGGAGGCGACGGACTTGGCCGCCGACATCATTGCGGTCGCCAAGTTCTACGATTTACCTTTGGACGTATTCCTCGGCATCGGCGCGATGGAAAACAACTACCTCAGCATTCGAGGCGACATCACCCATTCGATCTGGAAGCACAAAGCGGCCACGCATGACACTATTCTGAAACGCAGAAGACGGCGAGTTCTGGTAAGCAACTACTCTGTGGGCGTTTGGCAAATCACGCGCGAGACGCTGCGCTACGCTCACGCCTTTTACCTCAAGGACAAGAACAAGCGTGACTATGCCAAGCTCCCGGAACGGCTCGTTCCGCCGGACACCCTGGAATTGGACGTGACGGATCCGCATGTGCTCACCACCTGCACGGGGTTGTTGCTTCGCGATCTTCTGATCAGTTTGGTGGAGATGTCGAGAAGGCTGTGGGTGCCTACAACGGAGGGCCACGAAATCCAAATCCGCAATACGCCGCTGGAGTACAAATGGTTGCTAGTTATGCCCGCAATGTGTTGGAGCGGGTTAGCGCTGTGAATGAACGCTCGACAAAAGTCGACCTTGCGGGGAGCAGCCAGCCCTGATCGTATGCGTTGTTCCGTCCATCCCAACCGAGAAGCAGGACAATAGCCCGGGCGTAGAGGAATTGGCGGAGGTCGTCGACGAGCGCGCTAACGATCTTAGATCTACAACGCCACGCGCTCCTCTACTGGATTGAGCTGGCAACTGCCGAGAACGCGTTGTTGGCGTTGGATCCTACCAGGCGGATCGTGCCAATGACGATCACAAGGATTACGGCGAGCATCACAGCGTATTCGGCAATGTCTTGGCCCTCGTCTTCACGAAGCAGTTCTCGGAGCATGACTTCCTCCTTTGCTCTGCATTGACGCCCATCATTCGTCAGAGTTATGGTTCGCTTGTTGCCCGGGCGTTGTGGTCGAGCCGCTGGATTTCTGCGGTTGCCATCTCTCTCGTGCCTTCTCTTCGAGTTGTTTGTATCTTTCTCGCTGCTCTGGTGTAAGGACATCGTTGATTTGCGGTTGGAAGGAATCATGGATGGATTGCACTTTCTCCATCTCTTGCTCCTTCGGAATCGAAGCATCGTGGCGGATAGATCGGATCTTTTGGCTCTCCTCCATTAGGATTGGCTTCAGCCTGGCTTCTTGGTTTTCTGTTAGGTTGAGTTGTGCGCCAAGCCACCGAAGATGTGCTGCGATGCGGTTGGCGCGTGGCTGCCGATACCCTCCACCCCGGCCACTTTGGGCGATTGCCAGCCAACCAATGCTGCATAGAAAAGCCAGAGCCAAAGCCAGCGATCGTAACCCTCTACCCATGATTCCTCCCTCAGAAGACGGCGCCGACAGCAGCACCAAAGCAGTGTTGTAAAACTCCGGCCGTTCCTCGATTGACAGGTCGAGATCAAGCTCAGACAAGAGGTCCTTAATTACCCCTACGGTAACGAAATTCACGACGACCTCCTACTCGAAGATGGAGTGGTCCGCGATTCACTGTCACAACCTTTCGATCCTCACCTTGCCATTCCGCGGACGGGGCACCTCGTCAGCAACTTCCGTTGTGTTTAGTGGGTGGTCCGAGCTGAGCCAGTCTCTTCTGACGGCTGCCAGCTTGCTTTTCCGTCCTCATAAATGTGCACGTCGCGCTGGGGAAAAGGAATAGTGATTGCTTCCCGGCGAAATCGCGCGAAGATACGTTTGCGCAGTTCATGTTGCGCCAGGTATTGGTCTACGAAAGTTGCCACGCGACAAATCAACGTGAAGTTAAGGGATGAGTCTCCGAAGCCGGGAATGAAGCGCACGAAGGGCGGAGGCTCGGACAACAGGCCGTCCACCTCTTCGGCAGCGCGAGTGGCCTCATCCACCAGGATGCGCTCGACTTGTTCGGGATCGCTGTCATAGCTCACACCCACCGATATCAACAGTGACATCTGCGGCTCGGGCAGCGAGTAATTCGTAACGATGGTAGAGGCCAGCTTCGCATTGGGGACCACTACCACATTGTTCGGCAGCGTGCGAATGCGAGCAGAACGCCAACCCTGCTCGATGACAAAACCTTCTTCGCTGCTTTCTAGTTTTATGTAGTCTCCGACTCGGACAGGATTGTCGAGCCGCAAATACACGCCTGCGAAGAAATTGGAAAGCGTGTCCTGCAAGGCTAGAGCCACCGCGACGCTACCCACGCCCAGGGTTGTCCAGACAGCTGTCAGAGATATACCCAGATTGTCCAGCACGATCATCACGGCGAAAGCAGCGAAAAGTACCTGGCTCACGAAGCGAATGGGCTCGCGTAACGATTCCCGCTCGACGCGCCTGCTGAGCCAGGCGTTCAGGAACAACCGCAGCACCTTGAAACAATAGTAAAGAAGAACGGCGATGACGGAGACCGTGACAACGCGGTTCGCCAAGTGCAGAAACCTGGCCGGGAGCGGCAACAGGTTTAGCGATGCGGCAGCGATAGCGAAGACAAGGATGGGCTTTATCGCTCCGTCCAGAATGTCCACCAACCGGTCATCGACCGTCGTTCGCGTTCGTTGCGTAATACGACGAAGCTGTCCGATGACAAAGGTACGAAAAACCCACGCGCATCCTATCAGCGCCAAAATCTGCAACGAATATCCGAGCCAGGGGTGGGCGGGTAAAAAGTGACGCCAATGATCGAGCACAGTCAGCACAATGCACCTCGCTTTTGAGGGTTAAGAGGTTCGAGGGATCCGACCATTCTGGGGGTCAAAATGTTCCGAGTGCTGAGCTCCGGCGAATACGACAAGGCGCTTCTTTGCAAGTTTTTAATTTCGATGGCCATGGGCGCTTCGATCTGTTCGGAGGTGGCAGTATCCAGGCAGAGGCAGAATCGTTCGCACCAGCGAAAAACATTCTCTTTGCGAATTTTGCGACGGAGCTTTCGCATTTGCCGCTTTCGCTGCTTCGGGCTCAGGCAAAACGCGCGATAAATCGCCGCGGCAACCTTCTCGATATCGTAGGGGTTGACCAATACCGCACCATTTCGCAATTGGTCCGCCGCCCCCGCGAATTCGCTGAGGATCAGGACACCTTCGTCGCTGACCTGGGCCGCGCAAAATTCCTTTGCCACCAGATTCATTCCATCCTTGAGCGGAGTGATGAGGGCAATATCGGCAGCGCGGTAAAGAGCCAGAAGCTCCGGGCGATCCAGGTGTCGGTGAATGTAGTGCACCGGAACCCAAGCAGGTCCACCGAATTCGCCGTTGATCCGGCTGGCGAGCCGCTCGATGTCGAGTTTTAGCTCCTGATATTTCGGAATATCCTCACGACTTGGAACCACGACCTGAACCAAAGTGATTTTGCGATGCAGTTCTGGGTGCGATGCAAGAAGGTTCTGGAATGCACGAAGCCGTTCTGGAATGCCTTTTGTATAGTCGAGCCGGTCTACTCCCAGCATGATCTGGCACCCGGCAACATCTCTTCGGATTTGTGACGTGCGCTCCCTCACGTCCGGAAGGTTCGCTTGGGTCGAAAACTCGTCGAAGTCGATTCCAATCGGAAAGGTCCCAATGGTGGCTCTGCGGTTTTCAAGTCGCGCGACCAGGTGATCCGACGTGCGGCCGAGCTCGATCTCCGGCAATAAGCGTCGGACGCAGCTTGCAAAGTTTCTCTGATCGCGTGGAGTCTGAAACCCAACCAAGTCGAAATCAAACAGTGAACGAAGAATTTCACTTCGCCATGGGAGCTTTTCGAAGATATCGGCGGGCGGAAACGGAATGTGCTGGAAGAACGCGAGCTTGGAGGGTACGCCCAGCTTGCGGAGCATGCTTCCCAGCATCATCAGATGATAGTCATGGATCCACACAATCGCGTGTTCTGTAGCGATTTGGGCGACCGCGTCGGCGAACTTTTGGTTTACCGATAGATACGCTTTCCAATAGTCGGGATCAAAGTTACAACGCGATTGCAAGTCATGAAAAAGTGGCCAGACGATTTCATTGGAGAAACCACAATAAAACTGCCTCCGCTCTTCATCCGTAAGCAAGACCGGAATCAGACGGCCGTGTTCAGCGGCATTGTCTCTGAACAAATCCAGGAACCCGGGCCTAAACTCAGTTCCTGTCCAGCCGACCCAATAACCATCGCTCTCACGCAGAAGAGGGCGCAGAGCGGTTACGAGCCCTCCGGAGCTGGGTTTGAGTTGCACACCTTGGGGCCCCTCCGTGATGCTCAGGGGCAAACGGTTGGAGACGAAGATGAGGCGTGTACCAGGTGTCATCGTGTACCTCCGCAACAGTCGCCCCATCGATGCAAGAACTCCATCAAATCCTCAGGCGGCTTGATCCAAGATTGGGCCTTGGTTTCTCTCCATTCTGGCCGAACGAGAACAGTCAGAACGTGAGGACAGGTTTCTAGCGCAGCGAAAGCATCTTCATCAGTAGTATCGTCTCCCAAGTATGCGGCTGGGATACCCGGCCCCGTTTCTTCCAGTACTGTCAGAACTGCGTGAGCTTTATTTCTGCCATTGGGACGAATTTCGATCCCACCGTCGAAATCGAGCAGGGTCATTCGGCTGTGGTCGACGAGGCGGCTCCATCCTTGGCGAACCTTCTCGGCCAGGAATGTAACAGCTTGAGGAGGGAGCCCCCGCCAATGAACGGCAATACTTCCGGTCTTGAACTCGGCAAGATGCTTTAGCCCCTGATACTCGAGCCATGCTCCGGCCTCCGCCAAGATTCGCAGGTCGGAATCAGAAAGAGGGTATGTTCGGCATCCCCCGTCGGGATGAAAGCGTTGGAGTCCGTGGAGACCCCATATTTCCGGGAAAGGAAAGATTCCGAGCAGCGGGATGAGTTCCGCAGCAGGACGACCGGTGACGATGACGAGTCGCGTGAGGCCACTTTCCATGAGCGTCGACAAGGAATCGCTGACTCCCGGAAAAGGGTAGGCGCAGGAGCGATCGTTGCAGAAAGGCGCAAGCGTTCCGTCGTAGTCAAGGATCAACACGCCGGTGTGATGTCTGTTCAAGTTCTCAAAAAACGTTTCGAGAATGGGGTTCGTTTCAATTGTGTGCATTGCACCTCCTTGCACTAAGAGTTGGAAATGAGCAATCGGTCAATGGAGAGGCGGCGCGACTTGCGCCGCGCAAACGCAACTTCAGTGACGGAAGGGGCTAGCAGAGACGGGTGCAGTTGAGGGTTACAAGATCGCAGTCAATAAGTACGCGGGATTCACGATCACTCGGAGAGACCAGTCCTATAAAACAAAGCAAACCGCTAAATGCAAAGGCAGCGGAAATCAGCGCTATTTGCCGCGCCTGAGCCGCTTGTGCGGCCCGCAGTGCGGTCGGTTCCAAGTCTACGGAAGGCGCAAAGAATACCACTGCCACCGCAACCAGCAGTAGAATTATCAAGGCAGACTTGTGGCGAGCATCCATTAAATCTAATTATATCAATGGTTTACGTCAGTGTCAACCAAAACCAACTGTTCGTTTTTCCCGCTGAATTGTCCGATCAAATCCAAAGTTCTTTCTGCTCCGATAGCGGCATAGTTATCTCCTGCGCAGGAAAGTAACTTTTTCGCTCGGAGGCTAGTGGACAGGAGTCTCTCGCCCTCATTCTGGATATCATTGGCAGACATTGGCCGCAGAGTCCAGGAGCCTCGGAAAAAAACATACAGAACTCCATCAGACGCACCTCCTTCGCGTGCATCGGACCGAATCCCCAAGGCTTCGGCTAGCGCGATTGACCCGTCTCCTAGGGTTCCTATATCCGCATAAATTGCGAAATATGATTTTCCCGCTCCGGAGGTTCTTTACGACTGCGAAATCTCCCAACCCCATTGCTCCGAGGTCCGCTACGTCTTCAGGTAATGCGATATATGGGATCGTCGATGCGTCCTGAATCAACGGATCACCGTCCCGATCAGTGATAATGCCGTCCCATGACTTGGCTCACCTGCATTCGATAATTCGTCAAGCCCTGTATCCTCCGGGTGGTGGGTATTCGAAGCAAATACTGATTAACGCCAGACCGAAAAGCTACTCTCTACCGGCATTTTGGAAACGGAGAAACCTGTAGAGTAGTACTAACCTGAATTGCAGAAGAGTTGAAGCGTTGAGCTTTCCAATGCGAAAGACTGAGACTCCCGAAAAAGTCCCGAGGTCAAGAGAGTGCAAGGGGAAAGGCATGTCTCGTCAACAGTTTAGGAGAGCGCTGCTCTGACTCTTAATCAGTAGGTTGAAGGTTCGATTCCTTCCGCGCTCACCACCTTAACCCCTTGCAAGCCCAATATTTTCGCGGTGTCTGACGTTTTCTTCACTTTCTCATCGTCGCACCGCCAGTCGCCAAAAGTAACGCTCAGTAGCCTAGGGTCCCGAAAAATCCCCGAACTTTTCGCCTGGGGGGTCCCGAACTCCGCTACATCACTGAACCGTATCCGTCGCCAGAGGCTCGCCAGTCGACGAACTTGTCGCAAACCTGACCGCCCGTTTGCGAGTTGCTCGCCGGTCACGCCGCTCATTCCGAACCTTCTTCTGGAATGCGTCCTTCATCGTTGCCGGCGTGGGATGAACGTACTTCCGCCTCGTCGTGATGTTGGCGTGCCCAGCAGCCCGCTGCAAAGTGAAAGGATCCACTCCGGTAAGGCCGAGGTTCGTCAGTGCTGTATGACGTGCGCTATGCACGCACGCGTCCCATGGCAACTTCAGCACGGTTCGGATGCGTTCTTGCTGTTGGATCAGTGTGAAAGTTGAAACAGGACTGATGCCGTCCTCCCGCGTAAACACGAGATCAGACTTCAATTTCGCCAACCACGTGGTGAGAATGTCTTTGGCACGAGCGGTGATCGGCAGGCTGCGCTTGCGGAATTCGGTCTTGCCTTCCCGGATTTGCAGATAACCATAGTGCCCCCACTCGTCAGCCTTCTGCGTCATGTGAACGTCAGCTTTGACCAGGTCGATGATCTCGCCCTCGCAGATGCCGACTTCTGGCCGCAATCGAATAGAATGGCTCGATCTTTTCTCGCGTTGATCCGGCCCTGATTTAGAAAAACGTTCACCCCATGAGTTCTCGATGCCATCCCATAGAGCAAACATTCTGGTTGCGTTTTACTCTCGTGACGGTTCCGTAGAAGCGCTTGCTAAAGCGGTTAGTGAAGGAGCCCGCGATGCCGGAGCAGAAGTCCGACTTCGTCGCGTGCCCGATCCCGTCGCGTCAGATGTAACGGCGAAAGTCCCCGGCTGGGAAGAACGGAGCAAGCGAATGCTGGCTGAGTACGGAGCGCCAACGCTCGCCGACGTGGAGTGGGCCGACGGCATCATATTCGGCACTCCGACGCGTTTTGGTAATACGTTCCCGGAGTTGAAGGCGTTCATCGACAGTTTGGGCAGTCTGTGGTTTCAGGGCAAGCTGGACGGAAAAGCGGCTGGCGCCTTCACTTCCTCTGCGGGACCGCACGGTGGAAACGAGACGACGGT
>Ga0335069_10002311_pt1 | contig 29464 bp, 23 predicted proteins | sample Lox_Sample_11_FD_206714 | JGI IMG/M metagenome (GOLD analysis project Ga0335069, IMG submission 206714) | Soil microbial communities from Loxahatchee National Wildlife Refuge, Florida, United States - Lox_Sample_1.1 | ecosystem: Environmental > Terrestrial > Soil > Wetlands | place: USA...
GAAGCCCGTGGTATCGAAATGGGTGATGGGCGCGACCCCGCTCTTTCCGGCCAACAGGTTCCGCCACGACTCAGCCGTGTCGAGGCCAACGGCGGTAACCAAGCCAACGCCGGTCACGACAACTCTCCGCGTCAAGCTAGACTCCTTCTCTGGAGACCACCCCTGCGGTGGTCAATTCTTCGAGGGCTTTACGTGGCCTTGAATGTAATCCACGGCATCCTTGACCGTCGTAATCTTCTCGGCGTCCTCATCCGGGATCTCGATCTCGAAAGCTTCTTCGAACGCCATGACGAGTTCCACGAGGTCAAGCGAATCGGCGCCTAGGTCGTCAACAAAGTGTGCGGTGGGCGTCACTTCAGCCTCATCGACTCCGAGCTGCTCCACAATAATCTGTTTCACCTTCTCTTCGGGCGAAGCCATCAGTCCATCCTCCTAAAAGTTACATGGGGGCGCTCATTCTAACTGTGCTCCCCCCAAGCGTCAAGCTGCCAAATCTCCAGAAGTGTCCTTGTTTCCGATGTAGCGCCGGGCTTTAGCCCGGCAAGTGCCGCCCTCCAGGGCGGCGCTACCTCCCGATTCGAACACCCCTGCTCTCCCCACTTTACCTGCTAAGCCATGAACATGCCACCGTTGATATTCAGTACGTGACCAGTAATATACGTCGTGTCCGGCGAAGTCAGGAAGACCACGCCGTGCGCAATTTCCGCATCGGTGCCCATGCGGCCCATGGGGATCATGCCCAGCATCTTCTCTTTGACTTCGGGCGAAAGGTTCTCCGTCATCGGCGTAGCGATGAACCCCGGGGCGATGGCGTTCACGGTGACGTTGCGTTTGGCGACCTCGGCCGCTACGGCCTTGGTGAGGCCGATGATGCCGGCTTTGGAAGCAACGTAGTTCGCCTGGCCCACGTTCCCCGCCTGCGCCACCACCGAGGCCAGGTTCACGATGCGGCCAAAACGCTGCCGGATCATCGTGGGCAGCACGGCCCGCGTGCAATAAAAGGCCCCATAGAGGTTGACCTTCAGCACGGCTTCCCAATCCTCGGTCTTCATGCGCATCACCAGATTATCCTTGGTGATGCCGGCATTGTTCACCAGAATATCGATTCTGCCCCAGTTCGCAAGCGTCTGGTCAACCATTTCCTGAACTGCGGCGACGTCGGTCACGTCGATGCAGAACTTCAGCACTTCGCGGCCCAGGTCCTTGAGTTCCCGGATGGTTTCGTCAAGCTTGGGGCAATTGATGTTCACCAGCACGATCTTGGCCCCAGCCGCGGACAGGGCCATCACTGTGGCCCGGCCGATTCCCTGGGCGCCGCCCGTGACGATCGCTACGCGTCCGTCTAGATTTCCCATGATTTCTGCCAACTCCTATCTAACAATGTCGTTAAGCCTTCGCCAGATCTTCAGCGTGCAGGCATTCGGCCGCGCGGTCGCACTGGCGCAAGAGCCCCGCCAGCACTTTGCCCGGCCCGGCTTCCACAAACTTCTCGACGCCCAGCGACCGCAGCAACCGCATCGATTCTTCCCAGCGCACGGGAGAGGTCACTTGGCGTTTTAGCCCTTCGCGCACGGCCCCGGCGGAACCAACCACCTGCGCATCCACATTATTGATCAGCGGTGGACAGGGATCGGCTATTTCAGTCGAATCCAGATCCACGCTCAGGCGGTCTTGCGCGGGCTTCATCAAGGCGCAGTGGAAGGGCGCACTTACGTTCAGCATGATAGCACGCTTGGCGCCGCGCGCCTTGGCCGCTTCTACAGCTCGCGCCACAGCCTGGGCGCTTCCCGCAATCACGATCTGGCTAGGCGAATTCAAGTTCGCCGGGGAAACCACTTCGTTCCCGGCAGCCGCCCGGCAGACTTCCTCCACCACCGCCGCGTCCAGTCCCAGAATCGCCGCCATCGCCCCTTGGCCGACCGGCACGGCTTCCTGCATGTACTGGCCGCGCTTGCGAACCAGACGCACCGCGTCCGCCAACTGGAGCGCGCCGGCCGCCACCAGCGCGGAGTATTCGCCCAAACTGTGGCCCGCTACATAATCTGCCGGGATGCCCTTCTCGCGCAAGACCCTTGCCGCCGCCACCGACACCGTGAGAATCGCTGGCTGCGTGTTAGCGGTCAATTGCAATTCCTCAGCGGGACCTTCAAAACAGAGCTTGGAGAGCGCCATGCCCAGCGCGGCGTCAACTTCCTCAAACACCGCGCGCGCGACGGCGAAGTTCGCCGCCAGCTCGCGGCCCATGCCGGGATACTGCGAACCTTGACCGGGAAATAAGAATGCAGTTTTGGCCAAAAGAACCTTCCGGGTGAATGGCACACAAGTTAATAGACGAGCAAGAACGTTGTTACTTAACCTCACACCATAGGATGCCTGCGGAGTACCCCCTCACCCGGCTCGCTACGTTCGCCACCCTCTCCCCCAGGGGGGGCGAGGGTTAACGGCAAGAATTGTAGCCCTCGCCCCCTTGGGGGAGAGGGTGGGTGAGGGGAGTCACGCGTCACTCCATTCTGCGAAACTCCGTAACAACCAAAGAACACCCGAGTGACTCACTGATTCAGTTCCTCACCACCTCATCAACACCGCTCCCCAAGTCACGCCGGCCCCGAAAGCGGACATCAACACCAGACTTCCCTTTTTCAGGCGGCCGCTGCGCGCGCATTCATCCAGGCAGATTGGAATCGAGGCCGAGGATGTGTTGCCGACGCGGCTGATGTTGGAATAGACCTTCTCAGGGCAGATGTTCAGCCGCTCGCGAACGGCGTCCGTGATGCGCTGATTCGCCTGGTGGGGGATAAACAGGTCTAGTTCCTGGGCCGTGACGCCGGCTTTCGCCAGCACGCGGTGCGAGACGTCTTCCAAGCTGCGCACTGCCACCTTGAAAAGTTCATTGCCGCGCATTTTGATGTAATGTTCACGCCGCTCGACGGTCTGGGCAGAAGGCGGATGCGCGGTACCGCCGGCCGGGATAAAGAGGTGGTCGGCGTACTGGCCTTCCGTGTGCAGTTCGTGCGCCAGAATCCCCGAGGGCGGCGAGGCCGGGCCAAAAACCGCAGCCGCCACGCCGTCGCCGAAAATCACGCAGGTTGCGCGGTCCTGGTAATCAAGATAACGCGAAAGCAGTTCTGCGCCGATCACCAGCACGTATTTGGCCGTACCGTTCCGGATGAACTGCTCCGCCACGGTCGTACCAAAGAGAAACCCGGAGCAAGCCGCAGCCATGTCAAACGCACAACAGCCGTGCGCCCCAAGGTCGCGCTGGATAAGGGCCGCCGTTGAGGGCAAAGGCATGTCGGGGGAAATAGTGGTGCAAATAATCAGGTTCAAGTCCGTGGCCTTGATCCCGGCACTTTGCAGGGCCTGGCGCGCCGCTTCCACGGAGAGGCTGGAGGTGGTTTCGTGGGGAGCCGCCTGACGGCGTTCCTTAATGCCGGTGCGCGCGGTGATCCACTGATCGGAGGTCTCGACCATCCGCTCGAGATCCTGATTCGTAACCACTTTCTCGGGCAGGGCCGAGCCGGTTCCGATCACACCTGCAAGACACATGCAAACTCCTCGGGTTCTGGCACGCCAGCAATGACCATGGAAATGCGGGGCTGAATCGGGAGGCTCTGTCTACCCCTTGGGAATTCCTAGGGACGCGGCCGCCAAATCGCGTTCAATCTTCTCGTTCACCGCACCGGCGGCAAAGTCCGCCGCCACGCGGATGGCATTCTTGATGGCGTTCGAGTTCGAGCCGCCGTGGCAGATAATGCACACGCCCTTCACGCCCAGCAGGGGCGCGCCACCATACTCGGCGTAGTCCACCCGCTTTTTGAAATTCTGGAAACCCTTGCGAGCCAGCACGTAACCCACCTTGGAAGAGAGCGTGCTGGAAAGCGCTTCTTTGAGCAAGGTTGAGACCGTCTCGATCAATCCTTCGCTGATCTTCAGGGCAACGTTACCGATGAAGCCGTCGCAGACGATCACTTCCACACGGCCATTATAAAGATCGCGCCCTTCGACGTTGCCGATGAAGTTCACGGGAAGCTGCTTCAGCAGGGGCAGCGCTTCCCGAGTCAGATCGTTTCCCTTGTGGTCCTCCTGCCCAATGGAGAGCAGGCCCACGCGCGGCTTCGGCGCGCCAAAAATGACGCGGTAATAAATCTCGCCCATCACCGCGAATTCCACCAGATGGTGGGGTTTGCAGTCAACGTTGGCTCCCACATCGAGCAGCACGGCCGCCGTGCCTTTCGAGGTGGGGAAAACCTGGGCGATCGCCGGGCGGTCTACTCCTTCAAGCGCGCCCAGGACAATCTTGGCCGTGGTCATGACCGCGCCCGTGTTCCCGGCGCTGATCATGCCGTCCACAAGGCCGTCGCGCACCAGGCGCGTCGTGACGCGGATGGAGGAATCGCGCCGCTGGCGGAAGGCCTTGGTCGCCTTGTCCTCCATGGTGACGGCTTCGCTCGCGTGGACGACTTCAATGGGAAGACGGCGCGCGTCGCGCCGCGCCAGTTCGCGAGTCAAGCGGTCGCTCGGCCCTACCAGCACCACTTCTGCGTAGCCGGCCCGGGCAGCCGCGATGGCTCCTGCAATTTCTGGCTCGGGCGCCAAATCGGTGCCCATAGCGTCCACAGCGATACGTCGCATCGTGGTCAGTTCAAACGGTGGATTAGTCCCGGTGCAGGAAGTGGTGGTAGCGCCGGGCCGAGCTTCCCCGAGCTAAACCTTGATACCTCAAGCTGATTCTTCCACCAGAACCACTTCCCGGCTGCGATAGTAACCGCAGTGGGGGCAGACCTGATGGGGCAACTTCATTTCGTGGCAGTGTGGGCACTCTGACATCCCACTCGCTGCCAGATGATCGTGCGCCCGGCGGCGATTCCGCCGCGCCTTGGAATGTCGTCTTTTAGGATTCGGCATAGTAGTTCTTCCTTCGTTCAGTTCGGAATCGGGAAAATTGTCGGTATCATTCGCCCCTCAACGAGGCGAAGGGCGAATCATCCCGCGGCACGGAGCAGGTGCAATGCACCAGATTCCGATTCACCCCACAAACCGGGCACAAACCTTGACACTCAGCCCGGCAGACCACCTTCATCGGCACAGAGAGAATGACTTGCTCTGTGGCCACGTCCGCCGTGTCGATTCCGTCCCCCGTGTAAAAGCCGGTTTCCAGCTCATCCTCGGGGATTTCCACCTCTTCTTCCTGGGCAATCGCCTTCATCGGCTGGTAGAAGAGGTCAAAATCACGACTGACGGGGAGCTCGACGGCCCCCAAGCAGCGGTCACAACTGGTTTCGAGGCGGGCGTCTAAATGCCCGTGGATACGGATTCCCGCCCCCACAAGCTCCGCCACGACGTTGATCTTCAGAGGGCCGACTTGCCGAAACTCGGCTCCGCGATAGTCAAGCCCACCTGGCACATACTCCTCGGAACCTACAATCCGATGGAGTTCAAGTTCCGCAAGGGTTATACGCACCCCAGCCTCGCAAACGCAAAACACCAATTATACCTTGCACAAAGGGGATGTCAAGAAAGCTAGTCCAGATCAATGTCCCGCAGAGGCGGGCCGGTGGGCTTGTCCTTGGTTTTCTCGAAGGCTTCCTTGAACTTACGGTCGAGCAGTTCCGACTTCAACCTCTCGTCTTCTGTCCCCTGGCGGAACAGAGCCTCCCGCCGCTCCGCTTCCTTCTGGAGGAGCGTGGTAGCCTGATCAAGGTCGGGAGCCTTGTCTAACTTCGGGGGTGGCTCATGGTGCAGGACTTTGCCCAGTTCGGCGTCAATAGTCAGCACCGCGCCGCAGCACGGGCAGACCACTTCGAGCTTCCGCGGACCACGTTGGGCAACCATCTTGCCCTGATGCTACGCCGGTCCCTGGGGCGCTGTCAATTTGGTGCAATGTCCTTGGGCACCTCTCTTCGCGCTTCCGGGTGATTGCCTTGGGCTGCGGTGTGCTGCACCCTGGAAAAGGGCTGCAATTTTCGGTGAAACATCCTATAGTTTTCGTTGCTCGTCAGCAGGATGCTGAAAGACCCGCCGATTATGTCATCCTGAGTGCAGCGAAGGCTCTGCCGCATCTTCTTCGAGGCAAAAGCAGATCCCCCGCTTTACTCGCTGTGACAACGAGTGGGCGCAGCTTACAAGACGCCCTCTTCAGCATCCGGCCATATCCACATTTCTCTGGGAGGATTCCATGCCAGATGTTGTCACCTTCGGCGAAGCGATGATTCGCCTCTCGCCCCCGCATTTCCAGCGCTTGGAGCAGACGGCTAGTCTGGACGTCCACGTAGGGGGTGGCGAGTTAAACGTCGCCGTGGGGGTTGCCCGTTTGGGCTTGAAGAGTACTTGGGTTTCGCGGCTGCCTGAGAACGCCCTGGGGCGTCTCACGGAAAACCGCGCGCGCCAGGCCGGCGTTGACACTTCGAACCTGGTCTGGGCGGCGGCGGACGCATCGCGCATGGGCCTGTACTTCCTGGAATTCGGGGCCGCGCCGCGCAGCAGTTCCGTGCTCTACGACCGGCGGAATTCCGCCATCAGCGCCATTCAGCCCGGCGAGGTGAATTGGCGGAAAGCTCTGGAAGGAGCGCGGTGGTTTCACATGAGCGGCATCACGCCCGCACTCAGCGATTCCGCTGCGGCCGTGACGCGAGAGGCTCTCGAAGCCGCAAGGCAAGCGGGCGCAACCGTCAGCTACGACCTCAACTATCGCGGAAAGCTCTGGTCGGCCGAGAAAGCGCGGGCCATCCAGGAACAACTGATGCAGTTCGTGGATGTCCTGATCACGACGGAAGAAGACACGAACGTGGTCTTCAAAATCCAGGCCGGGGGAAAGACCGACGAGAAAGGCTTCACGCAGGTCTCCTCCGAATCTTATAAGGAAGTTGCGCAGCGGCTACAGGAAAAGTTCCATTTCAAAGCCGTCGCCATCACCTTGCGTGAGAACCCTTTGGTTTGGCGAAACACCTGGACAGCTATCGCCTATGCCGATGGCAAGTTCTATGATGATGTGAAGTACGAACTGGAGATCGTAGATCGTCTCGGCGGCGGTGACTCCTTCAGTGCTGGTTTCATCTATGGGTACCTCGCGAAAGGCTCCTATCAAGCCGCGGTTCGTTACGGGAACGCTTTCAGTGCGCTGAAGCACTCGACGCCGGGAGATTTCAACTGGGCGACCCTCGCGGAAGCCGAAGCCCTTTTGAAGGGCGGCAGCCTGCGGGTCGCACGATAAGAGGTGCCAGGGGTTAGATCCTTTCGTTGTAGCGGCGCTCTATGAGCGGCGAAACGACGGCGGTCCTAGACCGCCGCTACAGTACTGAGCGTCGCGATATTCTGCAATCTTCAATAAATGAGGGAGAATTTCATGTCTTGGTCAAAAGAGAAAGCGCTTGGACTTATTCGGGAAGTGGGAGTGATTCCCATCGTGCGGGCGCCGTCGGCGGACGACGCCTGGCGCGCGGCAGAAGCGATCATCGAGGGGAACATCGGTATTGCCGAAATCACGATGACGGTTCCCAATGCCATCGGCGTGATGGAAAAGGTGGCGTCGAAATTCGGCGACAAGATTCTGCTGGGCGCCGGAACGATCCTGGATCCAGAGACCGCGCGCGCGGCGCTGCTGGCGGGTGCGGAGTTTATTGTTACGCCCGCTTTGAACTTGCAGGTCATCGAAGTAGCGCGGCGCTACAGCAAACCTTGCATGCCTGGCGCCTTGACGCCGACGGAAGTCGTTGCTGCATGGCAGGGCGGCGCGGATATCGTCAAGATCTTCCCCTGCGGACCCGTGGGCGGCGCCAAGTACATCAAGGCCCTCAAAGGTCCCTTCCCGCAAATTGAGATGGTCCCCACCGGCGGGGTCAACCTTGAGACGGCTCCGGAATTCATCAAGGCCGGCGCCGCTGCCGTGGCCGTGGGCGGTGAGCTCGTGAACGTGAAGATTCTGCGTGAGGGCAAGCTGGGAGAAATCGCCGCCAACGCGCGCAAGTACGTGGAAGCTGTGCGAGCAGCTCGCGCGTCGATGGCAAAATAGGAGAAGATCATGCCGAAAGCGGATGAGCGCATTGGCAGGCGGGAATTTCTCGGAGCGGCAGGGGCGGCGGGGTTCATGATTATCAAGCCTCAACTCGTGCGCGGCACCGCCGCCAACTCCGCCATCCGCCTGGGACTTCTCGGCTGCGGGAACCGCGGCACGCACGTCGCGACCTCCTTTGCTGACAGTACCAGCGTGCGTGTCGTGGCCCTTGCCGACCTGTTCCAGGACAAGTTAGACCGCGGGAAGCAACACTTCGACGCGGTGGCTTCCAAGAAAGGCTACAGCGGGATCGATCCCAAGCTGATGTTCCGAGGGCCGCGGGCCTATCAAGTTTTGGCGCACTCGCAGGACATCGACGCGGTACAAATCTCCACACCCGACATCTTCCATCCCGAACACCTGGAAACGGTGGTTGCGGCCGGGAAGCACGTCTACTGCGAAAAGCCCGTTGCCGTGGATGTGACCGGCTGCAAGCGCGTTCTCGATATCAGCGAGAAGGTAGGGAACCGCCTCAGCCTCGACGTTGGCTTTCAGGTTCGCTACGCGCCGCCCTACGCTGAATTGGTACGCCGCGTCCACGCGGGAGCGCTGGGGAAGATCGGCTGTGGTGCGGCCTATTACCACTCGACGGGCGTGTTCTATCCTCCGCACCCCAATGTCTCACCTTTGGAACGCCGCATTCGAACCTTCTTTTGGGACCGTGTGATTTCCGGCGACATCATCGTGGACCAGAGCATCCATCTGGTTGATCTCTGCAACTGGATGCTGGATGCGCACCCGCTCAAGGCGATCGGTACGGGCGGACGGCGGATTAAGGAAGACCCGGGTGACTGCTGGGACCACTTCGATGTGACTTACACCTACCCGAACGACGTCCACCTGAATCTCAATTCTTTCCAGGCCGGCAAAGGGCTCAGTGACGTTTCCATTCGCCTGTTCGGAGCGAAGGGCGTTGCGGAGATGCACTACGAAGGCGTGGTCGGGATTTACGGCGACGAGCCTTGGGAATGGGAAGGCAGCGTCTCGCCTGCATCCTCGCGGCCGGGACACGCGAACATTTATGCGGTCGGAAACGAAGCGCCCGCTGAGCGAGCCGCAGGCATCTTCCATGATGCGCTCGAAGATGCCGACCCTGAGAAGGAAAGGTCATTTGTCCAAAGCATCACCAGCGGGAAGTTCCACAACCAGGGAGCCATGGGCGTGGATTCGACCCTCAGCACCATTCTGGGGCGCCAAGCAGCCTATAGCGGCCGAGAGATCACTTGGGACGAACTGCTGGCCTCGAACCAGAGCTATGATCCCGAGCTCGAAGGAATCGACCTCAGCGAGTTCGAGTGACATTGATGACCGACCAGCTTCCAGTGCCGCCAAGTGACTCGGAGGTCCAGGGAATTCCCCCGCCGCATTTCTGGCCGGTCGTCACTCTCATCATTCTTGCCTTCAACCTGGTCTGCTTTATCTTGATGTCCTTCGCCGGAGGGTCCGCCAACGCCAAAGTCCTTCTGGAGTTTGGCGCTTCGTACGGCCCCTTTCTGCACCGAGGTGAATACTGGCGGCTGGTGATGCCGATGTTCCTCCACATCGGTTTGCACCATCTGCTGGTGAATAGCCTTGCCCTGCTTTTTCTGTGCCCCATCTTGGAGCGCGTCTACGGTTACGGCCGCTTCGCGACGCTCTACGTGGCTACCGGGGTCGGCGGCGCGCTGCTCTCCATGATGGCTTCGCCTCACGTGGCTGCCGGAGCCTCGGGCGCGATTTTTGGTGTGGCCGGCGCATTGGTCGTTACCTCCTACGTGCACCGCGACATGATTCCCCAACGCTGGGGAGGGACGTTCCGCCGGGGAGTGATCCTCGTCTTTATCCTTGCGGACGTGGCTTTGGGATTTACGCAACGCGGCATCGACAACTGGGCTCACCTGGGGGGCCTTGCCACCGGAGTCCTGCTGGCGCTGGTGATGCCTCCTCCCGGGCACGATCTAGCGCCGGGCGAGACGGCGGAGCCCACTTCCCAAGCGATCGTGGTGCTTCCGCTGGCCACGGTCTTGTTGGCTGCAACCGCGACGGTGAATCACTATCGAACTGCGCAAGCCGTGCGCGCAATGCTCATCGAAGGGGCACGCTACGAAGCCGCACATCAGTTTGATCGGGCTCTCCAGCTTTTCGAGGATGCGAGCCGCCGCGATCCCTTGGACGAGCGGCCCCACGATCAACTGGGCACGCTCTATCTTGCCCAGAGGAATTACGATCAAGCCATCCGGGAGTTTGAGGAGGCCGTGCGGCTGGGCATCCCGGACGATCCCGAATCGCACCTCCGGCTGGGCCTGGCCTATCGCTTGAAGGGCGACCTCGCGAAGGCCCAACAGAATTTCGAGGCTGCGCTGGGGAAAGACCCGCAAACCGCGGACGCACAGATGCTCCTGGCGGATCTCTACGCGGAGCAGAAACTCTACGCCGACGCCATCGCGCATTATCAGCAGGCCTTGCAGTTTGAAGCGAATCTCGCCGTCGCGCACAACAACCTCGCATGGCTCTATGCCACGAGCGAAGACCCCAAGTACCGGGACTCTCAAGCCGCGCTCGATCATGCGCAGCGTGCCGTGGAGCTGACGCGCTGGAAAGTGGCGGGCTTCATCGACACTCTCGCCGAGGCGCACTTCGCCCATGGAGATTACGAGCAAGCGGTTGATATCCAACGCCAGGCGCTCGCGCTCGATCCCGATAACCAAGAGCTTCAGGAACACATGTCGCGCTACCTGAAAGCTGCTGCAAACTAGCATCGGGTTTGGAGAGTGGGTTTGCTGACGTGCCGCATTCCGAGGTATCGTAGCGCCGGGCGTTAGAGGCGGCGGGAAAAGGCTGATTACGCTGTCATCGTGAGTGCCTCATGGGCCTCCGGCCCACCGAAGGAGATGAAAAACCCATTCGCAGTCGCCCCCGCGCAGGCAAGGGTCCAGTTTCCGGCAACGGGGTTCCCGCCTGCGCGGGAACGCCGGCCAACGGGCGTTTTTCGCGCGAGTGCAACGAAGCTGTCACCCCGAAGGAGGCTTAACCATGGCCCGCCTGTTTTCATCACTTTCTTCTCTCGCAACCTGTTTCCTGCTGGCTCTGTTCTGCACACAAACGGCCTTCGCCGCCGAACCCCTCTCCGTCAGCTCGCCAGACGGACATCTGGTCATCTCCTTCGAGCTCAAGGCGAATCCGCAGCCCTATCTGCCCGGTGAGCGCGCTTACTATCGCGTTACCTACCGGGGCGTGCCGGTCTTGGCGGACTCACCGCTAGGACTCGATTTCGACGGCGCCACACCTCTCGATCACGATTTCGAGATCGTCGGTCAGGACCGGCACTCGCACGACGAGTCCTGGACGAACGCTTTGGGCCCGCAGCGGACGATTCCCGACCACTACAACCAATTGCGCGTGTCGCTCCGCGAGAAGCGGTCACCCGGCCGCCGCGTTGACCTGATTTTCCGCGCTTACAACGAAGGCGCGGCGTTTCGCTATTTCCTGCCGCAACAGCCGACGCTCGAGAAGTTCGTCCTTCTTGCGGAGAACACAGGTTTCTACTTCGCGCGCGACGTTTCGGCTTTCGCTCTCAACCTGGGCCGCTTCAACACCAGCAACGAAGGCGAATACAGCCCGACGAAACTCAACCTGATCAAGCCTGCTTCGATTGTCAACCTGCCGCTGCTGGTCCGAATTCCGGATGGCCCCTGGGTGGCGCTGCTCGAAGCTGACCTCACGGATTACGCGGGAATGTACGTGGGTGGCGTGGCAGGATTTGAGAATGCGCTGGTCAGCAAACTCTCGCCCGGCAGCGAGCGCATGGACCAGGCCGTGGTGGGCTCGACACCCAAGGCCACTCCCTGGCGCGTGCTCCTGATTAACGATAGGCCCGGCGGCCTGATCGAGTCGAACTATCTCGTCCTCGACCTGAGTGCACCCTCGGCCCTTGCCGACACTTCCTGGATCGAGCCCGGCAAGGCGGCCTGGGATTGGTGGTCCGGCAGTTTTGCGCGCAACGTCAGCTTTAAGCCGGGCATGAACACGGCCACTATGGAGCACTACGTCGATTTCGCGGCCGCACACCACTTGGAATACATGCTCGTAGACGCGGGCTGGTACCCCGCGAAGGACTACACACATCCCGAGGACATCCTGCACCACGTCCCCGAAGTGGATGTGCCGGGCATCATCGCGTACGCCCAGCAAAGGGGTGTGAAGGTACTGCTGTGGGTCTATTGGGGCGCGATGGATAAGCAAATGGATGAAGCCCTGGACCTCTATGCCAAGTGGGGCGCCGCGGGCATCAAAGTGGATTTCATGGACCACGACGACCAGCCCATGGTGAATTTCTACGAGCGGCTGGTCCGCAAAGCCGCCGAACATCATCTAGCGGTGGACCTGCACGGGGCTTACAAGCCCACCGGTCTCCGCCGGACGTATCCCAATCTCCTCACCCGCGAAGGCGTGATGGGCATGGAGTACAGCAAGTGGAGTGACCGTGTGACTCCTGTGCACGATGTAACGCTCCCGTTCACGCGCATGCTTGGCGGCCCCATGGACTACACGCCCGGCTGCTTCAATAACGCGACGCGCGACCAGTTCAAGCCGCGCATGGTCGAACCCATGTGCCAGGGCACGCGAGCGCATCAGTTGGCCATGTACGTCGTGTTCGAAAGCCCGCTCGTGATGCTTTCGGATTACCCGGAGTCCTACGATCACAACCCGGGAATGGAATTCCTGGATAAGGTCCCGACGGTGTGGGATGAAACGAAAGCTGTGAACGGTGAACCCGCCGAGTACGTGACCTTGGCCCGCCGCCACGGCGAGAATTGGTATGTGGGGGCAATGACGAATTGGGACGCGCGCGACCTGGACATCCCACTCAGCTTCCTGGGCGGCGGCGACTACGAGGCCAGGATTTTCGCGGACGGCGCCGATGCGGATAAAGTGGCCACGAGCCTCGCCATCTCAACCAAACGCGTGAAGGCCACCGACAAGCTCACCCTGCACCTCGCACCAGGTGGTGGCGCGTCAGTGATCTTCTCGCCAGCTAGGTGAGGCCACTGGAAACTGGTGCGGGGGTGGCGTATAATGGTGGTTCCTGGACAGCCACCGTAGGTAGCTGTCCGGGTTGCAGGGCTGCTAGTCTCAGTTCCTCCTCTAACCGTCGGGTCTAGAACAAAAAAGGTGACACGATGAAAAAGTGTGCATTGAGTTTTGTCTGCTCGATGGTCTTCATCCTGCTTGCCTGCGCATCTAGCGTCTATGCACAGGCGGTCGGAAGCATTACGGGGACTGTCACAGACCCCAGCGGCGCGGTTGTCGCCGGGGCCACTGTGACGGCAACGAGAGTGGAAACCGGGGTTGGTCAAACCACGGTGGCCACTAGCACAGGCGCCTACACGCTCCCCCGCTTGCCGGTGGGAACCTATACGGTGGTGGCCCAGGCGCCAGGCTTCAAGTCCGCTACGGCCGAAGGGATCACGTTGGATGTGGCCCAGCAGCGCGCCGTGGATTTCAAATTGGCGGTGTCGGGAGTCACGACCACGGTGGAAGTGAACGCGGCCCCACCGTTGCTCAACACCACGAACGCGACTCTCGCCCAAATAGTTTCCACTGAACAGGTGGAGAACCTTCCACTCAACGGTAGAAACATTGAGGGCCTCATGACGATGCAGCCCGGCATTGTGCCCAGCACGGGCAGCATGGGTTGGATGAGCAGTCAGGTGGTAGGCAACGGCAATCGCGGCGAAACCATGGTCGGGACCTTGGATGGGGCGGATACTACCGACGCGGAGATGGGCACGCTCCAGTTCACGAATTTCAATCTCGACGCCATCGCCGAATTCAAAGTCCAACAGAACAACTACTCCGCCCAATACGGGCAGGGCGCCGGCACCATCACGCAGATGGTGAGCAAGTCCGGCACCAATCAGTTTCACGGGAGTGCCTTTGAGTTTCTCCGGAACAGCGCCTTTGACGCCCGCAACTTCTTCGGCGACACGGTGGCGCCTTTCCGCCGGAATGAATTCGGCACCACCTTTGGCGGACCCATCAAGAAGGACAAGACCTTCTTCTTCGTGCAATACGCGGGACTACGGCAACGGCTCGGCGAGCCGAATAACGACCTTGTGCCGACCGCAGCGGAACGGACCGGCGCGGTGACGATCCCGGACCCGAACTCGACGGACTTGCACCCGCTGCCGCCGGATGATCTTCTCGTCCCGCTCGACCCCGTGGCGAAGGAGGTCCTTAGCCGTTATCCGGAGCCCAATAACCCCGGTAGTCCAATTTACGGGGCTAACACCTTCACTTACCAACTCTCTCAGCCAACCAACGACGATCAGTGGTCCGCGCGTTTGGATCACCACATATCTTCCAACGACACCTTCTTTGCCCGGGCCTCCTACGCCAACCATATCCTGAGGTATACGGACGCCTGGACGGCCGAACTGGGAGGGGGGAATTTCTCCAGCAGCAACATCGGGGACGCGCGGAACTTCGCCATCGGCGAAACCCACGTATTCTCCCCCACTCTGGTCAACAACTTCACCTTTACCCTGAACCGGGGAATTGAGGGTGTGCCCGAGACCCCGGCCGAGTACACCATGACCCAGACCTGCACCAGTGATGGCACCGTGGCATGTTACGGGCCTGACACGTTTGAAACAAAATACGTGACGACCATCTTTGACCCACTGGAAAACGTTAACTGGACCACCGGCCGCCATTCCTTCACTTTCGGCGGCGAGTATCGGCGCGAATGGGACAACGGCACCGGAGTGACCGGAACAGGCCCCAGCGGCTCTTATAGTTTCAACCCTGGCGTGCCCTTGCCCGAAGCCATTCCCTCGACGAACGGCGGCACCGATCTGCCGGTTGGCTATCTCAGTCCGAGCGGCCTCATCAGTCTGATGGAGGGCGCCGACTATCAATATGAGCGCGCGACTACGGTGCCCGGCTTTGGACCACCCGGAGCCGGTGGCGGCGGTGTGTGGTGGGGGATGCGCCGGTGGACCTTGGCGGGGTTTGCGCAGGACGATATTAAAGTCTCCCGCCGCGTGACCGTCAACATCGGCCTGCGCTATGAGTATGCTTCCGTTCCTTGGGAAGTTGGCAACCGTATGGCGCGCCCCGAGGACCAAGGCAGCCTCTACGGAACATTTGTGGTGAACCCCGACCCCTTGTGGAAACCGGACCGTCTGTCGGGCGACTTTGGCCCCCGTTTTGGTTTGGCGGCTGACCTGGGGCACAAAACCACCTTCCGCGGCGGCTTCGGGATCTTCACCAACATGATTCCCACGGTCTATCCCGACCAGGACCTGGTGAATTTCCCGCTCGCCAGTGAAAACTACATGCTCAACGCGCCGTATTCCCTGACCCCATTCTCCATTGCACTTCCCGTGCTGACCAGTACGTCCGGACAGCCGATAGCGGCCAATGGGAATACCAAGACGATTCCCAAGAACACTCCGGTGAACCTCGCTCCGTACGCGGCGATCCTGGGCAACCTCTTCGTGGACGACCCTTCGGACGCCATGCGGAACGGTTACACCATCAACGGCAATGTCACCTTGGAGCACGAGTTCCGCGGCAACATCGCGGTTTCCGCCGCCTACGTTGCCACCAACGGCGTGTCGCTTTACAACCAGTGGTATCCCAACGCGTATAGCGGCGCGGAACCGCAGTACACTCCTTACAGCAACATCACTCCCGGTCTGGGTGAAATGCAGGTCTTCTACAACGGCGGCCATTCCACTTACAATGGCCTGCAAATCCAAGCCCGCAAAATCTCCCCGTCACACGGCATCCAATTCCAGGCCAATTACACCTGGTCTAAAGATATGACGGATGCCGATTCGGTATGGAACACCGGAGCGACAAACATGCAGGATCCGAACTGCCTCAGGTGCGAGTACGCTCCGGCTGCTTATAATGTCGTCCAGCGGTTCGTGGCCAATTTTGAGTACGACGCGCCTTTCGGCCACTGGAATTCCTTGTCGCGTCTTCCCAAGCGGCTTACGAACGGATGGGAACTCTTGGGTATTCTTCAGGCGCAGACGGGGACACCCTTCACCGTGGGTTCTCCTTATGGAACCCTGCAATACGGTCAAGGCGGTGCTAACCGGCCAAACTTCCTGAAGAAGGCCACCCTCAGTCCGCAGGAGGGCGGCGGGCCGCAGTTCTTTTCGAATGACGTGATCGGAGTTAACCTCGACGGTAGCAGTAAGAACGGGGTTGGTACTGGCTATTTCGATCTACCGACGGTCATTAGCCCCGTGAATGGTAATCAGGTGATGCCCAATCCCGGGACCCTGGGGCGAGATACCTTCACCGCTCCCGGGTGGTCGAACGTGGACCTTTCGGTCATCAAGGACACGCATATCACTGAATCGAAGATGCTGCAGTTCCGGGCCGAATTCTTTAACCTCTTCAACTTCGCGACGTTCGGTGCGCCCGGCACGACGCTCAATTCTCCAGGTTTTGGGGTAACCGGCTATACGGCCACGGCCGAACGCGAGATTCAGTTCGGGCTGCGCTTCATTTTCTAACCTCACTGCAGCCAGCTTCACAACCAGCCGCAGGGGCGGTTCCCAAACCGCCCCTGCGCTTACCTGCCCCCTTTTGAAACCTATGCGGTCCTCCGCCGCGCGCAGACATCGAGGTAACTCTGCAATTCGACCCGCCCCGGGCCGCGGTCGCCGCTCTCCTGCCAGAGGCGGGGGCGCACACGTGGGTGCGCCCCTACGTCCAGGCGCCGGCGCCGTAGGGGCAGACCCATGTGTCTGCCCGGCCCTCTCCCGTCGCGGGAGAGCGCACCTGAGTACCGGAACGTCCATCACCGCAAGACCACCTCGCAGATTCGCCGCGTCAGTGATACTATGCCGCGCGCGCTGTGGCATCCGTCTTCCGCAGCGCAGTTCCAGCAACAACTGACGTCTACAACAGAGCGATGTGCGGTCAGGGATGACGCTTGCCTTCTGACCGGGAACACCCCGACGTGCCTTATGCAGCGACGCGCTTTCCGGGAGGCCCTGCGTGACCGAGAACTGGATTTGGGGAGTTATCATCATTCTGCTGGCAGGAAGCTTTCAGGGAAGTTTCACCGTCCCGCTGAAGTATGCCGCGCGCTGGAGCTGGGAAAACACGTGGCTGGGCTTTTCGTTTACGGCGTATTTGATCTTCCCGTGGCTGCTAGCCCTTCTGACGGTTCCCCAACTGGGCGAAATCCTGGCGCGGACCAGCGGCAGTGAAATTCTCCGCATACTGTTGTTCGGGTTCGGATGGGCGTGCGGCGCCATCACCTTCGGCCTCGGCGTGGATTACGTCGGCGTCTCGCTCAGCTTCGCGGTCATCCTGGGGTTGTCGGCCTCCTTGGGAACACTTGTTCCCCTGCTCGTGCTTGCGCCAGCCAAGCTCGCTACGCCCGAGGGCGCAGGGATCCTCGTGGGTGTGGCGGTGATGCTGGCGGGAATCATCACTTGCTCGTGGGCGGGAAGGCTGAAGGAACGGGCCTGGCAGCGGAACGAAGGGCCTCGCGAGCCCGGGAAATCGCTCACGCTGGGCCTGCTCTTTTGCGTACTCTCGGGGCTCTTCTCTCCGTTGGGGAACCTGGCCTTTGCTTTTTGCCGCGAGACCAACACGCTCGCCCGCCAATTCGGGACTCCGGAACAATATGTGTCTATCCCCTTCTGGGCGCTGATTACGATTCCCATGTTCCTCTGCAATTCGGCGTTTTGCTTGCGGCTGCTTTGGCGGAACCACACCTTCGCGAAGTTTCGCCAACCGAACTCGGCTTCCCACTACGTGCTGGCCGCAAGCATGGGCGCCCTGTGGATTGCGGCGATGGCAGTCTATGGAATTGGCGCGAACCGCCTCGGCTCCCTCGGACCGTCGATTGGCTGGGCGGTGTACACATCTTCCACGGTAATGATCGCCACGCTGTGGGGACTGGCCACGGGCGAATGGCGCGGAGCCGGTTCAAAGGCGCTAAGAACCATGTCTGCGGGCCTCGCCGTTTTGGTCCTGGCTGTATTCATTATTGGATTGAGCAATCGATCGTAAGCTGCCTGGATACGGACGCATCTGACCCTCAGGCCAAGGAGAACGCATGGACACTCGTGAAATAGAATCACAAATCAGTGCAGCCCTCAGGACTGTTCCGGTGATTGATCCCCACGTGCATTTGAACGCCGCGCAACCGGCGGCCGCAACGCTTGCCGACCTCGTGCTCTATCACCATGTCTGGATCGAACTCGTCTCTTCCGGAATGGGCCCGCGCGAAGTGACCCGGGCCGGACTGCCGCAGGAGCTCGCCGACCCCGCGATGGAGCCGCTCGAGCGTGTGAAGCGCGTGCTGCCTCACCTCGCGAAGATCCGCAACACGACGGCGGGAACGCTGCTGGGCTGGCTCCTGGCCGATCTCTACGGCTGCCAGGGCTACCTGGACGAATCCAACCTCGAAGAACTTGCCGCCGCCGTGGCGCGTAGCGGAAGCGACCCTCACTGGGCAGAACACGTTTTTGCGGACGTCTGCCGAACTGAGCAGGCCGTTACGGTCGAGCCCTGGAAGGGGGAACGATTCCCGAGGATTGCCGCCGCGGACGAGCGCTTCCGCATGTTGAATATTGCGGAGGGAAAAGCAAGTCCTCGCGAGCGGGTGGAGCAGATGAGCGCCGCCTTCGGGCGCGAGATCAGGACCAGCGCCGACTACGCGGATTTCGCCGGCACGCTCGCCGAAGACCCCGCGCGAAGTTCCGCCATCTTCGTTGGCGCCTGGATGCCCGCCTGCTTCACGGACGAACTCGCGGACGATGCGAACGTCACGCACATCCTCGGAAAGGCCCGCGAGTGTAAACCGCTTTCGCGCGCGGAACTTGGCAGCGTCTCCTATTACGGTATGGTGCACGCCCTGGAGAAGTTGCGGCGGACGCCCATTCGCACCATTCAAGTCATCGTGGGAGCCGAGGTCCTGCTGCCGCATCGCTCCATCCCCGAATGGGACGGGTCGTTCACGGGAGCCCTGGCGCGCCTGGCGTGCAAATTCGAGGACTTTGCATTCAATCTCAGCGCGGCGTCGGACGCCTATACACAGGACCTCGGCGTCCTCGCGAAGCACATTCCGAACATCAGCGTGGCCGGCTATTGGTGGCATACGCTCTACCCGTTCTACATCCGCAAGTCGCTCGAAACCCGCCTGGATATGGTGCCCGCGAACAAGATCATCGCCTTCTTCTCGGACGCCTACCACTGCGAGTGGTGTGCGCCCAAGCTGAGACTCGTGAAGCAGATTCTGGGCGAAATCCTCATGGAGCGCGTCCACCGCGGGTGGTATAGCCTCGACACCGCGCTCGCGATTATTCCAACCATCTTCCACGATGCGCCGAAAGCGATCTACAAACTGTGAGGCGCCTGACTGGAGCGGTTCGCGAACCGCCCGAGAAGCTGGCAGCGGGGGCGCACCCGCACGAACAGCAGTGGGAACGTATGCGCCACCCGCGGAACGCAAACCCCACCACCCCCTGCGTACGCGGCACTGGCGACCCTGACTTTGGATGTTCTGAAGTCCAGCGAGATTGAAGGCGAAAAACCGAATGCCGCGGAGGTCAGGCTGAGGTAGCGATGAGGTGCGCGTACTCTGCGCTCCTCAGCGGTTCTTCCTGCGCCCGCCCGTGCTCTCCTCGATGGTCGGGGGCATCACGGGTTGGCAGATTGCTTCGCCGCGTCTTCGTTGATCCCCTCGCTCATGATGCGGAGTTTTTGCTCTTTTCCCTTGTCCGTCGGGATGATGGCGAGATTCTTCTCGATCCGAAAGTGCATGACATCGCCGATGGCGATATTCTTGCTCCCCCCGCATTCGCTCGGTGAATGGATGTGAAAGCCATTCATCCAGAAGGGGCACGCCAGGACAAAAACTCTGGTCGGTGTCTTCACCGTGTAAGTACGATGGACGGGGGGGATACTACCACTTCCCGCTGCTTCCTGATACGTACCAAGGGCGACGACATTTCCCGCGATGGGATATTCTTTGTCTGCTGCAAACGCGAGCGCCGGGCACGCTACGCAACACAGCAAGGCGATGCGCAGCCCCCAAGATGGTAACGCAAGTTTCTTGTCTCTCTTATTCATTTGCCTACCTCGCTGGAGCAATACCCTATGCATGATGGGAGGAAAACCGGGTACCGCCGAGGCCGGGTTGAGGTAGCGATGAGGTGCGCGTACTTTGCGTTCCTCAGCGGTTCTTCCGTTCGCCATTTCTCCCTCGTTCCATCTTCTCAAATGCGCCGGCAGGAACCGCCACGGGCGCCGGCACGACATGATGGCGATTATAGACCTCGCATCCACGGACCCAAACGCGGTTTGGAAAGGGTCAATTCCAGATGAAGAGCCGCCGAGGAGCGCTGAACAGCGCGCACCTCGGCGCTACCCAACCTCCCGGCTACCCGCTTGAAGTGGGTGCAGCTGGGCACGCGCCAATTCCAGTTTGACCTGCAAAAGGAATTCTTGCCTTGGGACCTCAGAATCAAATACCAGCAGTCGAGGTCAGCTGTTGAAGGGCCAATCCGATCATGCGATCGTCAAAGGCCCTGAGTTTACGTTCTGCCGCCGCCTCTCCTGCGGGCCAAGTCCTCAAACCGGCGCGAATGCCGGCGATGGTAGGTTCGCATTTTCCGTGGTCTATCAGCCAATCGACGGTAGCAAGAAGCTCCATTCCCAGAGGGGACTCAAAGCCGTCAATTCGCTGGGCAGTGAGGTCCAAAACCGTCCGTAGATTGCGGCAGTCTTCCTGCTGGAGATAGACGTCCACGTACCTCCGACGATCCTCATTGAAACTGATGGTATCCGAGGGGCCAGCATCACTCAGCCGTTTGTCGCAATGCAGGTAAGTCCCGTCCAGATTGTTGAGCAAGTGCCGAAGCCGCTCTGAATATGGACCATACTTGTCAGCAACGAACTGAAGGTTAAGAGGATCATCGACCCCCAGGGTGTGAATGGTCCGCTCCAGGAACCATCCGAGCTTTTGAACTTCCAACAACGTGCACTCAATGCCCAGCACCCAATAACGCCGAATCATCTCTGCCACCAGCGCGCGCGCTGGCGTGAGCTTCTCGACGCCGGTTCTTTTCGCAACGTTCTGATATTTCGCGGTTGGCTCATAAACGATGACTTCGACGTCGTGCAGGTCCGCAAGCGCGTATTCGACCCGCTCCCGCACGTCACTCCAATCGAGCCCGCCGTTTCCTGATCCGAGGGGCGGCAGGGCGACCGATTTGATGTTCCTTTGCCGAATGACTCGCTTGAAATCGCCAAGGCCTTCCGAAATCCATTCGAGCTTCGAGGGTTGGCGCCAATGCTTCTTCGTTGGGAAGTTGATGATCCAGCGTGGCCCGGTGAGGGCTCCGGTTTCCGTGACAAACATGTGGCCAATCTTGACCTTGTGATGTTTGCAGGCATCCTCGTAAGCGCGGAAGTTGGCCGGGAATGCTTCCTTGAACATCAAGGCAATCCCCTTGCCCATCACTCCCACCGTGTTGACCGTGTTTACCAACGCTTCAACCGGCGCCTCAAGCAGATTGCCCTGTGTGAATCTCGTCATCGGAAATACCAATTGGCCTGAACGGTCGTCTTGATATTCAGACCGCGCTGTTGGATCTGCCTATCAACCCAATCCTTAACCGCACTCGAAGAACAGCCTATCCCCATTATGGCATCAAGAGGTACACACTTCCAGACGAGTGCCTCCGCTTGATAACGTTCTTTTTTCCCCGGGTCATTCGGGTCATTCCTGAAATCGCGAGTGTTCAGTAAAGCCCAATCAATTTGGTCCAGGTCATCTAAATCCGTGAAGTAGCTCGCCATGACCACATATGCGTGCCGGTCCGTGAATACAAACGGTATGCCCAACTCGGATACTTTCCGTAGTGATGAAACCAAGATGACGATCTCCTCATTCGGAATCTGTGGGATACCGCCATAGCCGGTCTTGATGTTATACATCATGATCGAGAACGGGGTGAAATAGAAGGGAACATAATCAGCCAAAGTACCCCTGGAGCCAGTGGGAACGGCCCGGCGGGAGCGTTTGCCAATCAGGTCTGGATTCCCAATACCCCGGAAATTGGGATCGAGCTTCTCACCGGTGCAAGCGTGGATTCCGTTGTCAAGAATCCAAGGGAGATTGTCTCGGTGGACGATCCGAAAAATAAGGGCCTTCTCGGGAGTCAGGCTCATTTTATGTCAATTCCCGCGGGTGCGGGACACGCAAGAAGCAACCGCCAGGATCCGTCGCCTGGGTCCTGGGCTGCGCACGTTGCAAGAGTTTACCACAGCTCTCACGGAGACACTGGCATTGGCCCAGAGAAACAGGGGAAACGTGTCAGAGGGAAAACGTGTCAGGTACCTTTTTCGGGCACAGAGCTACTTACGCAGACGCACGCGCCGTTTGCGCTCGTCTGCGGCTCGTCGATTTGGCCTCGCTGGGGCGGAACGCGGCAGGAGATAAAAAAGAAGCGGTCTGAAACGCCCAAGCGGCGCAGGCCTGACATACCGGCGATTATCGACTTGGTGCCTGTCGGCGCATGCGTGATGGCGAACGCAATTCCAGACGAAGAGCCGCCGAGGAGCGCTGGACAGCGCGCACCTCGTCGCTACCCAACCTCCCGGCTACCCGCTTGAAGTGCCCAGCGCCGGCGCTACACGCGCAGGAAGATTTTCTTCCGGTAGAGCATGTAGAGCGTGGACCACATCAACGCCACAGTCACGACGCTGATGAGCACCGGGCCATACGGTCCCAGGTATTTCGCCAAGCCGCCCACCAGGACTCCCGAGGTGCGATCGACCTCGATCAACTGAAACCCCATATAGACCGTGATCGCATTCATGCCGATGACCTGGAAGAAGAAGCCCCAGCGCTGGACTTTCCACACATCGATGACCAGGTAGAACAGGGCGAGCAGAATGAAGCAGAAGCCCCCGGCATAAAGGTAGAAGGTATCCGTCTGGAGGAGCTTGATGATGGGATACCAGCGCTTCAGGATCAGCGCCGACGCAAGACAGCACGCTCCGGTGACAAGGAAGATCGCGACCTTGCGCTTGGGCGGAATCCTGGGATTCCGCAGAATGAGCCCGGCCGTGAGCCCCATGAGAGCGATGATGCTGGCGGAAAACCAGTCCAGGAATCCCTCGACCCCATACATCGGAAAGGCGTCGGGCGGTCTCGCCTGCTTCAGGCTGTAAGTGGTTCCGTCCGGCGTGATGTAATAGAGGAACGAACCGGGCATGAACAGCTTGTCAATATAGTAGTTCACCGAGCCTTGCGGGGTGAACACGCCGCGGCCAAATCCCGGCACCGGAACCAGGAACTGGATCAGAGCGTTGGCGGCCATAACGCCGGCAAGCCAGGTGACGATGGTCCGCAGCTTTGTGCTCGTGAGCGCAATCAAGGAGGCAGCGAGGTAGCCAAAGGCAAGCTGGCCGAGGACGCTGCCCACGCGGGGATGAGCCCAATCCGTTACCCAAGCCTGGTTGTAAATGAGTCCGAAGAGAAACAGTATGGCCCACCGCCTCACGACCTTCTTGTAGATCGCCGCGCGGGGCACGCCTTTCTCGATTTTCGCAATCAGCGCGTACGGGATGGAGGCGCCCATCATGAAAAGAAAGAGCGGAAAGATGAGATCGTAGAAGTGAAAGCCCTCCCACTTGACGTGCTCCAACTGATTGCTCAAGACAATGAAGAACTGCAAGCCCGTGGCGGCCGCCAGAGTGTGGAAGATGCCTTCGCCGCCCACGATCCAGAACATGTCGAAACCGCGCAGGACGTCGAGCGAAAGAAGGCGCTCGGGCTTCGGTGCGACGGAGGTGTTTTCCAGGAGATTGCTGCTCGCGCTGGTGTCGGGGGTTTCCATCATACGCCTCGCAGATGCTGCCGGGATTCCGCAACGGCTCTCAAGTGGGCGGTAACATACTCGCAACCTCGACGGAATGCAATTGCCCTATCGTTGATAACGGACCGGGCGCAGCCGGGGCGCCTCGCGGGTGGCGAGTGTCGGGGCCAGTTGCCTTCCAGACGCCGGAGGAACTCTACGCTGCAGTGGCACGGCTTTTGTAACGCCGGTCCCGGTTTGAATGCGGGACGAGACGCAGAATCCCCAACCGAGGAACGGAGCGCTTGCCGCTCGTACCTTGAAGGTACACATTATTAGTCTTGACATATTTACCATAATGATATACGCTGGGGGCGTTTTGCCGGAGCGCTGCGGGCAGGACGCTCAGGCCACGTCGCCGCGACCCTACGATGTTTATGAAATGCGGGCACTTACAACCATTTCGGGCAGGATTACTGAAAGTTAAGCTGTTGAAGGCAAATGGGATAGCTTTCAGCGAACCCCGTGGCCGCGAAAAAAAACATTCGGTAAGTCCTACGATGTTGATGAAAAGAAGCGACTTAAAAAGCGACATGTTGGCAATAGCTACGATGTTGATGAAAAATAAGGAACTTACGGGCCGTACCCTACGATGTCATTGAAAAAATGCCACTTACCGTCATCTCCCGAATCGCCGCCTGGGCACGCCGCCCGCTGACCCGGCCACCTTCGCCCGCTATTTCCGACGAATTGCGGGCGAGACAGCGGGTCAGCCTCTGGAGTATGATCAAGCAGACCACGGGTTAACAGAACGCTACCATTTTGAGCTGACACGCCCATGCGGATGAGCCTTCGTTTGGTATTCGCGCTGATTGTTGGGGTGGCGGTGCTGTCGTATCTTTTCGCCTTGTCCCAAGTCCGGGCGGAGAAGCGCTCACAGCGTAATGAGCTTGCCAGCCGTGCGGAGATTCTTGCCGAAAGTCTGGAAGGGAACGTCGAACAACTCTTAGGCAAGAACTCACGCCGCCGGCTCGACACCTACGTGACGGAGTTCTCAAAGCGCGAGCACCTAACCGGGGTCGCGGTTTTTGAACGGACGGGGAAGGCCATCGCCAAGAGTCCGGCCCTAGAAAAATACCTCGACGCCGAGCAGGCGACCGTCTTGCAGACCATCTCGAGCAACGCCAGCGCCAGTGGCTTCGTAACCATCGGCGGTAGCCCTTACTACGTTTACATCCTTCCCCTGCATGATGAGTCGGGAGTAGCGGGGGCGCTCGCCGTTTTCCACGATGCCGGCTATATCAGCCGGCAAGCCTCCAAGTTGTGGCGGGACACCTTTCTGCGCGTGTTGGCGCAAGCCGCGTTCATTGCCCTGGTCACGCTGCTGATCATCCGCTGGAGCTTCCTCGGGCCCATTGCCCGGACGGCCAAGTGGATGCGCGAACTGCGGGCGGGCAAGCGCGTCGAGCATTCCACCCTGGAAGGGGGAGACCTTTTCCGGCCCTTGGCGCAGGAGGTGACGCACCTCGCGAAGAGTCTGGAGGTGGCGCGGGCGGCCGCGGAAAAAGAAGCCCGGCTGCGCGAGCATGCAGACTCGCTGTGGACCCCGGAACGCTTGCGCGTGCACATGCGCACCATCCTGGGCAACCGGCCGTTCTTTGTGGTTTCGAACCGCGAACCTTACACGCATTTCCATCGCGGGAAGGCGATTGAGGTGACCGTGCCGGCCAGCGGCCTCGTGACTGCGCTTGAGCCCATTCTGCGAATCTGCCAGGGCACCTGGCTGGCGCATGGTTCCGGCGACGCTGACCACGAAACCGTGGATGATCGCGACCGCCTGCGCGTGCCACCCGACGATCCGCAATACACGCTGAAGCGGGTTTGGCTGACGAAAGAGGAAGAGGAAGGCTATTACTTCGGCTTTGCGAACGAGGGCCTTTGGCCGCTGTGCCACATTGCCCACACGCGTCCCATCTTCCGCGCTCGCGATTGGGAGCACTACGAGACCGTCAATCGCAAGTTCGCCGATGCCCTGGCGGAGGAGATGGCGGACGCGGAAGAGCCGGGCGTGCTCGTGCAGGACTACCACTTTGCGCTGCTGCCCCGGCTAATCAAGGAACGGGCGCCTCACGCGCGTGTCGCCATCTTCTGGCACATCCCGTGGCCGAATCCCGAGGCCTTCTCGATCTGCCCCTGGCAGCGCGAGCTGCTGGAGGGCCTGCTGGGCGCTGACCTGGTAGGATTCCACGTCCAAGCCCACTGCAACAACTTCCTGGAGACGGTCGATCGCGCGCTGGAATCGCGCGTCAACTGGGAACGGTTCTCCGTGGAGCGCGGCGGGCATATCACGGAAGTGCGCCCCTTCCCGATCAGTGTTGCTGCTGAGGAGCCGGCGGGCGACGGGCAGCCGGCCCCACCCTCGCCCTATCTTGAACGCGCGGCGCTGTTGCGCGAGAACGGCGTCGAGGCAAGTTTCATGGGCATTGGTGTCGATCGCGTGGATTACACCAAGGGAATTCTGGAACGGTTTCGCGGCGTCGAGCGCTTCATGGAGAAGTACCCCTCCTACCAGGGGCAGTTCACCTTCGTGCAGATCGGCGCGCCGAGCCGCACGCACATCAAGCGCTACCACGACCTGCTGGGAGAGGTCGAGTTGGAAGCGGAGCGCATCAACTGGCGTTTCCAGACGGCGCACTGGCGGCCCATCGTTTACCTGAACCGGCACCACAGCCATCAGGAAATCCGCCGCTATTACCGGGCCGCGGACCTGTGTCTGGTTACCTCTCTGCACGACGGCATGAATCTGGTTGCCAAGGAATACGTGGCGGCGCATGGCGACGACCAGGGCGTGCTGGTTCTCAGCCGCTTTGCGGGCGCCAGCCGCGAACTGCGCGACGCCGTGCTGGTGAACCCTTACGACACCGAGCAACTGGCCGACGCTCTGTTTTTCTCCTTGGAGATGGATCCCGTCGACCGCGCCGTGCGGATGGATCGCATGCGCAGAATCGTGAAGGACTTCAATATCTATCGATGGGCCGCGGAGCTGATCAGCGAGCTTTACGAAATCCGCTTGGAAACCCATGCGGGGGTCAAATAGGAATTCCCACTAAAGGTCGCACTTCACTGCCTCGTCACGCGTTCGCGGCCTGGGCTCACCTGGAAAGACGGCTTCAGGCGGCGCCGCGCTGGGCATTGCTGTTGGATTTTGACGGCACGCTGGTTCCCCTTCAGGACGATCCCGATCAAGTGAAACTCGATCCTGATGTGCGCCTGCTCCTTCAGCGCCTGGCCGGAAATCCGCGCATGATCGTCTACATCGTTAGCGGACGCGGCCTGGCGGACTTGCGAAAGATCGTGTGCATCCAGGGGGTGCATCTACTGGGCATGCACGGGTGGGAACGGCCCGGCAGTTCGCTGCCGCCCGAGCAACGCGAGGCTCTGCGCGCCGCCCAGCGCTGGCTGGAACTGAGATTGCCGAAGTCTCCCCGGATCAGGGTGGAGGATAAGGGCGCGGGTCTCACCGTTCACCATCGGGGAGCCTCGTTGTCCGCCACGCGCTTGGCCTATCGCGTCACGCGGCAGGTCCTCGACCTCTTTCAACCCACGCTGCACCTGGTGTCAGGCAAGAAGATCTGGGAGTTGCTGCCGGAGGCGATTGGAGGCAAAGGGCAGGCGACACTGAGGCTTCTGGAGGAGCTTCCGTCTGGGACGCTTCCCATCGTTATCGGAGACGACACGACCGACGAGATGGCCTTCCGAGCCCTGCGTAATGGATTGACCTTGCGTGTGGGGAGAACGGCAAAGACCAAGGCGAGCTTATGGCTGCGGAACCCCGCGGAGGTGCGGGAATTCCTCGAAAGATTGGAGGCCGTGGCTCACAAGGAATCGCCTGGGGCTAGCTCCACGTCCGGTCCCAGGAACGCTCGTTGTCCCATTCGGGGGTAGGAGCGAAGTAGCTTGTGCCGGGCAGCAAGTGCCGTTTTATGACGTCCTCATTAAGTGTCACGCCCAGGCCGGGCGAATCGGGTACCCGGGTAAAACCACGATTAACGATCGGCTTCTCCACACCTTCCACCAGATCGTCCCACCACGGCACGTCGAGCGAGTGGTTTTCAAGCGCCAGGAAATTCTCGGTCGCCGCCGCGCAATGGACATTCGCCATGCAACTCACAGGCGTCCCGGCAAAGTGCATGGCCATGGGCACGCCACACTCCCACGCCAGGTCGCCGATCTTGTGGGTTTCGAGAATGCCGCCCGCGGTGGCAAGGTCCGGGTGAATCTTGCCCACGGCGTGCTTCTCACAGAGAGTGCGGAAACCTTCCTTAAGATAGATATCCTCGCCGGTCAGGATGGGCGTGGGGCTTGCGTCTGAGATCTGTTTGAGCAGGTCGGTGTACTGCCAGGGGATGACGTCTTCCATCCACGAGAGGTTGTACTTCTCGTAGGCCTTGCCGAGACGGATGATGGACTTCACGCCCAGGTGCCCAAGGTGGTCCATCGAGAGAGGAATCTCCATGCCCACGGCATCCCGCACCGCTGCCACGTATTGCTCGAGCAGAGCAATGCCCTTGTCGGTGACCTCGGCGGCGAGCAAAGGATGCGGAATGTCCGTTGTCTCTTCGTGCGTGAGGCCGGAGCGCTCAGTCACGGTGCCGGGCTGATCCTGGACCATCTCAATTCCCAAATCCATCTTGAGCCAGGTGATGCCCGACTCCTTGCGCTCCTTCATTCTTTGCGCGTAGATCTTGGGGTCTTTGGATTCCGTGGTGTCGGCGTAGATGCGGATCGTGTCGCGGAACTTGCCGCCCAGCATCACGTAAGCGGGCACGTTGTAAACCTTGCCCGCGATGTCCCACAAAGCCATTTCTACGGCGGAGACACCGCCGCCTTGACGGGCCGGCCCGCCAAATTGCTTGATCTTCCGAAAGAGACGATCGATCGGGAGGGGATTTTCGCCGCGAATCCGGCTCTTCAGCATCAGCGCGTAGGTGGCGCTCGCGCCGTCGCGCACTTCGCCCAAGCCATAGACTCCCTGGTTGGTGTCGATGCGGATGATCGGGCAGGGACTCGGCCCGGGCTTCACGATCGTCGCCACGCGCAGGTCCGTGATGCGCAGGGCCGACGGGCTTGAGTTGATATTGACGCCGCGCGGGTAGGCCGCCACAGGCTTGTCACCCAGCAAAGCACCTCCCAGCGCGGCCGCGGAGCCTTTCAAGACGCTGCGGCGATTCATCCGGTGCTGATCAAGAATGCCCATGGCTGTGGTGCCTCCCTTGATAGCAGCTTCCCCTCGCGATCAGATCTCTGGTGAGGACTGAGAATTGTAGCGGCGGTCTATGCCCGCCGAACGGCGCTCATAGAGCGCCGCTACAGCGCGTGCGAGCAGGCTTCCACGCCAAGCTCATCAGCACGGTGAATCCTACTTCTCCGGCATACGGAGCTTTGAGCCCTTCTGCTCAAGCCACCGGTTGAATTCCTCGATCATGGGCTTCGTCCAGTCGTGGTCGATCTGGCCGGGCGTGTATTTGCCTTCCCGCAGCATCTGGTGTCCCCACTCATCTACCAGGTGTGTCATCTGTGCTTTGTC